>ERZ1673752.4608-NODE-4608-length-11267-cov-5.820995_pt1 | contig 11267 bp, 10 predicted proteins | sample MGYA00580195_ERZ1673752 | MGnify/ENA primary metagenome ERZ1673752 (study PRJEB41218, sample SAMN15661744) | gut metagenome | host: Homo sapiens | place: Canada: London | collected 2015-08-20/2019-03-30 | study: EMG produced TPA metagenomics assembly of...
AAATATTAGTACAGGAGTAGAACTATGAGCGGATTATCACATTTAGATGAACTGGAAGCAGAAGCAATATATATTATCCGGGAAGTGGCAGCAGAATGCGAAAAACCTGTTATGCTTTATTCCATTGGAAAAGACAGCTCAGTGATGCTTCATCTCGCACTGAAAGCCTTTTATCCGGAAAAACCACCTTTCCCGTTTTTACATGTAAATACAACCTGGAAATTCAAGGAAATGATCGAGTTTCGTGACAAGACAGCAAAAGATCTTGGAATCGAAATGCTGGAATATATCAATGAGGACGGTGTGAAGCAGGGAATCAACCCATTTGACAACGGATCCGCTTATACTGATATCATGAAAACACAGGCTCTGAAGCAGGCCCTCAACAAATACGGATTTACCGCAGCATTCGGAGGCGGCCGTCGTGATGAGGAAAAGAGCCGTGCCAAAGAGAGGATCTTTTCTTTCCGTAATGAAAACCACGCCTGGGATCCGAAGAACCAGAGACCGGAGATGTGGAAACTTTACAATACAGAGATCAACAAAGGCGAGAGTATCCGTGTTTTCCCAATCTCCAACTGGACAGAGAAAGATATCTGGCAGTACATAAAAAGAGAAAATATTCCGATCGTGCCTCTTTACTTTGCAAAAGAGCGTCCGGTAGTATATCGTGACGGAAACATCATTATGGTGGATGATGACCGTATGCGTCTCAAACCTGGCGAGAAACCGGAAATGAAAAAAGTCCGTTTCCGTACCCTGGGCTGTTATCCACTGACCGGCGGTATCCTTTCTGATGCAGATACTCTTGATGCGATCATCGATGAGACGTTAAGTTCTGTTGAATCTGAGAGAACCAGCCGAATCATTGATTCTGACGGCGGTGCAGCCAGCATGGAAAAGAGAAAGAGAGAGGGGTACTTCTAGATGAGCGGTTTACTGAAATTTATTACCTGCGGAAGTGTGGACGATGGAAAATCCACACTGATCGGACATATACTTTACGATTCCAAACTGCTTTATGCAGACCAGGAAAAAGCCCTGATCCTCGACAGTAAGGTAGGATCCAGAGGCGGTGCGATCGACTATTCACTTCTTCTGGATGGTCTGATGGCAGAGAGAGAACAGGGTATCACCATTGATGTTGCGTATCGTTATTTTACAACAGATAAGAGAAGCTTCATCGTTGCAGATACACCGGGACATGAAGAATATACAAGAAACATGGCAGTTGGTGCTTCTTTTGCACAGCTTGCAATCATCCTTGTCGATGCAAAACAGGGTGTTCTGGTACAGACAAGACGCCACAGCCGTATCTGTGCCCTGATGGGAATCCATCACTTTGTATTTGCAGTCAACAAGATGGATCTTGTAGGCTACAGCGAAGAAAGATTCAATGAGATTGTAAAAGACATCAATGAACTTTCAGAAAATCTTGGACTTCAGGATGTTGTGATCATTCCGGTCAGTGCAACAGAAGGAGACAATGTAACTGTAAAATCTGAGAACATGCCTTGGTATACAGGCAAAACACTTTTGAATCATCTGGAAACAGTCGATGTGACAGAGACAGAGAGCGAAGCAGGATTCTACATGCCGGTTCAGAGAGTCTGCCGTCCTAACCACGAATTCCGTGGTTTTCAGGGACAGATTGAAAGTGGTAAGATCAAAGTCGGACAGACTATCACCACACTTCCAAGCAATGAGGCTGCAACGGTAAAATCTCTTCTGAACGGAAGTACTTCCGTAGAGGAAGCAGTGACAGGACAGGCAGTAACGATCCAGCTTGATAAAGAAGTAGATGTCAGCCGAGGCTGCGTACTCACTGACCAGGCCCGGCTCTCCGTAGCAAAAAGCTTTACTGCAACACTTCTCTGGATGGATGACAGTAAGCTGACACTTGGAAAAGAGTATCTGGTCAAACTGGGAACCAAGAGAATTCCTGGATTCATCCGTAGCATTAAATATAAAATCGATGTCAATACAGGTGAACATATCTCAGCAGATCATATTGAGAAAAATGAGATTGCTCTGTGTGAGATCGAACTGGCTGAGAAGATCGTTCTTGACGAGTTTAAGAAACACAAGACACTTGGCGAGATGATTTTGATCGACCGCGTAAGCCATATGACATCTGCCTGTGGTGTGCTTGAAACAGTAGAAAATGACGGAGAGAAACCATATTTCCAGAAAGATGACATCAAAGTCGGTGGTTATGTATTTGAAGAATTTTATTTTAATCTTGAAAATGTGATGATGTCCAAAGCTGGTTCTGATAAGAAGACTTATCATGTCGGTGACGAAGTGCCGGCTGTTGGGGACAGCTTCAAATATCCAGAATATTTTGATATTCTTTCTGTAGAGGATGGCGCAGCAGTTTTGATCCGCGATGGCAAGGTGGAAGATATTCAGAAGATTGAAGACTATCGTTATGCGGGACTTCCTGTTGTAGATGAGAGAGGAATGGCATTGCTTGTGAAGAGCAGAGCGGATCTTGAAAAATTCCTTGCGGAAGCAAAAGAGGTTACGGTAGAGAAACGCTCTGAGGTACACAATAAATGGTTTAGATTTGAAACATACAGGAAGGTTGTTTGTACGGACAACTTTTGGGTAATTTAAGGGTACTTCCTTAATAGGTTTGTGTATTAAAAATTATAATAATACATAACGGTATAATAAACAGAATGATAATTTTGTAAAAACACAATAAAAAAGATTTAACCTCTTTTTTATTGTGTTTTTTGATTATCTGTGGTATATTTATTTCAGATAAAAAATAATTCATGCCGAGACAGGAGAGCATATTGGAAACAGTGGATCGCTGTTTTACTTGTGCTCATTTTTTTTGCAAAGAACAGTGGGGAAGGAACTTAAGATGGAACGTATATTCTGGGAGGCAGTAGAAGAAAACCCAATCATAGCAGCAGTGAAAAATATGGAAGATCTGGAGAAGTGTTGCAGCCTTTCAGATATACATGTGGTGTTTATTTTATTTGGAGATATCTGTTCTATTGCCGACATTGTACAAAAGGTTAAAGAAGCGGGTAAGATTGCGATGATCCATGTTGACCTGATCGGAGGATTAAGTACGAGAGAAATTGCTGTTGAATTTCTAAAGAATAATACAGAAGCTGATGGAATCATTACGACAAAGCCGGCATTGGTCCGAAAGGCCAGAGAACTTTCTATGTATACGGTACTTCGTTATTTCCTTTTGGATTCGATGGCATACGAGAATATTCTTTCACAGCAGCACAGTGTACATCCTGATTTCATTGAAGTTCTTCCAGGTGCAATGCCAAAAGTTATACATAGACTGTGTGCTGAAATCAAAGTGCCTGTGATCGCCGGAGGTCTGATCACTGACAAAGAATCCGTGATGGGAGCCCTCACTGCCGGAGCGACAGCCGTCTCTTCAACCAATCATAAAGTGTGGAATTTGTAATTCCAATACACTTTTAAAAGGGAGGTTTTTATATGAACAAATATATTATGGCGCTGGATGCGGGGACAACCAGCAATCGTTGTATCTTATTTAACGAAAAAGGAGAAATGTGCAGCGTGACACAGCGTGAATTTCACCAGTATTTTCCGAAGCCAGGCTGGGTAGAGCATGATGCGGATGAAATCTGGGCAAGCATGCTTGGTGTAGCAGTTGAAGCGATGAATATGATTGGAGCAGAGGCATGCGATATTGCGGCAATTGGTATTACGAATCAGCGTGAAACTGCAATTGTCTGGGATAAAAACACCGGTGATCCAATCTATCATGCAATCGTATGGCAGTGCCGCAGGACATCTGAGTATTGTGATTCTCTGAAAGCAAAGGGACTCACCGATAAATTCCGTATGAAGACCGGGCTGGTGATCGATGCGTATTTTTCAGCAACTAAGGTAAAATGGATTTTGGATAATGTACCGGGAGCCAGAGAAAAAGCAGAACGTGGAGACCTTCTTTTTGGAACAGTCGAAACCTGGCTGATCTGGAAACTGACCAAGGGTGCAGTACATATTACAGATTATTCCAACGCATCCCGAACAATGTTGTTTAATATCAATACGCTGCAGTGGGATGATGAAATACTTGAAGAACTGAATATCCCCAAATCTATGCTTCCGACACCAAAACCGTCCAGTTGTATTTATGGTACGGCAGATCCTTCTTTCCTGGGAGGACCAATTCCGATTGCAGGAGCTGCAGGAGACCAGCAGTCTGCATTGTTCGGACAGACTTGTTTCCAGCCAGGCGAAGCAAAAAATACATATGGTACCGGCTGCTTTCTTCTGATGAATACGGGTGAGAAACCTGTTTTTTCCGAAAATGGCCTGGTTACGACAATTGCCTGGGGCCTGGATGGCAAAGTGAATTATGCGTTGGAAGGTTCGATTTTTGTTGCAGGAGCTGCAATCCAGTGGCTTCGAGATGAAATGCGTCTGATTGATTCTGCTGAGGATTCGGAATATATGGCAAAGAAAGTCAAAGATACAAATGGTTGTTATGTTGTGCCAGCTTTTACCGGGTTGGGAGCTCCACACTGGGATCAGTATGCGAGGGGGACGATCGTTGGAATTACCCGTGGGGTAAATAAATATCACATCATCCGTGCGACGCTGGACTCTCTTGCATATCAGGTAAATGATGTGCTGCAGTCCATGAGAGCAGATTCCGGTATTCAACTGGCTTCACTTAAGGTAGATGGAGGAGCCAGTGCGAATGACTTTTTGATGCAGACGCAGGCAGATATCATTAACGCTCCGGTCAATCGTCCACGATGCGTAGAGACAACGGCCATGGGTGCTGCTTATCTGGCAGGGCTTGCTGTCAAATACTGGACCAGCAAGGAAGAAGTCCTTCAGAATTGGGCAATTGATAAGACCTTTATCCCAGAGATCACAGATGAAGCGCGAAGTAAACGCATTCGTGGATGGGAGAAAGCAGTCAAATATGCCTACGGATGGGCACGTGATGAAGAAAACTGATTACAAAAATAAAAATATATGATGGCATGAGAGAAGAGAGCCTGACATTAGATCCATGATACATGGGTTTATTTGTCGGGCTTTTTCTTATATAGAATTCAACAATGAGGAGGAAAATAAAAATGGAAAAATATGATGTGATCATTATTGGTGCTGGAGTTACCGGTACGGCAGTTGCAAGAGAACTGTCCCGTTATCAGATAAAAACCTGTGTACTGGAAAGAGAGGAAGATGTATGTTGTGGAACTTCCAAAGCAAACAGTGCGATCATCCATGCCGGTTACGATGCAGAACCGGGAACTTTGAAAGCAAAATTAAATGTAAGAGGAAATCTGCTGATTGGAGAACTGGCTGAAAAACTGGATTTTCCATTTAAACGGAATGGTTCACTTGTGCTATGTCTGGACGAAAAAGACTATCCAAATCTACAGAAGCTTTATGAAAAAGGAATTACAAATGGGGTAAAGAAGCTTCGGATTTTGAATCATGATGAAGTGCTGGAGATGGAACCAAATGTGTCTGAAAATGTGTACGCAGCTCTGTACGCGCCAACCGGTGGAATTGTGTGTCCGTTTAATATGACGATTGCTTTTGCGGAAAATGCCTGTGTCAATGGAGTGGAGTTTCGTTTTGATACAGAAGTATTAAACATTTCACAGATTTCTTCTGGTACAGAGAACTGGAAAATTGAAACAACTAGTGGTACTTATGAAACAAAATGTATTATTAATGCAGCTGGAGTCTATGCTGATCGTTTTCATAATATGGTCAGCGAAAAGAAAATTCATATTATACCACGTAAAGGTGAATACTGTCTCCTTGACAAAAGTGCGGGCAGCCATGTGAGTCATACAGTTTTTGCACTCCCGGGAAAATTTGGCAAAGGTGTTCTGGTTACGCCTACTGTTCATGGAAATCTGCTGATTGGTCCAACTGCACAGGATATTGAAAATAAAGAAGGAACAAATACAACAAGAGATGGGCTGGATCAGGTACTTATCAAATCCTCCAACAGCGTCAGAAATATTCCGACAAGACAGGTGATCACATCTTTTGCAGGTCTTCGAGCCCATGAAGACGGAGATGATTTTATTATTGGAGAAACGGAAAAAGATTTTATAGACTGTGCCGGAATTGAATCCCCGGGATTATCCAGTGCACCGGCAATCGGAGAAATGGTTGCAGATATTCTTGAGAAAAAATATGACCTGAAAGAAAAAGTAAACTTTGTATCAACAAGAAAAGGTATTGCTGACCTGAATGCAATGTCGCTTGAAGAGAGAAACGAATATATTCGTCGCAATCCGGCTTATGGAAATATTATTTGCCGATGTGAAATGGTAAGCGAAGGGGAAATTATTGATGCGATCAAAAGACCTGTTGGAGCCAGATCCCTTGATGGTGTCAAACGACGTACCAGAGCAGGCATGGGACGATGTCAGGCGGGCTTCTGTTCACCGAGAACAATGGAAATTCTTGCGAGAGAACTTGAAACTCCAATTGGAAAAATTACAAAATGTGGCGGAGATTCCAGAATCATTGAAGGCGTAAATAAAGATTCATTTCAGGAGGGAAACAAATGAAAACATATGATATTGTAATCATTGGTGGTGGCCCGGCAGGATTGTCGGCAGCTGTTGCAGCACGAAAGAATGGAACAGAAAGTATTTTGATTCTTGAAAGAGACAAGGAACTCGGAGGAATTCTGAATCAGTGTATTCACAATGGATTTGGTCTTCATACATTTCAGGAAGAACTGACAGGACCGGAATATGCTGGACGTTTTATCACACAGGTTATTGAATTGGGAATAAAGTATAAATTACACACTATGGTCATGGATATCAGTGCTGACAAGGTTATAACAGCGATGAACCGTGAAGATGGAATGTTTCAGATCCAGGCAAAAGCAGTGATTCTTGCAATGGGATGCAGAGAACGTTCCCGGGGAGCACTTAATATTCCGGGATACCGTCCGGCAGGCATTTTTTCGGCAGGAACTGCACAGCGTCTTGTTAACATTGAGGGATATCTTCCAGGACGCAAAGTTGTGATTCTTGGATCAGGTGATATTGGTCTGATCATGGCAAGAAGAATGACTCTGGAAGGTGCAGAAGTACAAGTTGTTGCAGAACTGATGCCATATTCCGGCGGATTGAAGCGAAATATTGTACAGTGTCTGGATGATTTTGGAATTCCGCTGAAACTTAGCCATACTGTAATCGATATAAAAGGAAAAGAAAGAGTGGAGGGTATTACTCTTGCAGAAGTAGACAAGTCAGGTAAGCCAATTCCTGGAACAGAGGAAGAATATGAATGTGATACGCTGCTTCTTTCGGTTGGTTTGATTCCGGAAAATGAAATTTCACGTGGAATGGGAGTTGAACTGAATCTGGTCACTTCAGGCCCAAGGGTAAATGAAAGCCTGGAAACAAACATGGAAGGTGTTTTTGCATGTGGAAATGTACTTCATGTTCATGATCTGGTGGATTTTGTATCGGAAGAGGCTGCAGCTGCCGGACGGAATGCATCCATGTATGTTCGGAGAAAAGAGAATGCAGGTGAATCCTATAAAGATGCACGAGAAATACTTTTGGTGCCAGAAGCAGGAGTAAGATATACGGTTCCTTCCGTGATTCGCATAGAACATATGGCAAAAGAGCTGACAGTTCGTTTCCGCGTCGGCGGAGTATATAAAAACTGTTATATTAGCTGTTATTTAGGTAAAGAGAGAATTATCCACAGAAAACGTCCGGTAGTGGCACCTGGTGAGATGGAACAGATCAAACTGACAAAAGAACAGCTGCTGGGATATCCATATGCAGATAAAATCACACTTAAAATTGAGGAGGCATAGAGTATGGAGACGAGAAATCTGACATGCATTGGCTGTCCAATGGGCTGCCCGCTTACAGTGAAAATAGAAAATGGAACCGTATTAAGTGTAGAAGGAAATACCTGTAAAAGAGGTGCAATATATGGAAAGAAGGAGGTAACAGATCCGACTCGTATTGTAACAACAACCGTTCACGTATCTGGTGGTGTTGAAAATATGGTATCTGTCAAAACACAGAGCGATATTCCAAAAGATAAAATTTTTGACTGTATTCATGCACTTAAAAATATTACTGTTTCTGCACCTGTGCATATCGGAGATGTGATTCTTAAAGATGTAGCACATACAGGTGTCGCCATCATCGCAACTAAAAATGTCGAGTAAATCCATTCAATTCCATTGACAATCCAGCATGAAAAGTCTATCATAAAAACGGTATGTTTTCCTGAAAATCCACCTCAGACAGGGGTGGATTTCGTTCAGGAAAGGGTATCATACATCAACAAAGGAGAATTACATATCATGACAATATCCATGATAGGCATCGATCATGACAGAGCGCCCGTAGATATCCGGGCTTTGTTTGCGTTTACAAAGAAAAATGCCGGTGAAGCAATGGAAAAACTCAAAGAGACAGCAGGAATCCATGGCTGTATCATACTTTCAACCTGCAATCGTCTTGAAATTTGGGCAAGCCACGAAGACGACCAGGAACTTTCTCTTTACCAGTGCCTTTGCCAGCTTAAAAATATACAGGATGATTCTTATGAATCTTATTTTGTTTCAAGAACAGACCGTGAGGCTGCAGAACATCTTTTTTATCTGGCAGGAGGACTGAAATCTCAGATTCTGGGTGAAGATCAGATCCTGACGCAGATTAAAGATGCACTGAACCTTGCAAGGGAACATTTTACGACAGATAGTACACTGGAAGTCCTTTTTCGCATGGCTGTTACAGCCGGAAAGAAAATCAAGACAGAAGCACCACTTGCACATGGAAATCCATCGGTTATCCATCAGGCGGTCAGTCACCTGAAAGAGCAGGGATATGATATGCATGGAAAAATCTGCATGGTGATCGGAAATGGTGAAATGGGAAAAGTTGCAGCACAGACTTTGCGGGATGCAGGGGCAAATGTAACGGTAACTGTCCGTCAGTACCGCAGTGGTATGGTGAGTATTCCGATAGGATGCAGCCGCATTCATTATGGAGAACGCATGAACTTTTTGCCAAACTGCGATATTGTAGTCAGTGCGACCGCCAGCCCGAATTTTACTTTGCGGGAAGAATTGTTCCGGGACATTACGATCCGGAAGCCACTTTTGCTTTTGGATCTTGCGGTTCCGAGAGACATTGAACCATCTCTGGGCAGAAAAGAAAATATTACGCTTTATGATATGGACAGCTTCCATACAGAAAAACTGTCACCGGAAGCCAATGAGAGTCTGGTCAGGGCAGCTGCAATCGTAGAAGAACAGATGGCTGAATTTTTTCAGTGGCTGGATGGAAGAGATGTAATTCCGAGAATTCAGGAGATTAAGGCAGAGGCTGTTCAGGATCTGAATCTCCGTATTGAAAAGATACTCAAAAAGACACCTATGCAGGAAGAAGACAGAGTGCAGCTTCTCGAGGCAGTGGATACCGCAGCAGGAAAAGTTGTCAATAAAATGATCTTCGGGCTCAGAGACAGCCTGAATCAGGAAGCTTTTCTGGAATGTGTGGCAGGATTGGAGAAAGTATATGAAGAATAAACGATATTTTCCGATGTTTATTGATCTGTCCGATAAAAAGATTGTTGTAGTTGGTGGCGGAAATATTGCGACCAGGAGAATAAGGACATTGCTGCAGTTTACAAGAAATATTACGGCAATTGCACCGAAATCGACTATGGAGCTGCAGGAACTTGGCAAAACCGGTTATGTCAATCTGATTACACGTCCGGTAAAAAGGTCAGATTTTGATATGGCATATATGGTGATCGCAGCTACAAACGACTGGAAATTAAACGATGAGATATACCGCGTCTGTAAAGAAGAGGGAATTTATGTCAATGTTGCAGACGATAAGAGTAAATGCGATTTCTATTTCCCGGGTATTTATATGAAAGATGAAGTTGTGATCGGAATTACCGCCAGTGGCCTGGATCACAGCAGAGCCAAAAAAGTCCGCTTGGCAATTCAGGAAGCAATGGAGGCATCAGATGATACAGACAACAGCGAAGAATAAAGTTATTATCGGAAGCAGAGAGAGCCGTCTTGCTGTTTTACAGAGTGAGATGGTACGTGATTACATAAAAGAACAGCATCCGGGACTGGATGTTGAAATTCTTACAATGAAAACAACTGGAGACAAAATCCTTGACCGGACACTTGACAAAGTTGGCGGAAAAGGCCTTTTTGTAAAAGAACTGGACAAGGCATTGCTGGAAGGCAGAACAATGCTGTCTGTGCACAGTCTGAAAGACATGCCGATGGAAGTTCCGGAAGACCTGCCACTGCTTGCTTTTTCCAGAAGAGAGGATCCGAGAGATGTTCTGGTGCTGCCGGAGGGTGCAGCCAGCCTGGATCCTTTGAAACCTCTGGGCTGTTCCAGTCTTCGTCGCACTTTGCAGCTGCAAACAATTTATCCGGATATGAAAGTGAAAAGTATCAGGGGAAATCTTCAGACAAGACTGCGTAAGCTGGATGCAGGAGAATATGCGGGGCTGATCCTTGCGGCAGCAGGCCTGAAGCGTCTGGGCCTGGAAAAAAGAATTCATCGTTATTTTTCAGCAGATGAGATTCTTCCGGCAGCCGGACAGGGGATTCTTGCCGTACAGGGACATAAAGGCCTGAAATATGAATATCTGAGTGGATATAAGGACGAGGATGCATGGATAGCAGGCACTGCAGAAAGAGCTTTTGTCAGATATCTGGACGGAGGCTGTTCCTCACCGGTTGCTGCATTTGGTATTGTGGAAGGTGAGGAGCTGTTTCTTCGAGGACTTTATTACAGGGAAAAAGATGGCAGATATTTTAAAGACAGTATCCGAGGACCAAAGACAGAAGCGGCCCGCCTGGGTATGTGTCTGGCCGAACGAATGAAGCGTGAGCATGAAGAACAGGAGAATGACAAATATACAGGAGGAGAGCCAGTATGAAAAAAGGAAAAGTGTGGCTTGTGGGAGCCGGACCGGGTGATATCGGGCTTTTCACACTGAAAGGTATGGAAGTGCTTCAGCAGGCGGAGGTCGTGGTATATGACAGCCTGGTGGGGCAGGGGGTCCTTGCAAAAGTGCCGACCACGGCTCGTCTGATCGATGTAGGAAAACGTGCTGATAAGCATACGATGCCACAGGAACAGATCAATCAGGTATTGCTTGAAGAAGCGCAGAAAGGTCAGCGCGTGGTTCGCTTGAAAGGAGGAGACCCGTTTCTTTTTGGAAGGGGCGGAGAAGAACTGGAACTTCTG
>ERZ1673752.4609-NODE-4609-length-11265-cov-4.345495_pt1 | contig 11265 bp, 9 predicted proteins | sample MGYA00580195_ERZ1673752 | MGnify/ENA primary metagenome ERZ1673752 (study PRJEB41218, sample SAMN15661744) | gut metagenome | host: Homo sapiens | place: Canada: London | collected 2015-08-20/2019-03-30 | study: EMG produced TPA metagenomics assembly of...
CATCTATAATAAATACTTTAAATGTTAAATTTATAGATGAGCTAAAAAACAGATCTGATCTTGATTTTAAATTTAATAGCATAAAAGACATTGAAAACTCAAATAATTTTAGAATAGTAATTTTAGCAAATAGCAATAAAATAGGCGTTTCTAAAGTGAATGAAGTTTTAAACTTTTTAGAGATAAATGATCAAAAAAATATCGATAATTATGTAAAAAATATTAAAAAACAGATAGAAATTTTAAAAAATCAAAATTTAAATTTAGAATCTAATAAAAAGAATTTTGAAATACGAATTGGTGATTTAAAACAAATAGTAAAAAAAATTGATGATCAACTTAGTGATTTGTCTAAAAAAGATGATTTAAGTTCTCAATTACAATTTAATAAAACTCTAGATTTAAAAAATACATCGAATTTAGAAATATCAGCAATAGAAAAAAATATAATGGAGTTGGATTCTGGTTATTTTAAAAATCAATCTGATATATTGGAGTTGGAAAAGAAAATAGAGCCAGAAAATATCCAAAAAACATATATTTTATCAAACATAGTAACTTAAGAAAACCCCGTAAAGCCTAAAAAAGCCTTAATTTTATTTATATCTTGTTTTATTGGGCTTTTTGTTAGTGTTTTTGGTGTGCTTATGTGGGATGCTGTAAAAAATAGAAATTAATACTAAAGTCTAAATTTTGAGTGATTTAAAAAGATTTATAAAATCAAGCGGAATATATTTTTTAGGAAGCATATTAAGCAAACTTATAGCATTTTTTATGCTTCCAATTTATACGAGATATTTAAGTCCGGCTGAGTTTGGTGAGTATGACTTAAGCTTAGCTTATATTACCTTTTTTACATATTTATTTTACCCAGATATTTGGATCGGTGTGATGAAATATATCTTATATAAAAAAGATATAGCAAATATAAAAGAAGAAGATAAAAATTTTAAAATCATTTCAACAGGCTTTTTTTTATTTTTTATCTGCACTATATTTTATTTATTGTTTTTCTTTATATTTCTTTTTTATAAAAATATAAATTTTCCAAATTTATTAATTTTTTTAGGGTTTTTGATTTCCTTACAATCTATGTATGCATATATATTAAGGGCATTGGATAGAAATTTTTATTTTGTTGTTTCTGGAATAATTGAGACTATAGGATATTCCATCGCGACTTTTGTTTTACTTTATTTTTTAAAACTTAATTATGAATCTTTATTGATTGGAGCAATTTTTGGAAAAATTATTGCCATTGGTTTAATGGAAAAATATAATCCTATTGCGAAATATATACGATTTAATAATTTTGATTTTTTGTTTTTCAAAACACTTTTTAAATTTTCTTTTCCTCTAATTTTTAATTCTTTAGCTTGGTGGTTTGCAGCAGTTTATGGAAGGATATTGATTGCAAGCGAGTTAAGCTTGGATGAAAATGGGTATTATGCCATAGCTTTGAAGTTTTCATTAATTTTAGGTCTGATTGCTGCTTGTTTTAAAATGGCTTGGCAAGAGATTAGTTTTTCTAAAAATTTGGATAAAAAAGGCAATTCTATTTTTTATTCTAATGCCTGTTATCAATATTTAAAATTTATGATTATTGGTGTTATTTTAATACTTCCTATCATAAAGTTGTTATTTCCATTTTTTATCAATTCTAAATTTATCGAGTCGCTAAACTATATTCCAGGTGCATTATTTGGTGCGATAATATATGGTTTTAATGATTTTTTAACTAGTATAATAAATACAATCAATAAAAATAAATATCTATCCATATGCACAATAATTGGGGCTATCATAAATATAATTTTATTAAATATTTTTATATCTAAATTTGGCGTTATGGCGGTTATTTATTCGTATATCATCTGTTATACGGTAATTTGTTTTTTAATTATAGCTGTTATTAATCGCTCTTTTAAAATAGAGTTAAATTTCTTAAAACTTGCCGCTTTAATTTGCTGCTTTTATCTGCAAAATAGCATATTCATTAATATGAATCTTAGTATTAATATATTATCATTTTTGATATTTTTATTTTTAACTCTATTTTTATATAGATGTGAGCTTAAAATTTTTATGCAAAAATATATAAATTTTCTAAAAAGGAAAAAAATGAAATTTGAAGATGTCAAACAAAAGCTTGAGAAGGTGTTTAACAAAAGTGTTAATGATATAAAATTTATCGGCGGCATGACCAATAAAAACTATCTTGTTGTTTGCGACAATGATAAATTTGTTTTTAGAATTCCTGGAAAAAATGCAAATAGCATAATAAACAGAATAAATGAAAAAAACAATCAAATTTTAAGTTTTAAGAGTGGTTTTAATGTCCAAACAATTTATTTTAATGAAGAAACAGGAATAAAAATAACTAAATTTTTAGAAGAAGCAAAAACTTTAAATCCACAAACTGTAAGAGAACATATAGAAGAAATTGGTAAAGATATTAAAAACATCCATAGTTCAAATATGCCATTTACAAATCATTTTGATGCATTTAAAGAGATGGATAAATATCTATCTTTGCTTTCTAGTGAGTATAAAAATCATAAATTTTTAAAAGATGGACTTATTTTATTTGAAAAATTAAAAAATAAATTAATTGAAATAAATATGGATTTATACAATAAAAGCTTTATTTATACTCCAACTCATGGAGATATAGTTCCTGAAAATATTTTAGCTATAAAAAATCCTGATAATAGTATAAAAAAACTCTATTTCATAGACTGGGAATACTCAGGTTTAAATGATCCTATTTGGGACATTGCTTTTATATCAGTTGAGAGTAATTTTAACAAACAAGAAGATGAAAAGCTTATAAAAAGCTATGGCTTAAAAAATGATGAAGTTATTAAGATTGATATTTTTAAAAGTATTCAAGATATTTTATGGTCTGTATGGGGACTTGCAAAAATGAGTGCAGGAGAAGATTTAACATCATATGTTGATAATAGGTTTAAACAAGCCTTTGATAGGAAAATATTTTGAGTGGATTTTTTTTAGGTCTTTTTAGCGGTATATTTTGGAGTATAGATACAGTACTCTTATCTTATTCAACTTTAATTATATTACTTACAGCTTTTATACATGATGGTTTTGGATTTTTATTATTATCCATAAAATCATCTTTTTCAAAAACTTCAAATTTTAAAAATATAGTTAAAAGTGATAGTTTTAAAATAGTAATTTTTGCTGGTCTTATTGGTGGACCTATTGGAATGGGTTCATATATCATTGCTATATCTTTGATAGGACCAGCTTTAGCTACTTGCATTAGTATAACTTATCCAGTAATTGCAACACTATTAGCAAGATTTTTATTAAAAGAAAAGTTAAATTTAATAGGTAAGATAGGTCTTTGTATAGCTATTGTTTCTACAATTTTACTTTATTCTTTAAATATTAAATTTAATATTAGTATATTAGGATTTGTTTTTGCACTTATAACAGCTCTTTCTTGGGGAAGTGAATGTGTTATTATAAAAAAAGCTTTTATTAAAGATAGCTCGCTTAGTGAATTTTCTGCACTTTGTATAAGGCAAGGTATTAGTTTTACTACATATTGTCTTATAGCCTTTATCTATTTTTTATATACAGATTTTAACACTAACTTTCAAGTTAAAGATTTTAATATAGTTTTTTTAGCTTCTATTTTTGGAACTATCTCATACCTGTTTTATTATGCTGCAATAAAAAGAATAGGTGTACTTAAAGCCATGGGATTAAATATATCATACTCTGCTTGGACTGTTTTAATAATGTTTTTTATAAGTGGACAATTTATGCTAACAACTTTTATACTTGCTTTATTTATAATAACAGGAAGTATGCTTACAAATATAAATAATAAAGGATAATTAGTGAGTAATGCAATAATAATGGCAGCTGGTCTTGGATCAAGACTTAAAGAGTATACAAAAACTACACATAAATCTCTTTTTTTAATTGATAATGTACCAAATTTAGAAAGAACTATAAGATATTTAAATGAAATAGGCATAGATGAAATACATATAGTTATAGGTTATTTAAGTGAGCAGTTTTTATATTTAAAAGATAAATATAAAAATATAAATTTAATCTTTAATCCAGATTTTGCAACTAAAAATAATGCTTATTCTTTTAAATTAGCAATGGATTATTTTTCAGATAGTTTTATTATAGATGCTGATGTTGTATTGTTAAAAAATATATTTAGTTTAGAAACTAAATCTACATACTATACAACATTAAGAAGAAAAACACAAAAAGCTGAATGGATTGTTTGTGCAGATGAAAAAGATAGAGTTTTTGATATAAAAATATGCACAGATGAAAAGCCAAGCTTACTTGGAATTAGTTATTTTACAAATAAAGACTCAAAGATCATAAAAGATGAAATATATAATTTAGATGATGATTATTTTTTAGATTCTAAGCTATACTATGATAATGTTATTGCTAAATTAATAGATAAAATATCCATATACTCTAAATTTATAGATCCAAATTATGTATGTGAATTAGATGATATAAAAGATATAGATGAATTAAAGGAAAAGCTAAATGGAAAATTTAGTAGAAATTAGCCTTGATGAGGCAAAAGAAAAAATGCTTGAAATGATGTGCTATATAGATAAAGTCTGTAGACAAAATAATATAAAGTATTCTTTAGCTTATGGCACATTAATAGGAGCTATTAGACATAAAGGATTTATCCCATGGGATGATGACATGGATATAATGCTAACAAGAGACAATTACGACAAACTTATAGAAATCATTAAAAAAGATGATAAGTATGATTTTTTGGATTTTAATAGTGGATATATCTCAAATTTTTCCAAAATTTGCTGTAGGAATACTATTGCCGTCTCATTTAAAAAATATGCAGAAATAAATTCTTGTGCATTAGGTGTTTATATTGATATTTTTCCTCTGGATAATCTACCAGAGATTGGATACAAAAAGCATATGAAAAAGATACTTTTTTATATGCGGTTGTTGCAAACAAATAGTTTTAAAAGATATTTTGCTTCACCATCACTGATAAAAGCTATTATAAAATTAGTCGTTTTTTTACCATTTTGCATAATTAGTAAAATTTATACAAAAGAAAGAGTTATCAAAAAAATTGATTATTTGCAGAAAAAATTTAACAATACTAAAACTGATTACATCGGTATAGCATCTTTTGGATACTTTGAACGTTATAAAAAAAGTTGGTTTGATGAGTATATTGATGTTAAATTTGAAGATTATAATTTTATGTTAGTAAAAGAGTATGATAAGGTTATTCGAGTTTGTTATGATGATTATATGACTATTCCAGATGAAAAAGATAGAAAAATTCATCTAACTTATTACAAATGGTATAAAAAAATACTGAAGTAATATTTTTTAAAAAGAGTTTTTTGATACAATAATAAAGTTAATTAGTCCAACAAATAAAATAAAAAGTCTAAATTTTGAGTGATTTAAAAAGATTTATAAAATCAAGCGGAATATATTTTTTAGGAAGCATATTAAGTAGGCTTATAGGATTTTTTATGCTTCCAATTTATACAAAGTATTTAAGTCCGGCTGAGTTTGGAGAGTATGACTTAAATATAGCTTATATGCAGTTTTTTATCTCATTTTTCTTTTTGGATATTTATATTGGCATTATGAAATTTTTGCTTGATCCAAATTTGAAAGAAATTGAAAATTATAAAGAAAAAGTTCTTTTTTCAGGTTTTTTTATCTTTTTTATATCTACTTTAGTTTATTTTTTATTTTTTTATCTTTTTATGCAAATTTATGATATTAAATTTAAATCTATACCCATCTTGCTTGGATTATTTATAAATTTACAAATCGTTTATGGTTATATATGTAGAGCTTACTCTAAAAATCAGATTTTTGTTATAAGTGGTGTTGTAAATAGTATTTTGTATGCCGTAGTTTCATTTATACTACTTTATAAATTTAATTTTGGATATGAAGCTTTGTTTTTAGGTGCATTGTTTGGAAATTTAGTAGCTATTTTTATTATGGAGTGTAGAGTAAAAGTTATAAAAAAGATTAAATTTGCTTTGTTTGACTTTACATTTTTTAAAAGGCTTTTGTATTATTCACTTCCGCTTTGTTTAAACTCGCTTTCATTCTGGTTTGCAGCCGTTTATGGCAGATCTGTTATAGCCAATAAGTTAAGTTATGCTGATAATGGGTATTATACAATAGCACTTAAATTTGCGATGATTATTTCTCTTGTTGCTATGTGTTTTAAACTAGGCTGGCAAGAAGTGAGCTTTTCAAAAGATCTTAAAAAACAGAATAACTCTATATTTTATTCAAGAGCTTGTAATGAGTATCTTAAATTTATGCTTTTATCGGTAGCTGTTTTGTTGCCTATAATTAAGATAATTTTTCCATTTTTTATAAACAGTGCTTTTAATGAAGCTTTGATTTATATCCCACTTACTCTTTTAGGAGCTATAGTTTTTGGTTTTAGTGAGTTTTTGATGAGTATCATAAACACCATAAATAAAAACAAATATCTTTTTATCGCGACAGCTTGCGGGGCTACTTTAAACATAATTTTACTATATCTATTTATCTATAAGTTTAAAGTTTTTGCAGTGGCTTTTTCTTATGTTGCATGTTACTCATTGGTGTGTTTTATAATGGTACTTGTGATAAACAAAACTTTTAAACTGAACATAAAAATGCTAAATATCATGCTTTGTTTGTTTATTTTGCTAATTCAAAGCTATGTTATGTTAAAATGCGACAATTGTGCAAACATAATATCTTTTATTGTTATTTGTTTGCTGTTTTCATTTTTTTATAAAAATGAAATTAATATAATAATTTCAAAATTAAGACAAAGGTTTGCTAGATGAATAATCCGTTAGTTTCTATAATTGTTCCAGTTTATAATGTAGAAAAATATCTTAAAAAATGTGTTCAAAGTATTATAAATCAAACTTATAAAAATTTAGAAATTATCTTAGTCGATGATGGAAGTAGTGATAACTCAGGTAAAATTTGTGATGAGTTTGCCCAAAAAGATAACCGCATAAAAGTCATTCATAAAACAAATGGTGGACTTAGTGATGCAAGAAATGCAGGACTTGATGTAATGAGTGGTGAATGGGTAAGTTTTGTTGATAGTGATGATTTTATAGATAAATTTCATATAGAAAATTTATATTTGCAAGCTTTAAGAAATCATTCTGATATTTGTGTGTGTGGTTTTAAGATAGTCAATGAAGATTATCAAACTATACGAAACATAAAAGTAAAGTTTAGTGATAGCTTAAGTGGTAATTTAGCTTTCAAGTATAGTTTAAATTCAAAAATAGACCCATCTTTTTGCAATAAAATTTTTAAATCATCGCTATTTAAAAATACTAGATTTGTAAAAGGGATTTGTTATGAAGATAGAGAGTTGATTCATAGGATTTTTTATAAGGTGGATAGAGTTTCATTCTTAGATAGTGAGTCATATTTTTATTTGAAACGAGTTGGTTCAACGATGAACCATATAAATAAGAAAAAAATCGATGATAGATTTATAGTGATAGATTATATAGAAAAATTCTTAAAAAATAAAAATATTTTTGAAAAATATAAAAAAGAATTTATTATATGTTATTTGTTAAATGTTTATATGTCAGCATCTTTTCAAATAGCTAAATATTCTAAGCATTACAACAACGATATAAAGTATATGATTTTAAATTCAGACACAAATATGTTAACAATAAAAAATATATTTTTACTACTTGGTATAAGTGTAAAAAAAATGGTTGCTTTATATATATTTAAAATAAATAAAAACTTATTTAGAATAATAGTAAAAAATATTAATAAATAATTATCTGGAATTTATTATGGTCACAAAATATCTTATATTTATTTTTTATATTTTTTTTATGTTTATGTATTTTTTTTCGATAAAATATACAAGAATTAGAAAATATTTATATTCTACGACCATGATTCTAATTTTTTTATTGCTTTCTTTTCAGGATGGCTATGGAACAGACTATGTTAATTATAGTAATTATTTTTTATCAAATGCTGAAAATTTTCCAACCTATAAGGGCGTAATATTTAGCTATTCCATTAAAGCTATAAATTATTTTACTGATAATAAGCTTATATTTTTTATATTTTGGTCTTTTTTGCAGGTATATTTTTTACATAGAATGATTAAGATTTGTAATAACTTTTATATTTTTTATGATAAATTAGAAATTTTATTATATGTTCTTATATCATCTCAATTTTTTATCATGATGTTTAATGCACTAAGGTCAGTATTCGTAACAATATTAATCCCTATAGCTTTTGTTTTATATTATGAAAAAAATAAAATTAAAAGCATGTTTGTTGCTATTATTGCGTTTCTATTTCACCCAGTTGCTATAGTTTTTTTCCCTCTATTCTTAATATTTAATTTATTTAAAAAACACTATAGTATATACATATTGCTTTTTGTTTTTGTTGTTATATTTTTAATAAATAGATTAAATATTATTCCAGACATAGCTTTCTTTCTTTATAAGTATACATGTAATTTGACACCATACAGTTCATATCTAGTATCTTCCCATATGAAAGCATATGAAAATATTAATTTTTTAAGTATCTTAGGAATATATTTTATTGTTTGTATGAATTTTATATCATTCTTTTTTTATAAAAAAGAGAGAAATAAAAAAACAATATTTCTTTATAACTTAGCATATTTTACTAGTCTTATCAGAATATTTTCTTATGGAATACCTATTTTCGGTAGAATATATCTTATTTTTGTTATATTTGAATTTTTTATACCTTATATATTGTTTAAAAAACTAAAAACTAAAAAATTCTTATATATTGGTTATTTTGTTCTTTTAGCATATATATTTACAATTATTAAATATATTTTATTTAATAATACATAAATTTTTAGGAAAGTTATGAAAATTTTTATAATTGGCAATGTTGCATCAATGATGATAAATTTTAGAAAAGAGCTCATTACAAAGCTTTCAAAAAATCATGAGGTTTTTTGTCTGGTAAGTGACTATACCCAAAAGGACAAAGATATTATTGCTAGTTTTGGTGCAATACCGCTTGATTATGGTCTAAACTCAAAAGGCTTAAATCCATTTAAAGATATTATTGCAACCATCAAACTTTATAAAATCATTAAAAAACATAAGCCGGATATTGTCTTTTCATTTTTTGTCAAGCCTGTGATATTTTCATCTATTGCGGCTAAATTTGCAAAAACAAAAAGAGTTGTTGGTATGATAGAAGGACTTGGTAATGCCTTTACCATCAATCCAAAAGGAAGTGGTTTAAAGACTAAAATTATTAAATTTATTCAAATTTTACTTTACAAAATTTCACTTCCATTGCTAGACAATCTTATTTTTTTACAAAATGATGACAAAAAAGATTTGGTTGATAAATATAAAATAAAAGTTAAAAATATAGATATTTTGGGCGGCATAGGTGTTGATTTGGATAAATTTAACTATAACATTCCAAATATAAAACCAATAAAATTTATTTTTATAGCTAGGCTTTTAGCACAGAAAGGTATTTTTGAATACCTTGAAGCCGCAAAAACTATAAAAGAAAAATATAAAGAAAATGTGGAGTTTATTATTTTGGGTTCTTTTGATGAAAAAAATCCTTTTAGCTTGAGTAAAAAAGTTTTGGATCACTATGTAAAAAGCAGTATCATAACATATCCGGGTTTTGTCAATAATCCAAATGAATGGATAAAAAATAGTTCAGTTTTTGTCCTTCCATCTTATTATAGAGAGGGAGTTCCAAGAAGTACTCAAGAGGCTATGGCCATCGGTAGAGCTATAATAACAACTAATAGTGTTGGCTGCAAAGAAACAGTCGTTGATGGTGTGAATGGTTATCTAGTTCCTATTTGCGATGCTAAAGCTTTGATTAGTAAAATGGAGCTGTTTATAAAAAATCCAAATTCAATACACAAAATGGGTAAAGAGAGCAGGAAAATAGCCGAGCAAAAGTATAATGTAAAAGATGTAAATAAAAAGCTCATAAGCTTTATTTTTAAAGAGTAGGTTTGATTTTTTATATACCTTTTCTTTCTAAGACTATTAAGATGGTTTTAAAAACTACTTTTATTTCAAGCCAAAGTGACCAATGTTTTATATAATATAAATCATACATTAGTTTTTGTTTTGCATCATAGGCACCATCGCCGTATGGATAGCATACTTGTGCCCAGCCAGTAATTCCTGGGCGAACTAAATGTCGTTCATTGTAGTATGGTATCTCTTTTTCAAATTTATCCACCCAATATTTTCTTTCAGGTCTTGGACCTATTAAATGCATATCTCCTTTTAAAACATTTATACATTGTGGCAACTCATCAATTCTTGTTTTTCTCATAAATTTTCCAAAAGCAAAAACTCTGTCATCATCTTTACTTGCAAATTTTACTCCATCTTTTTCTGCGTCAATTCTCATCGAGCGGTATTTTATGCAGCCAAACTCATGCATATTTATCCCAACTCTTTTTTGAATAAAATAAATCTTTCCTGGACTTTGCTCTTTTATTTTTTTTCTGATATATGGTTTTATGGCTAAATTTATAACCCATAGTATTAACGCCCCAATTATATCAATAACTCTTTTTATTAGAAATTCAAATTTATTATATGGTCTTATTTCACTTAAAAAATTAAGATTTTTTGAATCATCTGGTATGTAGATTTTACAAAGATTTTTTTCAAGAAATTTTTGAATAGAGACAATTTTTAAAGATCTTTTATGATATTTAAATTGTAAAAGCGTTAAAAACCTTATTATTTTTGAATCAAGTGTAAAATCAGTATTTAAAATAAGATATTTATAATAATCTTTTTTTAAATACTCTTTTATTTTTTTTCTAATTAACACTGAACTTTTTCTACTTCCATCATACTCTAAAAACTCTATATTTTTAAACTTTTTTCTAAGTTTATTAAGCTCAATTTCATTAAATTTATATTTATCACCAAGAACTATCAAATTTTACTCCAAATGGATTAATGATTTCGCATTTTATCGTAAATTATCTTTATAAGAGTTAAAATTAATATTAAAATATATTATTAATTAAATATTGTTAAAATATGATAATAAATTTTTAAAGAGGATAAATGACTATTTTTACAAGTGAGTGGTTTGTAACTTTTGGTATGCCAGTTTTAATTTGCTTAGCTAGGATTATTGATGTTACGATGAGCACAGTTAGAATTATTTTTG
>ERZ1673752.4610-NODE-4610-length-11263-cov-10.579586_pt1 | contig 11263 bp, 12 predicted proteins | sample MGYA00580195_ERZ1673752 | MGnify/ENA primary metagenome ERZ1673752 (study PRJEB41218, sample SAMN15661744) | gut metagenome | host: Homo sapiens | place: Canada: London | collected 2015-08-20/2019-03-30 | study: EMG produced TPA metagenomics assembly of...
TACACCGCCAACTGCTGCTTTGTGGTCTGCAAGGTTTCCACAGCCTTGTCCAGTTCGGAGAATAATTCCTCAATGCGGGTGACGATGTGTTCCTGTTCGGAGAGGGAAGGGATAGTCACCTTAATTTTGGAATACTGCTGAATCCAATATCGTTTGTGCGTACTGTGGTCAAACTGAAAGATTTGCATCCTGTAAAAAATGTACTTTGGCAATACCAGTTCAGTATTTATATTCAAAATCTTCATTGCCGAAGATTTTACCTTAAATTTGAAGTTGACATACTGAGTGGCAGTAGTAAAATCGTCAAAAATAATGACTGGCAGTTTGTCAAATATTCCTTCGGTTTCATTTGTGTATCCGAGAATGAATGATTTTCCTGCTGTTAACACAGGCGTTTTATAGGAGTCGCTATAATCCGTTGATTCTACAATATAAGCCGATGGCTGCTCATATGATAGCAATTCTCCCAATTCGTATTCTTTTAGTTCCATTGAACCTCCTTATGCCACCAATGCGACATTCATCTCATTCAGTATTTTCTCATAGTCATCCCCAAAGGACTCATAGAACCCCAGCAGACCGCCTTTTTTGTCAAACGGGGTCAAGTCCAAATCCTCCGGCAGGATACTGAGGGATGTGGCAATGTGGTCTTTAATCAGACGCAGCCATTCCATCTGTTCTTCGGTGAACTGGATGTGTCCGGCATTGCGCTTGAATGTCCACTGCATAAAGTTATAATTCACTTTATCGGCAAACGGAGTGAGATTATCTGTATATCCCATCTCAAAACGAATAATGGAAATAAGGTCTGTGAGCTGTGCCATCGTGCCACGCTTTACCTTATCCGGATTCTTGATGGCATAGCAGTCCCACAGGCGTTCTACGGTGATACCCTTGGCTTTCAGCTTTTCATAGAGTGCCTTTAGCTGCTCAATTGCCATCGGTCGGTCTTTGTAGCTTTCGCTATAGATGATACGCAAAGCAAGTATCTCGTCCTTGTTTTCTTCTATAAATTCATGGAAGGTGGCGATAATACGGTCTGCATTTTCTTCCTGCTGGGCATCAAAACCCGCAAACACAACCGAGTCGATATTCACATTATCTATAATCTGGTCGTGGCTGCGGCGTACATTTTCAATGTAATCACGGACATCCGGGTCGTGGAATGGAGCAACGGCAGCCTGTATCAATTCTTTCTGTGCCTGTTTCAGCTGTTCCTCCGTGACCTCCGCAGAGCCTGTGTCTGTCTGTACCTTAGCAGTCAGTACATCCTCATCAAAGGCATTCAGCAGATTTTCAGCCACGGATCCGGCAGCAGTGCCGACCTTTGCTTCAAACTGCTTACGCTCCGCCGGGGACATCTGGCTGTTCAGACGAATGACACGGTTTGCCAGCGAAGTCAGTGTGTCCTCGTCCTTTGCACCCAGTGCTACATTCATCATCAGTTCTTTCATGCTGACGGTCGGTTTTCGTTCCAACGGTCTGGTATCCGATTTCTTGGACTTCGTAACGCCAACCGCATCCACAATAACAAAATGGTCTTTATTCTCTGTGGCAGACGGGGTGACTTTCTGCAAGTCCTCTTTACTCAGCACACGGGTGCCTCTGCCTTTCATCTGCTCAAAGTAGTTTTTACTGCGTACATCACGCATGAAAATCAAGCACTCGATTGGCTTGACATCGGTGCCTGTGGCAATCATATCCACAGTGACGGCAATACGAGGATTGTAATCATTACGGAAGGAACTTAAGACCGATTCCGGGTTATCCGCAGAATAGGTGATTTTACGGCAGAAGTCATTGCCCTCGCCAAACTCCTCACGGACAATCTGAATGATGTCATCCGCATGACTGTCCGTCTTTGCAAAAATCAGTGTCTTTGGCACTTCTTTTCTGCGTGGGAACAGTGTGGTGAATAGATTTTCCTTAAAGGAACGGATGACCGTGCGGATCTGGCTTGGGTTGACAATATCCCGGTCAAGCTGGGTAGGTTTGTAATCCACATCTTCATCCAGCTGTTTCCATCGTTTGGCTCTGGACAGACGGTCACGATATTCAATCAGCTGTTTCATCAGATGAGCGCCGTTCTTGCCCACCTGTGTTTCAATGAGAAAAATATCCTCGCCAACGTTAACGCCGTCAATTATAGCCTGTTCTCTTGGGTACTCGCTGACGATATTCTCGTTGAAAAACGCAAAAGTGCGGTTATCCGGGGTGGCGGTCAAGCCAATGATAAACGCATCAAAATAGGACAGCACCTGACTCCACACATTATAAATGGAGCGGTGGCATTCATCGACTATGATGCAGTCAAAGAATTCCGGCGGATATTTTTCATTGTACACTACTTCTTTGGGGGCTTTGCTTTCTGCCGTAACAAACTCCGCAAAGGATTTCTCTTCGGTAGACTCATCCAGTTCTTCACCCTTCAGAATGGAGTACATTCTCTGAATGGTGCAGATGCAAATCTGGATATCATTTGGTATGTAGGAACTTTTCAGTCTGCGGACACCGTAAAGCTGTGAAAAAGAGCGTGGGTCATCATTGGGAGTATAGGCAAGGAACTCACGCTCCGCCTGTTCTCCCAGACCTCTTGTATCCACAAGGAACAAGATACGGTTCATTTTTCCGTACTTCAATAAACGGTAGGTGGCGGTAATTGCCGTAAATGTTTTACCTGCACCCGTTGCCATCTGCACCAGTGCCTTTGGACGGTTCTCAGCAAAAGACTTGTCCAGATTCTTGATGGCATTCACCTGACATTTGCGGAATCCCGTTTCATCCAATGCAGGGAAATGCTTCATATTATTACGAATGGTGTCCGACTGCCCTAACAGTGCAAGCAGGGTCTCCGGGCGATGGAACGAGAACACCGTTCTGGAGCGGTATTTTATATCGTTATAATCCGTAAACCGAATCAGTTTATCTGTGGTTTCATAAGCAAAGCGGATTTTGTAATCATTCTTTATCCACTTGAAGGTGCTGTTAGCATAACGCCCGGACTGCACCTCAACATCGGTGATAGATTCGCCTTTTTCCTCACGCTTAGCTTCTGCAACACCCACGGGTTTTCCATCAATGAAAAGTGCATAGTCTACCTCACCCGTACTTGTGGGAAATTCACGAACAGCAACTCCCGGTGCAGCAGAAAGATTCAGTCGTTTCATATCTTGAATGACCCAGCCGGACTGACGCAGTTTTTCATCAATCACAAGCCGTGCTTTTTCTTCGGGGGTCATATCACGTGTCCTCCTCATCTATGTACTCCATAATGTCACCGTAGTCGGCATTAAGGGTCTTGCATATCTTGCCAAGGACGGTGAGCGTGACCTCCTCGTCCCTGCGTAGTTTTGTCATTGTGTTAGGCGCAACGCCGGAGGCTTTCCTCAAATCAGCCTTGCTCATCTTCTTATCAACCAGTAACTTCCACAAACGATTATATGAAACAGCCATATTTGCCTCCTTTTGCACACTATAATAAATGTTATATCACCATTCTACACATTTCGCAAGATTGTGCGAAAGTTTAACAAGTGAACGAAGTGTAAATTTTTTATGGTGTCAATAATTGAACCCTCTGTTTGCTTTCCAGTTTGGGAATGCGAGTGATGCAACGGGGAGTGGTGTTCACATGACAGTACGGAGAATACATGAATAAAAGCTACATCAATCTGCAATTCAAAAAATTGCTTGCCGACCACGATTTCCCCGATGTGCATATCCATGACCTTCGCCACGCAAACGCATCCCTGCTGATAAACATGGGTGTTCCAATCAAGGTCATTTCTGAGCATCCCGGTCACTGTGGCACCGGAACTACGGAGAACATTTATGCCCATATCTTCAGCGAAACACTCGCCCAGACCTCGGATGCCATCAGCAAGGCACTGTCGGAGGCTTAAGGAAATGGTGCTTATTGCCCCAAAAACTACACACAGCCGAATAGCCAATAAACACAGAAAACACCAAGCTTTCCACACCGGTACAGATAGACGGAAAACTTGGTGTTTATTTGGTGTTTTAATCGGCAAAACGAGGGGTTACGAGCCGATACGATGTACAGTTTCGGACGCCAAGATACCGCATGAAATGGGCATTTTTCAACGATATAGCACGATGCCATTGAGTAGAATTAGGGCTTGTAAGAGAAAATATCCCGCTCTGTCAGGTGTTGCGGGTTATGAATTTTTTATGTATCCGGTGAAAAACGCATAAAAAACAGACCCTTCCGGGACTGTCTTTCGTTTTTTATTTGCCGACACAGAAATTTTTGAAAATGGAATGAATGAGTTCGTCATCGACGGTTTCGCCGGTGATTTCTCCCAGTGTATGCCAGGCTTCGGTGAGGTCGACGGCGATGAAGTCTGCCATGAGGCCGTCGCGGACGGATGCTCTGGCACGGAGTACATCATCTAACGCTTTCCGCACTAAATCCACATGGCGCAGGTTGGTGAGAAAGAGTTCCCGCCCTGCTTCCATATCCTGATGAGCCGTCATTTCTGCCAGTTTTTCTTCCAGTTCGTCCATACCGCTTCCGTATCTGGCGGAGAGAGGGACAACGGGTGAGGCGGCGAGTTTTCCGATTTCCTCTGCATTGACGGCGGAAGGAAGATCGTATTTATTCAGAATGATAACGGCTTTTCGCCCTGCCAGAGCAGAAAGCCATATCCTGTCCGCATCGTCAAGAGGAACGGAGCTGTCAATGACGGCAAGAACGAGGTCCGCTTTTTCCACGGAGGCTTTTGTCCGTTCTATGCCTATTTTTTCTACTTTGTTGTCCGTTTCCCGGAGGCCTGCCGTATCCATGAGAACGAGAGGAACGCCGCCGATGCGTATCGTTTCTTCAATGGTATCTCTTGTCGTACCGGGCACGTCGGTGACGATGGCCCGTTCTTCTTGTAAGAGAGCATTCAAAAGGCTTGATTTCCCTGCATTCGGTTTGCCTGCAATGACGGTGCGGAGACCGTCTTTGATTATCCGTCCCTGCTCGGAGCGGCGTAAAAGGGCGGACAGGGAATTGTCTATTTTTTCAAGAGCGGCGCCGATTTCTTCTCTTGTCAGGTCTTCCAAATCTTCTTCGGGATAGTCGATGGTGACTTCCAGTTTGGTGATGAGGTCTTTCAGTTCGTTCATACATTCACGGACGAAACGGGAGAGTGCGCCTGCCAGATGACTTTCCGCTTGCGAAAGGGCCGCCCGTCCTTTGGCGGAAATGATGTCCATCACCGCTTCCGCTTGGGCGAGATCGATGCGGCCGTTCAAAAAGGCGCGTTTTGTAAATTCTCCCCGTGCCGCCGGAACGGCTCCGCTTTTGAGGGCAAGTTCCAATGTTTCCCGCAAGGCTTCTGTCGAGCCGTGAATTTGTATTTCCACGACGTCTTCGCCGGTATAGGAGTGAGGCGCTTTCATAAAGACGGCGAGTCCTTCGTCGACGGGGCGGTCTTCTTTCATGACGTGGCCGAAATACATGCGGTACGGTTCGGCGTCTTTGAAATCTTTGATTTTTTTCGCGCGGAAAAGGGTATTTCCTATGTCTGCCGCACGAATGCCGCTGATTCTTACAATTCCTATGCCCCCTTCGCCGGGGCTTGTCGCAATGGCTGCGATCGTTGTTTCTTCGTACATACGGTCCTCCCGTTTTACGGACATTTTTCTTTTTATTGTATCATAATTTATTTTTTCTTATATAGCGGATACGGGGAAAGGGGAGTTCCGTTTTTGTACCGCGCCGGTGCTATAATAAAACCGATCAGACAGAACGGATTTTTTGAAGGAGGTTCTCATGAAAAATTACGCACGCCCCGATGAAGTGATGTATCATATAGGAATTTCGGGAAATCAGATTGACGGTGCTTCGTATGCTCTTGTTCCCGGCGATCCCGGCCGTGTGGAAGGACTTGCAAAGGCACTGGATGAAAATGCGTATTTCCTGGCTTCCCACAGAGATTACACAAGCTGGCTTGCTCATGTGAACGGTGAGTCGGTGGTCGTCATGTCGACAGGTATGGGCGGACCGTGCGTATCTTTTGCGGTGGAAGAGCTGGCGCGCCTGGGGGTGACGACGTTTATCCGTGTCGGTACGACCGGGTCGATACAGGAAGATTTGGATTTGGGAGATCTTGTCATCAATAAGGGAGCGGTGAGAAAAGACGGTGCCTCTCTTTCGTATGCGCCTCTTGCGTATCCTGCCGTTGCCGATTTGGAAACGACACTGGCTTTGGAAACGGCGGCGAAAGAACTGGGTGTTTCTTTCAAAACGGGGATTTCCATAAGCACCGACAGTTTCTGGCCGGGACAGGAGCGGTACGACAGTTTCGGCGGATATGTCCTCCACAGATTGCGCGGTGCACTTGAGGATTACCGCCATATCGGCTGTACCAATTATGAAATGGAAAACGCCACGCTTTTTACCTTGACGTCGGTGCTGGGACTGAAAGGCGGCTCGGTCTGCGGTGTCGTTGCCAAACGGACGGACAGTGAATCGGTAGCGCCCCGTGAAGTCTATGAGCTGGCGGAAAAACGGTTCAGACAGGTGGCACGGCGGGCTCTTGAAATATTGATTTCCCAAAAGAAAAAAGATTGATTCCGCAGTACCGTTTTTTACGTTTTTTACGTGCATTTTTCAAAGTGGAAGTTGACTTCATACAAAGAAATGCTATAATTATTTGCGAATAAGTTGCAATTTGGAAAGGGCGGGGATTTTATGTACATGACGGAGCAGAGAAAAAAATTGTTTGCTTTTTTCCGTGCCCGGCCCGATGTGAATCTGTCGGCCAAGGACATCGTCCGTGCCGTGCAGGAAAGCGGCGGAACACCTGTGAGCGTGAGTGCCGTTTACAGAAATCTGGATAAAATGGAAAAAGCGGGACTTCTCATCCGCAGTGCAGGCAGGACGAGCAGGGAAAGTTTGTACCGCTATGTTTCGGACAATCACTGCGACAACAAGCTGCATCTGACTTGTCTGAAGTGCGGTAAGACGATACATATGGATTCCCGTGTTTCTGATATTTTATACAAAGAAGTTCTTTCTTCAGATGATTTTTCGATTGACGCTTCCCGCACAACCCTCTACGGATGGTGTAAAAGGTGCAGGTAATTGATTCTTCAAGCGCTTTCCGTCGGGAAAAGTGCTTTTTATTTCTTTATTTTACGGATACAAAAGGAGGCAGCTATGGGATATAAAAAATGGACAGCTCTTTTTCTCAGTCTTGCTTTGGCTGCCACGATTTTTATTTCTTATCTTTGTATCGCCGAAAAAGCAAGTCATGACTGCGAAGGTGACCAGTGTCCTGTTTGCGGGGAAATAGAAATGTGCATCGAAACGATTGCCCATTACCATTCTCTCCTTGACGGTACGGGTGCGGCTCCCGTTCTTTCCGAAGCGGTACCGTCCTATCCGGTTATGATACTTCCTTTTATTATTTTTTTCATAGCTCCATCTACGCTCGTATCTCTCCGGGTCAAGCTTTCCAATTAAACGAAAAAGGAAACAGCTTGTCATAAATTTATATTTCCAGGAGGTATGTAATGAAAAAAATAATAGCTTGTCTGATGGCATGTTTTCTTGCCATTTACGGTCTTACGGCTTGCTCGACGGAAAAGAAGCAGGCCGCTTCCCAAAAGGAAGGACTTCATATCGTATGTACGAATTTCCCCGCTTATGATTTCGTCCGTCAAATCGTAGGCGACAAAGCAACGGTTACCATGCTTCTCAAGCCGGGTGCGGAGGCACACAGCTATGAGCCGTCCCCGAAGGATATACAGATGATTCAGAAGAGCGATCTCTTCATTTACGTCGGCGGCGACTCCGATGAATGGGTCGACGGTATTCTCGATTCCATGGATAAAAGTCATCTGAAAACGTTCAAGATGATGGACGCTGTCACACTTCATGAAGAAGAACTGGCAGAAGGTATGCAGGAAGAAGACCATGACCACGACCATCATGACGGAAAAGAAGAGGATAAAGACCATCATGAGGACAAAGACCATGATCACCATGATGAGGAAGAAGAGCCTGAAATGGACGAACATGTATGGACGTCCCCGGCCAATGCCGTTCTCATCGTAAAAGCACTGAATACGGCGATTTCCTCGCTCGATGAAAGCCATAAGGACGTATTCCAGAAGAATACCGATGCCTATGTGGCAAAGCTTGAAGCCCTCGATAAAGAATTCCGCGATGTCATCGACAATGCAAAGAGAAAAGAAATCATCGTCGGCGATCGTTTCCCCTTCCTTTATTTCGTGAAGGAATTCGGCTTGAAATACTACGCCGCTTTCCCGGGCTGTGCCAAGGAAACGGAAGCCAATCCCGCTACCGTAGCATTCCTTATCGATAAAGTGAAAGAAGACGGTATTCCCGTGGTATTCCATATCGAAATGTCGAATGAACAGATGAGCCGGTCCATTGCGGAAGCAACAGGCGCCAAAAACGAACTGCTTAACGCGGTCCACAATGTAACGGCGGAACAGTTTAAAAACGGTACTACCTACATTGACCTGATGAAACATAACGTCAGTGTATTAAAGGAGGCCCTCAATTAATGAGCCTTTTTACATGCCGTCAGGTTTCCATGGCCTATGAAGGGCGCACCGTTTTGTCGGGTATCGATTTTTCCGTCAACACCGGCGATTATCTGGGAATTATCGGAGAAAACGGCGCAGGGAAAAGTACACTCATCAAAGGACTCTTGGGCATGAAAAAAATTTCCGGCGGCGAAATGATAACGGACGCCGGTCTTTCTCCCCGGGATATAGGGTATCTTCCCCAACAGACCCCGGTGCAGAAAGATTTTCCCGCCTGTGTATGGGAAGTCGTACTTTCCGGCCGGCTGAACCGGTGCGGCATGTATCCTTTTTACAGGAAACGGGACAAAGAGGACGCCCTTGAAAAAATGGATCTTCTCGGTATCACCCCTTTGAAAAACAGGTGCTACCGCGACCTGTCGGGAGGGCAGCAGCAACGCGTACTTCTCGCCAGAGCCTTATGTGCCGCAGGGAAACTGCTTTTTTTGGACGAGCCTGTCACAGGCCTTGACCCTGCCGTTACCCGCGACCTGTATCAAATATTCAGAGACTGCATTGAAAAATACGGCCTCACGATTGTCATGGTGTCCCACGATGTGGAAGGGACACTTAGAGAAGCGAACCGGATTCTCCATCTGGCCGACGGCGGACAGCTCTTTTACGGGAGCAAAGAAGACTACCTGAAAAGTCCGCTCCGCCAACGCTTTACGGGAGGCGGTGCGATATGAATCTTTTGACTGAAATGCTGGGATATCCCTTTATGGTCCGTGCCATTATCGTGGGCTGTCTTGTTTCCCTTTGTGCCTCTCTTTTAGGCACGAGCCTCGTTCTGAAACGGTACTCCATGATCGGAAACGGTCTTTCCCATGTAGGCTTTGCCGCGCTTGCCGTTGCTTACGCCTTTCATGCACAGCCTCTTTCCGTTGCGATTCCCGCCTGCATTGCCGCCGCTTTTCTCCTGCTCCAGATTAAAGACAGCGCCCGCATCAAAGGCGACTCCGCCGTAGCACTTCTCTGCAGCGGCGCACTCGCCACGGGTGTCATGACGATTTCCCTTACCACCGGCATGAATACCGACGTATGTAACTACATGTTCGGAAGCATTCTTGCCATGAGCAAAGGAGATGTATGGCTTTCCGTCATACTCGGCATCGCTGTCGTTATACTCTTCGTTCTCTTTTATAACCGCATCTTTGCCGTCACCTTTGACGAAGCATTTGCCACCGCCACAGGGACAAGAACAAGACTCTACCATATGATTATTGCACTCCTTACCGCCGTCACCATCGTGCTCGGCATGCGTATGATGGGAGCGCTCCTCATTTCGAGCCTGATTATATTTCCGTCCCTTACGGCCATGCAGCTCTGCTCCCGGTTCAAAACGACAGTGCTGCTCTCTGCCGTACTCTCCGTTCTTTCCTTCATGGCAGGCATTACGATTTCCTACGTGGGATCCGTCCCGACCGGTGCATGTATCGTCGTCTGCGATATATTCCTCCTTGCCGGGGCCGTCCTTTTACGTAAATGGAAAGAAGGCTTTTAAATGAAAAAGGAAATATGTTTACTTCTTCTTCCGCTCCTTCTGATTTCAGGCTGCGGATTTGGAACAGACGATACTAAATCACCGCAGGAAGGGCAAATCATCACCCGGAAAACCGTGCAGGACGCTGCGAAAAAAGATAAGGCGCCCGAAAAAACGGAAACGCCTGCAACGCCGCAACAAAGTGCCATACCCCAGCCGCAACCCGCTTCGCAAGGAAATGCGGCAGCAGCAACGGGGCAAAGACATTATCCCTATTTTGAATATCCGTATAACATAGAAGAAGACAGACAAAACTTCGACTACAACAACGTAGACATCGTTGTGGGCGACAAAAAGTACATGACCCAGATCAATGACTGGTTCATGAACTTCCTTGATTACAAAAACAAAACCGTCATGATTGAAGGCTACTACCTTTCCATCAACGGCCACTACTTTGTAGGAAGAAACGGCCCGACCTGTCCCTACTGTACCGGCGGATATGTAGACTTTGAATTTACCTCCGACCAGGACTTCACGGGCTACGAACCGGCCTCCACATGGATTCGTGTCTACGGAATACTGAGAGAAGCCAAAGTCCACCTGAACGACCACATCACCGCTCCCTTCTATCATCTGGAAGCCGTGAAAGTGGAAAAAATGGATCAGGAAGGCATCGGCACGATTACGGACTGACAAAAAAGCGTTTTCAAGGGAATTTCCCAAGAAAACGCTTTTTTATTGCAAAAATTCAGTTTATTTTGAAACAGGCAGTATAGAAAATCAAAGTTGTACGGCAAGAACCGTATCATCGGGGATAATTTCTCCGTCAGGGTTGACTGCCGGGGTAAAGGTCCAGTCACGGACACATTTTTCCGCATAACGGGCCAGCAATTTGAAATCTTCCTTACCCAGTTGCTCATCTTCCAGGGCAACGGGCGTTTCCTGTATCGTACCGTCCGATTCGATATGAACGGATACGCGCATCCAAGGATGATGATTTCTTTCCGCCGCCTCTTTTACGGCGGCAGATGGTGTTTTCATCGGTTGACTCTTTATGACGGAAGGTGTCGCAACCATAAGGGAAACGAAACGAACGGGAACCGACACATCAAGACTGACAGCCTTGTCACCTATTTTTGCGGGAACAAATGTCCAGTTTTTTACGGAATTGACGGCATATTCGTCAAGAATGACCGAGCCTGCACTTTG
>ERZ1673752.4619-NODE-4619-length-11225-cov-16.280752_pt1 | contig 11225 bp, 6 predicted proteins | sample MGYA00580195_ERZ1673752 | MGnify/ENA primary metagenome ERZ1673752 (study PRJEB41218, sample SAMN15661744) | gut metagenome | host: Homo sapiens | place: Canada: London | collected 2015-08-20/2019-03-30 | study: EMG produced TPA metagenomics assembly of...
CGCATCTGCTAAAATCTTTAACTTTCTCTCCAGAGAAATCTCTGTTTCTGTCATATCATCACCTCTTCATAAACATATGTTTCGAAAATTTGTTTGTGTATATTCTAACACAGCTCTCCTACAAAATCAAGAACTACTGATTTGCCAGGCTGCGGAGCAGACGAACTCCTGAAGTATAGAAATCGGATTGCCAGAAGAATTATCAAGAAGAAGCCCTAAAAAATTTATTGATTTTGTTCCGTTGTGCTAAACGCTCCATTTTGCCCAATAAAACAGAAACTTCGCAAAAACGAATGCGAAGTTTCTATGGTCAAAATTCCGCAGCACAAAGTCACAAAATTCAATAAATTTTTTAGGGCTTCTTTTTCGCATTTTTTGAGCAATCCGACAGAATACTTACAGCGGCTATCTATGTCTAATCCTGCAAATCAATTAAAAGATTTTGGGGAAGAAGAAAGAGAATACAAAAATACCAAGCAATTAAATTTTAGTGGACTACTAAAATAGATGTGAAAAATACTGAATTTGGGCCATATTCTATTGAGATTATCATTAGAAATATTGTAGTGGAACAAGATTGCTCTGCTTATGTATTAGATATTTGAAATTTAGTTTATTATTGTGACAATAATTTGAGTGTCAGTTCTCTCAAATTTAATTTCTCAGAAAATCGCAAACTTCTGAAAAAATCCTCAAATCCTTTCAAACATAAATTTTGAATTTGCATGGGCAGCCAACAAACAGCTTCCAAAGAGAGCCGATACCCTATATTTGTGGCCTCGGAGCAAGGTTTGGATACGAGCGTGTGTAAGCGAGTATTCAAACCGCAGCGACTAAAGTCACAAATATAGGGTATCGGCTCTCTTTGGGAGCGTCTCCTTTGCCTGCGGCAAATCAGAAGTTTATTATTTTAATTGGTTTATAATTATTTTTTTTATTGTTTTTATGTTTAATGGTTTGGCAACATGGGCATTCATTCCTGCATCCATTGCATGCTGAATATCTTCTGCAAATGCATTTGCTGTTAATGCTATGATGGGAATGAATCGAGCATCTGTTCTGTCTAGCCGGCGAATCTGCCTCGTTGCTTCGTAGCCTCCCATAACCGGCATCATAATATCCATCAGGATAAGATCATAGCTGCCCGCAGGATGTGTAGAAAATGCTTCTACTGCTTTTTGTCCATTATTTACACAAAAGACTTTGGCTCCTTCTTCTTCTAAAAGAATTCTTGCAACTTCCTGATTTAGTTCATTATCTTCTGCGAGAAGAATTTTTATATCTTGAATAGATTCTTTTTCTGTTTTTTCTATAACCGTTGTCTTTAACTCCTGTGCCCGTTCAAAAGGAAGTGTGATAACGAAGGTGCTTCCTTCTCCCAGCTTACTGAAAACCTCAATACTTCCACCCATCTGTTCAAATAATGCTTTTGCAATACTCATTCCCAGACCGGTTCCCTGATAAACACTTCTTGCATCTGTTCCTTCCTGTGTAAACGGTTCAAATATCCTACTTAGATAGTCTTCACTGATACCAATTCCTGTATCGCTGATTGTCCACTGATATGTAAGTATTTTTTCATCTGAATGAAGAAGTCTGACATGGGTTCGGATTTCTCCATTCTCTTTATTATACTTTATACAGTTGCTGTAGATATTCATCATTGCCCTGCTTAAATGTAATGGACTTCCGTAAATATAAGGATTCTCATAAACTTTCGGCTCGACCTCCATTACTGTAGTAAGTCCCTGTTCTTGTGCCTGCATACCAATGATCGTCATAATCTCCCGTCCCTGTTCAATAACATTAAACGGTTCATGTGACAATACCAGTTCCCCTTCTTCTATTTTAGACATATCAAGAACATCATTAATCAATGATAAAAGATGATTCGCAGCAATATTTGCCTTCTCGCGATTTATCTTTAAAAACGTTATATCCTCTTCATGTTTTTTATCAATTTCTAAAAGACCGATAATACCATTTAATGGCGTGCGCATGTCATGAGACATTCGTGAAAGAAAGTTTGACTTTGCTGCGTTGGCCTGTTTTGCTGTACTTAAAGCTTCCTGAAGTAATCTCTTCTGGTGAATTTCTTTTGCAACAACATCATCTACATTTAAAAATCCAAGAACGATGATACCTGATTCTTCGTCCCTGATAAATCGGAACTGATAATACTGTATTTTTCCTTCTTTGACAATACGGTAATTTCCTTTATATTCTTTTTTCCCGGAAAGGACCTCCATTACATTGTCAAATTGCAGTGCCTCCTGCATCATCAAACAATCTTCTGGGTAGACACATTCATTAATATATTTATCAAAAAACGGCCCATAGGAATATACATTTTCATTTTTTCTATCAGATTCGGATACTGTATAATCTTCCTGCTTGATAATGGACAATGTTTTTTCCCTCGAGTGGATTAAATAAACATTCAGGTAATTACTACTTAATGTCTTAACAATGCTGACCTGGGTCTCATAGGCTTCCTGGACTGCTGTAACATCTTTTCCATATAATACAGCTTCCAGATGATCATTAGCAGGATTTACAAAAAGACGCGCTGCATATCGGGAAATTCTTGCTACATCATCATCATAGTAACAACGTGATACCCGGACAATCTCTACTTGACCGAACTGATAACTGCGAAGCATTGATTCCCGGCAATAAGCTGCAATAAAATCCTGACGGTCTTTTAATGAAGGAATATATTTCGCTGTACTTGCAACAAACTCATCAATCGAACATTGTTGATCGATCATATAAGCAATCTGAGAAGTTCCTCCAACATTTAAGATTTTATCTGCAGTCACATCCATATGAAAATATCCTGCTGCATCTGCAATAGATGCAATGAGCAAATTTAACTGCTTCTCATAAATCTTTCGAGCACTTACATCATCATCTTCACATACCAGTGCAACGACAAAATCTTCATAACTCGCTGCTTCCCCATCTCTGGCTATCATTAAATAATAATAGTGTGTCTGGGTTGTTTTTATTCTGCAATGTAATTTAAAACCAGATGTTTGAGAAAGTCGTTCCTGCACTACCGAAAGTTCTGTCTGCTCAAACATATATGTCTGTTCATCCGGGTGTACATATTTTTTTATAAAAGCTTCCCGTAAGATATCATATTGCATCCTGTCATCTGTATCTCTATCTATGCTTTTTTCATCCCCTTCTAACTGATACTGAGAACGGTACACAGAAACGGCTCCCGTCTGCCTGCTCACTCCATAAACAGCTACATAGTCTGATGCCAGAAGATTAATCGCTCCCACTAACCTAAGAGCCCTCTCCCCTGTAGGAATAGCGCTTGCCAGACGTTCTCCTTCCGCAACCGTACTAAATACCATTGCATGTCCTACTTTTTCATCTGAAAGCTTCAGCTCTACGGCATCAACAGTTTCATAAATCTTTCGAATAGGATCAAGATATGTTCTCGGTCCGTAAATCTTATTCTTTACTGGGCAGGGGGGACAGGGCGAATCCAGTCCCATCAATGCCTTATAGCACTTTATCCCTTTCTGAAGATTTGGATAAATCTCCTTTGCTGTATCATTAAAACCAATAATCGTATATTCTTCGTCAATACTGTAATACCCCGATGAATGTGTGTTCATATCCCCGCACCTTCCTTTTTATTCTTCATAACTATTTATAGTATAGCATTACTTTACTATATCCACTACTTTTTTCAGTAAAACCGTAAGAACATACTTTTTACGGGAAAATACCATATCTCCTCAAGTCCAAATACTAATTTGCCGCAGGCAAGGGAGACGCCCTCTTTTGGCTGGGAGGAAATTACTATTTATTATTGGGGTGATTTGAATAGGCTCCAGAAGGATGTGGCTTTCTGTGGAGTTGTTTTTTGAAGGACTGATACTTGAATTATTGTTGTAGTATGCTGAAAACACATCAAAACAGATGAATATCTGATATTTTTGCTGAGAATGGATTATTGGTAATAGCACACCGATAATATACTCTTTCTTCTTATTAATCGTGTATCAATCCTGAGAGATTTAATTTCCCGAATTATTTCTATCTCTCCTGACTTCTTCCCCAAATCTTTCAACAAATTTGCCGGATTGAAACAACTAGAACCCCCAGAGAGAATATCCCCTATATCTGTGGCCTCGGAGCAAGGTTTGGATGCGAGCGCATAAGCGAGCATTCAAACCGCTGCGACTAAAGTCACAGATATAGGGGATATTCTCTCTGGGGGTTCGTCTATTTATTCACCCCGGCAAATTATTATTTTGTAATATTCTCTTGCTGTTATGCTATAAATTATCGCATAGATTACTGCAAATACCGCCACTGTTCCTACTGTATACATGAAAAATAATGATATATTCGTAAGGTTTAACACACTGAGTAGCTTTGTGATAATTTTAAAAGCAAATGCCAGATGAATGACCGCCATAATCAGTGGCAGGAAGAAGACGAGTAGCACCTGGCTTCTTATGGAATGTCTGACTTCTTTTTTGCTCATTCCGACTTTCTGCATGATCTGGTAGCGTTCTCTGTCATCATAACCTTCAGATATCTGTTTGTAGTAGATGATGAGTGTCGTTGCCATCAGGAATATGATTCCGAGGAAGATACCGATGAAGAGAAACCCACCGTAAAGTTCATAAAAACTTTCTCTACTTAATTCTCTGCTTTCAATGGAACAATTCGCAAATTTTTTCTGAAGCTGTTTCTGAATACTTTTTTCTGTTTTTGCACGATTTGCTCTGCTTCCGTTTAAATTAAAACTGTAACTGTACTGTATTTTTCCATAATATTCTTTCAGTTCATCATATATATTACTATTCTCGTAAATATCTTTTAAATAGGATGTGATGATACTGCTGTCTTTGACTACTACATACCATCCATCTATGAAACTAGTTGTATCAGCTTTTGCTATTGCTAGTCTGTCTAATTCATCGACTACTTTATATGAGATGCTATTTAACTGAATGACTTTCTTATTTTTTAGGGCTTCTGTATCACTTTTTTTATGAGTTCTTTTATGATTTCTATGATAAAGAAGAACTTCATTTTCTTTCAGTTTTACATTCTTCCCTTCTGTTTGATTGTAATCAGAAAGTGGAATCATGACTAAATCTACAGCATTTGAATTGCTATAATCCCCCGCTGCCATCATATCAAGCTGCTTCGTTTTGTTATTATTATATACTGTTGTAAATCGCCCTACATGAAAACGTATCTGTGAAGTTGTCACTGTGTGATTTTTCTTTGTCATATTCTTTATAATTTCTTCTATCTGTCCTTCTTCTTTTTGATTGATTCCTGAACTTGTGATTTGCGCCTCATATGGAAAACGGGTCACAATCACATCATTCAATCCCCCATATAAGGATACTGTCATAGAAACCATCACAAGAACCATTGTGCTTAATATGCAGATGTTTGCAAGACCTACCGCATTCTGTTTCATTCGGTAGATCATGCCTGATACGGCTGTAAAATGTCTCGTCTTATAATAATAGCTTTTTTTGTTTCGGAGCATTTTTAAAAATGCAATACTTCCTGCCATAAACAGGGCATACGTCCCTATAATAACAAGTATAACTGCAATGAAGAACTTTCCTAATGCCGCCATCGGTTCTTTTGTTATAAGTGCGATAGAATAACCTCCTGCTAAACAGAGGATTCCGATTACCGTCATGATCCATTTTGTCTTTGGCTCTCGTTCTCCCGTATTTCCTCCACGCAGCAGTTCGATTGGATTTGAAAGCTTCATCTGTAAAAGGTTATACAGAAAGATCAAAATAAAAATTGCGCCAAAAAAAATCGTTGTCATTCCAATAGATGCCAGTGAGATTCTATGCTCTATCTTTCCACCCATATGCAGTATTTTCAATAATATAAGATACACGAGTTTGCCCAAAAGAATGCCTGCTAAAATACCACCAATGATACTTGCCACCGTTGTTATTACAGATTCAAGAAAAAGCATTTTGCCAAGATGTCCTTTTCCCATTCCCAGAATATTATATATTCCCAGTTCCTTTTTCCGGCGTTTAATTAAAAAACTATTGATATAAAACAAAAAGATAATCGAAAAAATGAGAATTACCGCTGCTGCATAAGACAACATAATCGCAAGCGGACTACCTTTTTCTACTAGAGAACGATTTCGGTACAGATTATCCATAATAAAATACATCATTACAGAAAATGCAGATGCCAAAATATATGGAATATAACTTTTCTTATTATTTTTTAAATTCGTTACTGCAAGCTTTCCATAAATTTTACTATTCATCATCCGCACCTCCCGCTGTGATTGCAGTCATCGCATCGGAAATCTTCTGATACATCTGTACCTCACTGAGGTTTCCTTTGTAAATCTGATGAAATACCCGGCCGTCTTTAATAAATAAAACCCGCCCTGCTGTACTTGCTGCCTTTACACTATGTGTTACCATCAGGATGGTCTGTCCGTCTTCATTCAAACTGGTAAATAGCTTTAGCAGTTCTTTTGCTGCCTTAGAATCCAGAGCTCCCGTCGGTTCGTCCGCCAGCAGAAGCTGTGGCTGTGTGATAACTGCTCTTGCAACGGCAGCTCTTTGCTTTTGTCCTCCCGAAACTTCATAGGGATACTTCTCCAGCAAGTTTTTGATACCAAGTTTATCTGCAAGTGGAAGAAGTCTTCTTTCCATTTCTCTATACGATGTTCCGGAAAGTACAAGCGGAAGAAAAATATTATCTTTTAAAGAAAAGGTATCCAGAAGATTAAAGTCCTGAAATACGAATCCCAGATTATTCCGGCGAAATGCCGCCATCTCTTTTTCTTTTACTTTGCTTAAATCTTTTTCTTTTAAAAATACTTTTCCTTCGGTCGGCTTATCAAGTGCCGCTAAAATATTAAGAAGTGTACTTTTTCCTGAACCAGATTCCCCCATAATTGCTACATATTCGCCCTGCTCCACAGAAAAGTTTACATCTTTTAATGCTTCCACCTGATTTCCGCCAAAACGTGTTGTATATACTTTACGAACATTTTTTACATCTAATAATGCCATTATAATTCCCTGCCTTTCTTTTTCAAACACTCTCTAAGCTTACAGGTTTATTATAAAAAGAAAGTGCAGCTACTTCCATCGAAGTACCTAACACTTTCTGTTCTTACCTTACATTTTTGTAAGATATATCTTTGTTCCGCTTCCCACCTCTGAATCTACTGTAATATTCCACTGCAATTTATCCATAATATTTTTACATAAATACAGACCGATTCCGGTAGACTTCTTGTTCTCTCTGCCATTATATCCAGTAAAGCCTTTTTCAAAAATTCGCGGAAGATCTTCTGCCGGAATTCCGATTCCTGTATCTTCGATTACAAGAGATTTTTCTTTCATATAAATAGAAATCTGTCCCTTCTTTGTATATTTCAAAGCATTCGATATGAACTGTTCAAGTACAAAAACAAACCATTTGTCATCTGTTACTATATATCTTCCTGTCGGCTTAAAGTTCATTTTTATCTTTTTAGATATAAAAATCTTTGCATACTTTCGTATCACCTGCCGCACCATATCATCTACCGCATACTGTTTAAAAGATAAATCTGAAGATATGTCTTCAACTCTTAGATAATTTAATGCCATCTCCACATACTGCTCTATCTTGAACAGTTCCATTTTCATATCAGAAACAGGTATTGATTCCTGAATAATTTCTAACCGTTTATTTATCCGGCTATTCACTATATCTTCTTCATATAAAAATTGCTCCGTATTTTGCAATAAAATATCCAATGCAGCAATCGGTGTTTTGATCTGATGAACCCACATGCCATAATAATCAAGCAGCTCTTTTTTTGCAATTCGATTCTTAGAAATAAGCTCCTGCTTTGCCTGATATAATTCCTTTGCAAGTTCCTGATAATCATATTCAATAATATCCATATGCTCTGGGAGTTGTTCTGCATCGTCAAAAAACTGCTCCCTGTTGATATGTAATAACTTATGCCGTTTATAATATTTGTAAAAATCAATAAACAGACATACTGCACACCACACAAAAGACAATTCGCATCCATAGATAATCGCATCAAAAGGAATATCATATAAATAAAATAGTATTCCAAATATCACAACGATTCCTGTAAATATAATAATTGGCATTTTGCGGATTTTCAAAAATGAAAAAATACTTTCTTTGATCATTTCTCTTTCTTTCCTCTATTTATCCAAATAATACCCGATTCCTTTTTTCGTCTTAATTCGTCCTTCCATATCTGCATTTTCTAACTTCTTACGAAGTCTTGCCACATTTACTGTAAGTGTATTATCATCAATAAATTCGTCACTCTCCCACAGCCTTGCGATAATATCATCTCTTGCAACAATCTTTCCGGCATTCTCCATAAGCATCTGCAAAATACGAAATTCATTTTTAGTAAGAGATATTTTCTCCCCCTTATAAGAAAGCGAAGCATCATTTAAATTAAGAAGCATTCCTTCATGCTCTAACACATTGACATTGCCTTGAAAGGAGTAGGCCCGGCGTAGTAATGCCTGTACCTTGGCTGTTAGTACATTTAGATCAAATGGCTTCTCGATAAATTCATCGCCGCCCATATTCATTGCCATCACTATGTTCATATTATCATTCATAGAGGATAAAAACAGAATTGGAACACTCGATATTTTCCGGATTTCCTGACACCAGTAAAATCCGTTATAGAACGGCAAACCAATATCTAAAATAACAAGCTGCGGATCAAACTGCTGAAATGCTTCCATCACACATTTAAAATCTTCTATCTGTTTGGTCTCATAATCCCACCGCTCCAGATGTGCTGCCACATTCGAAGCAATCGTAGAATCATCTTCGACAATTAAAATTCGATACATTTTTCCTCTCTATTCCTTTTAGTGTATGTTCAACAAAAATTCTTGATTATACCGACTTTGTTGAACCGTTAATAAGTTACATATATCTCCTTAAAATTCTTTTTTAAAATACTTCTCTGTATAATGAATAAACCTTTTCACTATTTCCGGAAGAAAAGATTCATTTTTATAGATAAGATATAATTCCCTGCAAAATTCCTTTTCCGGCAATCTATAAATCAATATCTTTCCAGACTCATGTAATTCTCTTATCATTTGATATGACAAAATCGAAATTCCCATTCCAGCTTCCACACAATCTCTTAGCATCTCTGCACTATCAAAGGTTGCAATAATGTTTAAGTCTTCTTCTTCTATTCCAAAATACTTCAAGCTGCCGAGTGCCTCTTTCATTGTTCCAGAGTACTGTCTTCTTGCTAAAAATGGTGCTTCTAAAATCTGTCTTAAATCACTCTCCCCAGAATCACTTTCTCCGGCAAAAATCTTCTGATACTCCTTTGTATTTGGTGCTGCCAAAACCAAATGGTCTTTTATCAGTGGAATGTACTTGCACTGCTTTTCTACCTTTGTCCCAACAAATCCAATATCGAGACTTCCCTCTTTTACCCGACGAATAATATCTAAACTATCCGCACTCGTCATCTCCACCTGCGTATTTACATTTTTCTTTAAAAATCCACTCAATATTGTAGGGACAAACCACTGTGCCGGAACAGAAGATGTACCAATCCGAAGAAACTCACTTCCATTCCCCCCAACTTCCATTATTGCTTTCCGATGTAAAAGTAAAATATCTACTGCATACTTATAAAGTTTTACCCCATCTTCTGTCAATTCAAAATTTCTTGCTGTACGTCGAATCAGCTTTTTCCCAAGCTCATGCTCTAAGGCTGACACATGTGTACTGACTGTAGATTGCGAGAGATGCATTTTCTTCGATGCTGCCAAAAAACCTTTACATTCTGCAACATTTGCAAAAATCTGCAATTGATGTATATCCATTTTCTCACTTTCCTTTCCGGTAAGTTTAAAATACTCTGGTCGAAAACACTCCAGAATAAATATATTTTACCATATCTATCGTTTTTATCAATAATCCTATCTATATTATCGAAATAATGAATTTTACTTTCTGTACAATATCTATTAAACTAATTTTAGAATAAATTACATTATGTTGGGAAATTTTATCCAAAATGTACTCGCAAAATCGGTTACAAAAGTAAATGTATGAAAAGTTCTGAAATTACATTGAAGAGGAATCATAAAAGTATTTTTCAGTGGTAACAAGCACATACATAAAAAGCACTGAGAGTACATCCCACATAAAAGGAGGCTGCCTATTATGGAAAAAGAAAAATTATTTTGTAAAGGGGGAGGATGTACTGCAAAGCTTGGCGCTGGCATTTTAAGTCGTGTATTGTCGAAGCTACCGCAGGGCCCGAAAGATGAGAATCTTCTTGTCGGTTATGACAGCAAAGACGATGCTGCTGTGTATAAAGTTTCCGATGATATTGCTTTTGTACAAACCCTCGATTTCTTTCCACCGATGGTCGATGACCCTTACACTTTTGGGAAAATCGCTGCTACAAATGCATTAAGTGATATTTACGCAATGGGCGGTGAAGTAAAGACCGCCTTAAATATTGTCTGTTTTCCTGAAAAAATGGATTTGAACATTTTAGGTGAAATTATGCGAGGCGGTGCCGAAAAAGTAATTGAAGCCGGCGGAACACTTGCCGGAGGGCACTCTATTGCTGATTCGGATGTGAAATACGGCTTATCGGTTACTGGTCTTGTGAATCCAAATAAAATCTATACCAATAATGGCGCAAAGCCTGGCGATGCACTAATTCTTACGAAGCGGCTTGGTGTCGGTATCATCTGCACAGCAAATCGAGTAGGAGAAGCTTCTGTGGAAGCGATGAAAGCCGTGACAGAATCTATGACAACCCTGAATAAATATGCCGCACAGTGCTGTAAAGACTTCGAAATTCATGCCTGCACCGACGTTACAGGATTTAGCTTTTTAGGACACCTTCATGAAATGATGAATGGACAGCTTTCCTGCCACATTCATGCCGGACAGGTTCCTGTTTTTGAAGAGGCCTTACGGCACGCTGATGAATTTCTTTTAACCGCCGCCGGACAAAGAAACCGTAACTTTACTGGGCCATTTGTCCAGTTTGAAGATATCCCATTTGCAATGGAAGAAATTCTTTTTGATCCTCAGACATCCGGTGGTCTGCTCATTTCTCTTGCAAAAGAAGATGCACCTGCTCTTCTTGGCAAGTTAAAAGCTTCCGGTCTTCCTGCTGAGATTGTCGGAGA
>ERZ1673752.4628-NODE-4628-length-11202-cov-31.144433_pt1 | contig 11202 bp, 10 predicted proteins | sample MGYA00580195_ERZ1673752 | MGnify/ENA primary metagenome ERZ1673752 (study PRJEB41218, sample SAMN15661744) | gut metagenome | host: Homo sapiens | place: Canada: London | collected 2015-08-20/2019-03-30 | study: EMG produced TPA metagenomics assembly of...
CAATGTAATGCTACTTTTTCTTATGCCAGATGGGAAAGCAGAATCTGTAAAAAGGGTGTTTGACTATCTTGAGGCAGGACTTGGAATAGAAGTATTTCGGAGATTATTTCCGGTTATATTGACCGACAATGGCAGTGAATTCAAGAAAGTGGATGAGTTAGAGCTTACAACAGATGATGAAGATTTTCACGAGCTAATGAGGCTATTAAAAATGCACCTCATCCCACCCGATGAAGTGCATTTGATGCCAGACTTATTTGTTGAAAAGTAACTAAAAGACTTAAATGCAGGTAGTAATCGATTTGTCAATAGGTGTTATCAGACGGGTCGTGTTTACTTTTGCATAAGAATTAGCCAGCCGTCTGTTTGCTATACAATTTTTGATATACCCGCAGTCTAGAATATGCTAGTTATAGCATCTTTTTAGAAAGAAGGCACGACAATATAAGTCGAAATTGGAGTCAAAAATCGATTTTGTGTAATCAGACGATATTTCAGTTGAGTTTTAGTTTTTCATTCAAGGATGTAGTTATGGGATGTAGGAATAGGAGGGGATAGAAGAAGGTAAAAATATGGTAAATAAATAGCTATTTTGATGAAAAACATAAAATGTATGCCTAATAAAACTATGCATAGAAAAACGAATGATATATAATAAAAAGTAATATAATGTTTGATAATAAAAAAATTAAGAGATAAGAGACCAGCTATGAAAAGTCAATCATAAATTAGCAGAAAATTTCTTTTTCATATCGGTGGTAAAAAAGGGTAACTTTAATAGAACTCCATTAGGGGTGCTTTTTCAAAATCTATTGATATTGGTATACAGACCTCTTATTCGAGGTTAAATTCTACTTCGTCAGTGAGTATCTTCCAGATGACTCTGACAAGCTTGCCGGCACAGTGCCCAAGTGCATTGTAGTGAGACCGGCCTTCAGCCCTCTTGGCATCATAATAAGCCTTGAAGGTTGCGTTGTTCCTAACAACGTTCCAAGCTACATTTACAAGGGCATATCGTAAAACACGAGAGCCACGTTTGGACATCCTTGTTGTCTTAGCCTGAAAGTTACCAGACTGATAAACAGAAGGATCCAGACCAGCAAAAGCAAGCAGCTTGTTTGGATTGGAGAAACGGTGAATATCGCCTATTTCACCAAGGATCATTCCACCATTGATATAACCGATACCAGGAATGGTCATGATGACAGAATCGTTGAATTTCATGATATCCGTCATCTCAGCTTCAATCTTTTCTAATTGGCTATCCAGTAACTCGATTTGTTGAATGGTTTGAGTTATCTGAATAGATATAGCGCTGTAGTTAGCACCGACAGACTTCTGTGCTAGAATTCTTAATTCTTTGGCCTGCTCTTTAGTAAAGTGTCCGTGCGAGTTCACTTTGAGCAGATTTGCCAGATGAGTCATATGCATGGAAGCAATCCCCTTTGGAGAAGGTGCTTCTTTCAAAAGAGCATAGACAGCATTCTGATGCAGACCGGATTAAAAAAAGTATTGGATTTCCGGGAAAACCTGATCAACATAGGTTGTCAGTTGGATTTTCAAACTGGTGCGTTGCTTTATGGTTTTCTGACGAAAACGCCCCGAGGCCTTAAGATCAGATCCATCATATCGAGGTCATAGAAAACGATGAATCTGAGGTCATCCTGCATCATAAGAGTTTTAGCAATCACATATGTGTCGACCTTGTCTGTCTTAGTTTTGCGAATGTTGTTTTTACGCATCTGACAGGTTTTGATGGGGTTCAACACACACACTTGGTAAAACTCAGCAACAAGGTATCGAACAAGGTTGTCACCGTAGTGTGCCGTTGACGGGGGACCGATGATGATGCTGTTCTTGTCGAATGATTCGAGCTTAGAGACCTGCAGTTGGAAGCCATCAGCGTCGTTTGTGAATTTGAACGGCTCAAGAATTATTTCACCGTCGGAAGAAATCGCAGCGGCGAAATGGTTAAGTTTGGCAATATCAATGCCTACGTAAATTTTCATGAGGTTGTACCTCCCTTTCCTAAAGTCTGATACCATGATGTCCACCATCGATTATCATCGTAGACTTGATAGAAATAAGTACTCTGAGTGAAAAACACTCCGGCAACATCCAGCTGATAAACAATTCAGATAAAGGTAGCGGTAATACACTCCAGTTGAGTAGTCAAGCTACAGGAAAAAATCAAAAGTCCATAGTATCTGAATTGTATTGAACCACGATATTAAAAGGAAGGAAACGTGTGATAATTAACTTCCTAATTATCATACAAGATAAAAATGAATAAAAATTTGAAATATATTGCACATAAGGATAATTATAGGGAACAGAGTGTAAAGGAACATTTATATGGAACTGCGGATAAAGCTGCAGAGTTTGCAGATAAGTTCGGAAAAGCAGACTGGGGATATTGTTGTGGATTGTTGCATGATATAGGTAAATATTCAAAGGAGTTTCAAAATAAAATAATTAACGATACGGATGATAAAGTAGATCATTCCACAGCGGGGGCAAAACTTTGCATAGAATTGGGTGGATATTATCAACTGCTAAGCTACTGTATTGCAGGACATCATGCAGGGATACCAGATTATGGCAATACAGGTATTCATTCAAGTTTAAGATACAGATGTGAGAAGAAAAAGATATGTGATTATAGTTCATACAAATATGACATAGAGATTCCTGAATTGAACACGGAACCAATTATGTTACGTAATCTTTCAGATGCTGATTTTCCATTAAGTGTTTTTCTCAGGATGATATATTCCTGTTTGGTTGATGCTGATTTCCTGGATACAGAATATTTTATGAAAAACGGGGATGTTAATAGAAGCTCAGGGGAAAATGTAGAGATATTACTGAATAAACTGGAGAAACATATTAGTGAGTGGTTGAAAAATGATAATACAAAATCAATAAATGGACGCAGAACAGAAATATTAAAACATTGTTTAAATGAAGGACGGAATAAAAAAGGCTATTTTAGACTAACAGTTCCAACCGGGGGAGGAAAGACTATCGCATCACTTGCATTTGCACTAAAACATGCAGTAGAAAATGATATGGATCGTGTAATATATGTAATTCCATATACCAGTATTATAGAGCAGAATGCGCAGGTGTTCAGGGACATACTTGGAGAACAGAACGTTTTGGAAAATCATTGTAATGTAGATTATGATGGACGAGAAGATTTTGAGCCAATGCAATTGGCTAGTGAAAATTGGGATAAACCCATTGTAGTTACAACGAATGTTCAGTTTTTTGAGTCGTTATTCTCAAATAAATCTTCAAAATGCAGGAAATTACATAATATAGCAAATAGTGTCATTATATTTGATGAGGCACAGATGTTGCCGACTGATTATCTGAAACCTTGTATTTATATGATTAGCGAACTAGTAATTAGATATAGATCAAGTATAGTACTATGCACGGCGACACAGCCAGCGTTAGGTTCATTATTTCCAGAAAACACACAATTTATGGAACTATGTCCAAGGATGCATGAACAATTTGGATATTTTAAGAGAGTTAAATACAATAACATCGGAACAATATCGAGAGATAAATTGTCAAGTATGCTAAAAGATGAAGATTGCGCTTTGTGTATCGTAAATACGAAGAGAATGGCTCAAGATATTTATATGGAACTATGTGGAATAGGAGTGTTTCATCTATCAACAAATATGTACCCATTGCATAGAAAAATTGTTTTGAAAAAAATAAGAAAGTGTTTGCAGAATGGAGAAAAATGTGTCGTAGTATCAACAAGTTTAGTCGAGGCAGGGGTGGATTTAGACTTTAAGCATGTGTATCGTCAGATTGCAGGAATAGATTCTATTATACAAGCTGCAGGTAGATGTAATAGAGAGGGAAAAAGAAATCAAGCTGAGAGTATAGTTAATATTTTTGATATTGAGAATTGCAGGATTCCGTTAAATCAAAAACAACAGATTGAGGTTGCTAAGTCTGTATTATGTGATTATGAAATAGTAGATAGTCCAGAGTGTATATCAGATTATTTTAAGAGACTGTATCATTTCAGGGGCGATGGCCTTGATAAGAAGAAAATTTTAGGTGAGTTTGTTCATCCTGAGTATAATTATGCAAAGGTCGGAAAAGAGTTTAAAATAATTGAACAGGATATGGCAACGATTTTTGTTGGTAATACAGATGAGGCAAAAGAGTTGATGGATGAGATAAAGCTAAAAGGCATATCAAAAGAAAGAATGCGAAAAGCAGGACAGTTTTGTGTTCAGGTTTATTGTGGTGAAAAATCAGAATTTCAGAAATTGTATGATGCAGGAATAATACGCCTCGTTTCAGATGATATGCGAGATTTTTATGAATTGATATCAATGGGATATTACTCAGAAGAATATGGTCTAGTTTGCTTGGTAGATGAGGGGGAGGCGATTTTTTTATAAATTAAAGGAACAATAGCTAAATAAAATGGAGGTGAAAACATGGGAAAAGGTGTAAAAGTAAAGGTTTGGGGAGATTATGCATTGTTTTCCAGACTTGAGATGAAAGTTGAGAGGTGTTCATATGATGTGATAACACCATCGGCTGCAAGAGGGATATTGGAAGCAATATATTGGCATCCCGGGATGAAATGGGTAATAGACAAGATATATGTTAAGAATCCAATAAGATTTACGAGTGTAAGACGAAATGAAGTAAAGAGTAAAATATCTGCAAATAATGTATTGCAGGCATACAATGGAGCAGATAAGCCTTTATATATTAGTACAAAGGAAGATATTGTGCAGAGGGCATCGTTGATCTTAAGAGATGTGTGTTATGTGATAGAGGCACATTTTGAGATTACAGAAAATGCAAATGATTCTGATAATCCGGGTAAATTTAAAGATATTATAATGAGACGATTAAAAAGAGGTGAATGTTATCATATGCCATATTTTGGATGTAGGGAATTTCCAGTTAATTTTGGCATCTGTGATGAGGAGGAAGTACATACCATATATGACGAGGTTCCAGAAAAAGATTTAGGTTTTATGTTATATGATCTTGATTATAGTGATAGGAACAATATACAGCCTATGTTTTATAGGGCTATCATGAAGAGAGGAGTATTAGATTTGAGGGATTGTGAGGTGATCAGATGATATTACAGTCTCTAATGCAATACTACGAGAGTTTGGCAGAAGAAGGGAAAGTGCCACGTATGGGGTGGTGTCATGCAAAAGTATCTTGTGCTATAGATCTGAATGAAGATGGACAAGTAAAAGCCATTATTCCGTTAAAAGTATCCGAAATGTTTGGAAAAAAAGAAGTACTGGTTCCACAACAGATGAATGTTCCGCAGATGGTGGTAAGATCTTCAGGTATATCGGCGAATTTTTTGTGCGACAATTCAAAATATATGTTGGGAATAGACAGTACAGGTACAAGTCAAAGGATAAAAGAATGTTTTATGGCTGCGAGAGATAAACATTGTAGCATATTGCAGGATTCAAAGGGAAGAATGGCAAAAGCAATTATCAGGTATTTTGAACAATGGAATCCTGATAATGCAGATGTTAATCCGGTTATTAAAGCACATTGGGAAGATTTGACCGATGGTGGAAACTTGATATTTTGTATGGAAAGTGACTATGCTCAGGAAGACGAAGAAATAAAAAAGATATGGAATATATATCAGGATAATAATTCATGTTTAGTAGATGGCATATGTCTTGTAACAGGAGAAAAGACAGAAATAGCAAGGATTCATAGAGGAATAAAAGGTGTACCAGGAGCACAGTCCAGTGGCGCGGCTTTGGTTTCATTTAATGCCCCAGCTTTTGAATCCTATGGAAAGGAACAGAGTTATAATGCGCCAGTAGGCAAGAATGCTGAATTTGCATATACAACAGCACTAAATTATCTTCTTTCTGAAAAAAAATACACTTTTCAATTGGGAGACTCAATGGTTATATACTGGGCTGAATCGGCTCAAACCCAGTATCAGGACATATTTAAAAACTTTTTTAACTCTAGCATAGATAATCAAAAGGAATTAGAAAAAGTTTTTGGAAATTTGAAGAATGGACTAGAAGTGGATATAGATTATGTAAAGATTGATTTAAATCAAAGGTTTTATATTTTATGTCTTGCACCTAATGCGGCGAGATTGTCAATTCGATTTTTTTACGAGAATTCATTTGGTAATATATTGGAGAATTTATCAAGGCATTATGAAAGAATGTCAATAGTTAAACCAGAATGGGAAAAAGATTATCTGAGTATTCAAGAGATGTTGATGGAAACAGTCAACAAGAAATCAAAAGATAAAAAACCTGTATCAAACATGGCAACGTTGGTGTTAAGGGATATATTGGTGGATGACAGGTATCCAACAAGTCTATATACCGGAGTGTTGACAAGAATACGAGCAGAGCAAGGTGGTATAACTTACGGAAGGGCAGCTATTGTAAAAGCGTATTTAATAAAAAATTATAATATGAAGGAGGGAGAAAAGTACATGGGATTGAATGAAAATTGTAATGAACAGGCATATGTATTAGGAAGGTTGTTTGCCATACTTGAATTAATTCAAAAGGATGCGAATCCAGGAATTAATTCAACTATCAAAGATCGATATTTTAATTCAGCATGTGCAACACCAGCATCAGTTTTTCCAATTTTGATTAAGTTAAAAAATAGTCATCTGAAGAAACTCGAAAGAAATTCAACAGGACTAAGAATTCAGTACGAGAAAATCATAACAGAGTTAATGGGAAAATTAAACATGGCTGAAACGCAGATAGGATTTCCAAGACGATTATCTCTAGAAGAACAGGGAAAATTCATGCTTGGATATTATCATCAGATTCAGAAAAGGTACGAAAAAAAGGAGGATAAATAAATGGGTGATGTAATAAAAAACAGATATGAATTTGTAGTGTTATTCGATGTTGAGAATGGAAATCCAAATGGAGATCCTGATGCTGGCAATATGCCAAGGATTGATCCAGAGAGTGGATTGGGTTTAGTTACAGATGTTTGTATAAAACGAAAAATTCGTAATTATGTTGAAACTGTTAAGGAAGATGAAAAGGGATATGGAATATACATAAAAGAGGATGTCCCGTTAAATAAGAGTGATAGAAATGCTTGTAAAAGTTTAGGGGTTGAGGAGACTGAAGACAAAAAACTTACGGAAGAATTAAAGAAATTAAAAAAGTCAGATCCAGATGTTGATAGAAAATTGAGAGATTATATGTGCGAGAATTTTTATGATATTAGGACATTTGGGGCAGTTATGACTACGTTTGTTAAAGCCTCATTGAATTGTGGACAGGTCAGGGGACCAGTACAGTTAGGGTTTGCTAGGAGCATAGATCCAATTATCAGTCAGGAAGTTACAATTACCAGAGTTGCAATTACAACTGAAAAGGATGCTGAAAACAAGAGTACAGAGATGGGAAGAAAAAGTATTGTACCATATGGGTTATATCGTTTGGAGGGATATATATCAGCAAATCTTGCAAGAAAGGTAACGGGATTTTCAGAAGAGGATCTTGAGTTACTATGGGATGCAATTATCAATATGTTTGAAAATGATCATTCTGCAGCTAGAGGAAAGATGGCTGTGCGTGAGTTAATAGTATTTAAGCACAGTAAAGAACTTGGTGATTGTCCAGCATATAAATTGTTTGATTCTGTTGAAGTTAAGAAGATTGATGGTGTTGAATATCCAAGAAGATATCAGGATTATATTGTAGAGATACATAATGATAATATTCCAGACTCAGTAGAGGTAAAAAGGATGGTTTAATGGAGTACACAGAAGAAGAGTATTTGATGATATCTGGTATACAGCATTTTAAGTTTTGCAGACGACAATGGGCACTCATACATATAGAGCAACAGTGGGCTGAAAATTATCATACTGCAGTAGGAGAGCTTATGCATAAGAAAGCTCATGATCCATATATTACGGAGAAGAGAAAAGATGTGCTGATAGTAAGAGCACTTCCAATTGCATCCAGGAAAATGGGTGCAGTAGGGGAGTGCGATATTGTTGAATTTCATAAGTGTGATGATGGAGTGTCTCTAAGTGGCCATAGGGGCGTATATAGCATATATCCAATTGAGTATAAAAAAGGAAAGCCTAAAGTGTCAGAGGAGGATAAACTGCAATTAGTCGTACAGGCAATGGCCCTTGAGGAAATGTTCTCTACACAAATAGAAGAAGGCGCAATATATTACGGAGAAACAAGAAGAAGGGAAGTTGTACAGGTATCTCAGGAATTAAGGGATATGGCAACTAAAATGTTTGGAGAGATGCATGATTATTTTAAGAGGGGGTATACTCCTCAGGTAAAACAAAGTAAGGCGTGTAATTCTTGCTCTTTGAAAGATATATGTTTACCGAAATTAAATAAAGCTGGTTCAGTGAAAAATTATATATCACAGATGTTAGGAGAGAATGTTGAATGAAAAAACTATTAAATACACTTTATGTAACATCTGAAAATGGTTATTTGGGGTTAGAAGGAGAAACTGTTGTAGTATATCAAGATAGTCAAGAGGTTGGTCGGTTGCCTTTGCATAATTTGGATGGGATAGTTGTATTTGGATATAAAGGAACAAGTCCTGCACTTATGGGCGCATGCGTAGACCGGAATATTTCGCTATGTTATGTAACTTCTCAGGGAAAATTTCTAGCTCGTGTAACTGGAAAAGTAAAGGGAAATATTATTTTACGGAGACAACAATATGATAGCTCATTAGATGCAGAAAAAAGCCTGGAAATTTCAAAAAATTGTATATTGGGTAAGGTATATAATGCACGATGGGTTTTGGAGAGAGCCATTAGAGATCATGCAATGCAGATAGACGTGGAACGGGTGAAACGAGCATCATTACATTTAAAGAATTCCTTGGAATTAATAAGAAATGCTAAGTCAAAAGATGAATTAAGAGGATACGAGGGAGAAGCGGCAAGTATTTATTTTGGTGTGTTCAATGAGCTTATATTGCAACAGAAAAAGGATTTTGTGTTTCAAGTAAGAAATAAACGCCCTCCTCAAGATAATATAAATGCTATGCTGTCATTTGTTTATACATTATTGACTAACCAAATTGCGTCGGCCTTGGAAGTTGTAGGATTAGATCCATATATAGGATATTTACATACGGATAGGCCTGGTAGGGCATCGTTGGCATTAGACTTAATTGAGGAATTTAGATCGGTTTATGCAGATAGGTTTGTTTTGTCACTTATAAATAAAAGAATAATAACGGGAAAGGATTTCTCTAAAAAAGAAAATGGAGCAGTGTTATTAAGTGATAATGCTAGAAAAAAGGTATTGGTTGAGTGGCAAAATAAAAAGAAAGAAGTAATAACACACCCATATCTGAAGGAGAAAGTTGAATGGGGAATGGTGCCGTATGTTCAGTCAATGCTTTTGGCAAGATATCTCCGAGGGGATATTGATGGGTATCCAGTCTTTTTATGGAAATGAGTTGATAATAATGTTGTTATTGATAACCTATGATGTTAATACAGAAACAACTGCAGGAAAAAATAGATTAAGGAAAGTTGCAAAGCAATGTGAAAATTATGGTCGACGAGTACAGAATTCAGTTTTTGAATGTATAGTGGATCAGGCGCAAAGTGTTAAATTGAAAGCTATGTTGTCTGGAATAATTGATGAAAAAGTAGATAGTCTTAGGTTCTATTATTTGGGAAACAAATATCAAACAAAAGTTGATCATGTAGGATGTGATAAGGGAATAGATGTTGATCAGCCATTAATTTTTTGATGTTGTGCGAAATGATAGTGAACATAGAATTACAAGGTCATTCGCACCATGAAAAATAAACAAGAAAAAGCTATATTGTGTACATGAGCATAATAAGCGTAATGAATTAGTAGAAAACAATAATATTATTAAGCGGTTTTGTATAGTTTTTTTCATTTTTTTGTGCAAAATTGCAGTCGCTCCGTTCGTCGGAGCGTGGATTGAAATGAGAAAACCGTGAGATTGAATCTCTTTCAAATGGTCGCTCCGTTCGTCGGAGCGTGGATTGAAATTATCTATTATGAACGGCTGATGCGTGAGCTCATAGTCGCTCCGTTCGTCGGAGCGTGGATTGAAATATTATCTACACTGTACTCATACACGGTTGACGCGTCGCTCCGTTCGTCGGAGCGTGGATTGAAATAAACGCACATACTCTTAATGCATGTCAAAATATCGTCGCTCCGTTCGTCGGAGCGTGGATTGAAATTGGAATGCCTGTATCTGCTACTGATTCGGTAAAGTCGCTCCGTTCGTCGGAGCGTGGATTGAAATACCCGTCATTTAACGAGTTTTGCGAAAAACTGCGTCGCTCCGTTCGTCGGAGCGTGGATTGAAATTATGAGCAGTTACCATAAATATTCTGCCATAGTCGTCGCTCCGTTCGTCGGAGCGTGGATTGAAATAAGGAACTGGAACAGTCTTGGCGTAACAATGTAGTCGCTCCGTTCGTCGGAGCGTGGATTGAAATAATTATCATTTCAGTCCGGCATGGAGCTGGTGTAGTCGCTCCGTTCGTCGGAGCGTGGATTGAAATTATAAAGGATTATACAAATTGTAAGAAATTTCTGGTCGCTCCGTTCGTCGGAGCGTGGATTGAAATTTGCTAAAAATGACCTAAATGCTATATCTAATCGTCGCTCCGTTCGTCGGAGCGTGGATTGAAATGCAAAACTCTCTGTTTTTTGATATAGATACGCCGTCGCTCCGTTCGTCGGAGCGTGGATTGAAATTCCTCGTTATAATTTTTTATCCACTTTGCAATACCGTCGCTCCGTTCGTCGGAGCGTGGATTGAAATATCACGTTTGAATTCGTTAAGCTCCCTATACTCCGTCGCTCCGTTCGTCGGAGCGTGGATTGAAATTTGCCAAAAGCCTATATTGATGCAGTATCCAAGGAGTCGCTCCGTTCGTCGGAGCGTGGATTGAAATGGATGTAAGCCGACTATGGACAAAATAGCGAACGTCGCTCCGTTCGTCGGAGCGTGGATTGAAATCATAACATTACAGTAACATATATATCACATGATTGTCGCTCCGTTCGTCGGAGCGTGGATTGAAATAAACTTATTACGGTATGTTAAATTACAAACTTAGAGTCGCTCCGTTCGTCGGAGCGTGGATTGAAATAATGGTCTTTGCATGCACTTTAT
>ERZ1673752.4630-NODE-4630-length-11201-cov-11.245380_pt1 | contig 11201 bp, 10 predicted proteins | sample MGYA00580195_ERZ1673752 | MGnify/ENA primary metagenome ERZ1673752 (study PRJEB41218, sample SAMN15661744) | gut metagenome | host: Homo sapiens | place: Canada: London | collected 2015-08-20/2019-03-30 | study: EMG produced TPA metagenomics assembly of...
TAGAGCATCTGACTACGGATCAGAAGGTTGTGGGTTTGAATCCCGCGGGAGTCACGCAGAAGGATGGTCTTGAAGGCCATCCTTTTTTCATTTTTCCAACTTTAAGTCAAAGTGCTTGGAATTTAAACTGATTTTAGGAAAAACGCAAAGTCATTGAGTTTAATAACCAAAGTCATTGGGTTTGAAGGGCAAAGTCATTGAGTTTAACGACCAAAGTCATTGAGTTTAACTACCAAAGTCATAGACATTAAAGGCCAAAGCAAACGATCACCAAACATCAGATTAAAATTCTCTGTAAGATGCTAATAATAAGGCGCTTAGAAATATCAACTTCTTATCAACAGATTTGAGAATCAGACATCTCCCGTACTGACAACTCTTCATACTCAAAATTAACCATTCCTACTTGTGAATGCGGAGATACACGCGCCCCTTCAGCCTGTCTTTTTATCAGATTCTACTAAAATCGCATTATACCGTCCTGTTGCTTTCGCACGAATTGAAGGCGTTTAAAGATATTTATGAGAACATCACTTGGCGTTATTAGCCAAAATACGTACCTTTGACCTCACTATAAAATAAGGTAAACAGACCGTACCGTCTGCACCTTAAAACGATCACTTGAAAATGAAAATATTGTTTACCAAGCTCTTCATAGCCTCATTTTTCATCTTTGTTCATACCATGGCTTTGTCAGCCCAACAGCCCAGCAATGCCGATTCCATATCGGTTGCACAGAACGACAGTGCCATACAAGCTGCGATGAACGAAGACCTTGCGGCCACGGCCGACAGCATGGGCATGGCTACAGAGAACAGTGGCGTGCACCAGTTTTTGAAAACCAAGTTCATTGAAGGCAACGCCGGCTTCATGTCGCTGGTGGCGTTAGTGCTCATCTTAGGTTTGGCGTTCTGCATCGAGCGCATCATTTACCTCAGCTTGTCGGAGATTGATGCCAAGCGATTCATGGCCGATGTGATTACAAAGATAGAGAGCAAGGATTTGGAAGAAGCCAAGCAACAATGCCAAACGACACGCGGACCTGTAGCCTCGCTGTGCTACGAGGGGCTAAGTCGTGTGGACGAACCGATTGAGAACATAGAACGTTCGGTGGCATCTTACGGCTCTGTCCAAGCCAGCAACCTGGAGAAAGGCTGTTCGTGGATTACGCTGTTCATCGCCATGGCTCCTTCGTTGGGTTTTTTAGGAACGGTCATTGGCATGATTATGACGTTCGACCAGATACAGATGGCCGGCGACATCAGTCCCACCATCGTGGCTGCGGGTATGAAGGTGGCACTCATCACCACGATTTTCGGAATTATCGTAGCCCTCATCTTACAGGTGTTTTACAATTACATCTTGTCAAAAATAGACCATATCACGGCACAGATGGAAGAGTCGGCCATCACGCTGCTTGATGCACTGATGAAGCATAAACTATCGAAATGAAGCACATCGACCTACAGCATCGTTCAACGGAACAGCTCTCCAGGTGGGTGCTGTACGCTTTATCAGCTCTGACGGCCTTCCTGTTCGCCCTCTACTATCTGGTGGGCTATGACCAGCCGTACGTTGAGAACCCCGACTTCAACGAACCTTTACTCACTACCGCCCTACTCTTCTTTATGTATACGCTGTTGGTCACGACAGTAGGCATCGGTGTTTGGTCCATCTTACGTGAAACAAAACGTCGACGCAGCGAGTCAAAGGTAAGCAATGGCATCCCCACTTCATTAATCAGTCGCTGCGTGGCGGGTGGAACGCTGATGGTCCTCGTCCTGACTTTCGCATTGGGTTCAACACAACCGCTGATGACTAACGGAAAGAGTTTCACGGACAGCACGCTCCTTCGCATGGCCGACCAGTTCATCAACACCTCCATCCTCCTATTGGTAGCGGCTGCCTTGGCCGTGGTCTTCGGCATGACAAGATATTATCGCAAGCAAAAAAGAGAACATGCTGATTAGGAAAAGAAGACATGACATCCCAGGACTGAATACCACTTCAACGGCCGACATCTCGTTTATGCTGCTGATATTCTTCTTGGTAACCACCTCTATGGACGTGGATAAAGGACTGCGCAGGCAGTTGCCACCGGCACAGCAGGAAAAGATTGAACAAGAGAGTTTGGTAGACAAGGGCAAACTGATGGAGCTGAAAATAACGGAAGGCAATGTGTTGCTGCTCAATGAACAGCCCATCAACATGGATGAATTGCGTATCAGAACGGAGGAATTCATCACAAGAGTGGGCAAAGAGCATCTCATATCGATAAGCGCATCACCCGAGTCGGCATACGAAACCTACTTCAACCTGCAAAACGAGCTGATGGCTGCGTATAAAAACGTGCGCAACCGCCTGGCCCGCCAACGATATGGGCAAGCAATCGAAGCATGCAACGAGGCTCAACGGAATGGCATTTTAGAACAGTGTCCACAACGGATTGCAGAGACATACCAAACAAACGAGGAAGGAGCCAAGCCATGATCAGCTTCAGAAAGCGACAACATTTTGTGCCGAATCTAAACACGGCATCCCTACCCGACTTGATTTTCACGGTGCTATTTTTCTTCATGATCGTCACTCACATGCGTGAGGTGACGCTCAAAGTGAAGTATCGTATGCCGCAAGGAACTGAATTGACGCGACTTACCAAGAAGTCGGCCGTATTGTATGTCTACATTGGCGTTCCCCTTTCTACTAGTGGGACGGCCAATGAAAGAAATGTCCGCATCCAATTGAATGACAAGTTTGTCACACCTGATGACCTTGTGGACTACATCACTGAGGAGCGTCATCGCATGTCACCCGAAGACTTGCAGCAAATGACGGTATCTATTAAAGCCGACAGACAAGTGCGAATGAGCACATTGAACGAGGTGAAGCAGGCACTAAGAAAGGCTAACGCCCTGCGCATCAACTATTCGGCTACAGAGAAACCATCGCCGAAGAATTGAGAATGAGTGGCTATCCATACATGAAGAGTGCCTCTGATACTGCCAAGATAATCGGCTTAACAAACAAGACGAGAGAAACGAAGAACATTAAACACGACGTGTTCATTTCTCCATTTCTCTTATCGTATGGCAGAAAAGTTGAAGCCTTCCTTGACTTCAACTTATTCACAACTTATTCATCAATCTTGATAATACACCCGCTTTACCCTGTTGCTCACCCCTGTAAGCACCTCGTAAGGGATGGTTTCGAGCGTGTCTGAGAGTACGGTCACAGGCAGATGGTCGCCAAAAATCTCTACTTGGTCGCCTTCCTTGCAATCAATTCCCGTCACGTCGATCATGGCCACGTCCATACAAATGTTACCCACATAGTAGGCACGCTGCCCATTGACCAAACAATAGCCATGTCGATTGCCCAAACGTCGGTTCAGTCCGTCGGCATAACCGATAGGAATGGCTGCAATCATGCTATCGTGTTCAATCGTTCCCTTTCGACTATAACCTACCGTATCGCCAGCTTTTACCATGCGCATTTGCAGGATTGTGGTTTTTAAGGTACTGATGTGATTGATTACTTGGTTGTTTCGAGGATCGATGCCATACAGTCCTAAGCCCAACCGGCACATATCCAGCTGTCGCTCGGGGAAATGTTCAATACCGGCAGAGTTGTCCATGTGGCGCAAAATCTTGTGTTGAAAAGCGGCTTGCAACTGTTTACTTGCCTTATCAAACAATGCAAACTGCTGTGCGGAGAAGTCGTCAAAGTCATCGCTATCCGACCCTACAAAATGCGAAAATACCGAACGGGGAATGATGGCGTCTTGATGTTTCAAACGTTCTATCAAACGCTCTATGTCATTAGTGGGGTCAAACCCAAGCCGATGCATGCCCGTATCAAGTTTGATATGCACAGGATAGTCGGTGATACCCTCTTTCTCGGCAGCCTTGATGAGTGCTTCCAGTAAGCGGAACGAGTACACTTCAGGTTCCAAGTCGTAATCGAAAAGCGTTTTAAACGAACTCATTTCTGGGTTCATCACCATGATATTGGCCGTGATGCCATTCTTTCTGAGTGTCACACCTTCATCGGCAACTGCCACAGCCAGATAATCCACACGATGGTCTTGCAGCGTCTTGGCTATCTCTACCGCACCCGCTCCGTAAGCATCTGCCTTGATCATGCAGACCAACTTCGTGGACTGCTTCAAGAATGAACGGAAATGATTCAGGTTGTCGACCACCGCATTGAGGTTCACCTCAAGGATTGTCTCATGCACTTTCTGCTCAAGCAACTCGCTAAGCCTGTCAAATCCAAACCTGCGGGCTCCCTTCAGCAGGATCACCTCATCGCGCAGCGCGTGGAATACGCCACTCTTGATAAAAGCTTCTACCGTTGGAAAGAAATACTTCTGCGTTACCTTGATAGCATCTTGCTGCTCAGTAAGCTGCGGACCGATACCAATCAACTTGGTCACACCACGCTTTACGGCAAAGTTAGAAACCTCTCTGTACAGTTCAGAAGCCTCTCGTCCGCTCTGATCAATGTCGCTCAAGACCAACGTTCGGCTACGCCCTTGATGGTCAGGGCGACGATTCATGAAGTCGAGTGCGATGTCCAGTGAATTGATGTCCGAGTTGTAGGAGTCGTTGATGAGTGTACATCCATGCTGTCCCTCTTTCACTTCAAGTCGCATAGCTACTGGTTCTATTTGCTGCATGCGTTGATCCAGCACGTCTGGTGTTACACCCAAGTGTAGTGACACGATGGCGCAGACAATGGAATTGACCACAGAAGCCTCATCGATGAAAGGCAGCGAATACCAATCTTCCTTACCTTTATATATATAGGTGACGGTCGTCATGGTTTCTTTCTTCTCGATAAATTTCACAAAGAACGGTGCCTCTTTGTCCTTCATCGACCAATAAAGTCGTTCGCCAGGATAGTCGTATTCAGTGATGACCTTGCTGATAATTTCATCGTCAGCAGGATAAATTAGGGTTTCAGCATCGTGGAAGAGGATAAGTTTTTCACGACATTTATCCTCGATAAGTCCGAAATTCTCCTGATGCGCGTCGCCAAGGTTGGTCAAAACGGCAATGGTGGGTTGTATGATGTCACGCAAAGCACTCATCTCCCCTGGCTTACTGATTCCCGCTTCGAACACGCCAACCTGCGTTTGCTCGTTCATCAACCAAACCGACAGAGGCACGCCAATCTGTGAATTGTAGCTACGAGGCGAACGAGTGACATAAAATTGCGGTGAAAGCAGCTGATACAACCACTCTTTCACCATTGTTTTTCCATTGGAACCTGTGATGCCGACGATGGGAATGTCAAACTCATCACGACGCCGTTCTGCAAGCCTTTGCAGAGCTTTGAGTGTGTCAACCACCTTGAGAAAGTTGGCTTCGGGATAAAGTTTGTCGTAACCAACCGGCACAGCCGAAACCACAAAGTTGCGTACACCACGCTGATAGAGTTCCGGAATATAATGATGACCATTGTTACGATCGGTCACCAAAGCAAAAAATAAAGTTTCTTCGGGAAAACAGAGCGATCGACTGTCTGTTAAGATAAAGCCTATCTGTGCATTTTTTGTCCCATAACGCCGCGCACCTATCAGTGTGGTAACCTTTTCGATACTATATGTCATAAAACTCAATATTTATCAATACAAAGGTAAACTTTTTCTGATGGATGCCAAAGAAAATAAATGTAGATTCAAAATCGAAAGTCAAAAATAGATAGCTAATAAGTATTTTATAGGACAAAATTTGTTCATTCCATTGAAAACAACTACATTTGCAACTATCCATCAAATTGGGCAAACCAACAATGAGACAACTGAAAATCACAAAATCAATTACGAATCGGGAAAGTGCTGCTCTCGATAAGTATCTTCAAGAGATTGGACATGAAGACCTAATCTCCATTGAAGAAGAAATTGAATTGGCTCAACGCATCAAAAAAGGTGACCGAAAAGCATTAGAGAAGTTGACCAAAGCAAATTTGAGATTCGTGGTTTCAGTGGCAAAGCAGTACCAGAATCAAGGTTTAAGTCTGCCTGATTTGATCAATGAAGGTAACTTGGGACTAATCAAGGCCGCAGAAAAATTTGATGAGACACGTGGGTTCAAATTTATATCGTATGCCGTTTGGTGGATTAGACAAAGCATCTTGCAAGCTATAGCCGAACAAAGTAGAATCGTAAGGCTTCCTTTGAATCAAGTAGGGTCGGTCAACAAAATCAATCGGATTCTAAATAAATTTGAACAAGAGCACGAAAGAAGGCCAAATGTTGATGAGATAGCTGACCAGATAGACCTGCCAGAAGACAAGATTGTAGAGGCCATGAAAGTCAATGGTAAGCACATCTCTGTGGACGCACCCATCATGGAAGGAGCGGATAGCAGCCTCTTGGACGTGCTTCCCAACACAGAATCACCCATGGCAGACAACGAGTTGGTGATGGAATCGTTGCGAGAAGAGGTAGCCAGTGCATTGAATGTCCTGAATGAACGTGAACGGAACATCATCGAATGCTTCTATGGCATCAACCAAAGAGAGATGACATTGGAAGAAATTGGGGATAAATTTGGGCTCACACGAGAACGCGTCAGACAAATCAAGGAGAAGGCTTTGCGCCGGCTCAGACAAAATACGAAGAGCAAACAGCTCAAAGCCTACTTAGGCAGATGAGTGTAAACAGGTAAAAAGATTATTTTTTTAGATGCTATTTCACTTATGGAAAAGCATCTTTACAATTAGGAAAATGAAAGTCAGAAAACTCTTATTGATTATTTTCACCATTGTGATTTCCATGCATGTCAATGCCGCAAAAGAAACAACAGGCACGCACATGTTCGGTTTTGCTGCATCGTTTAACGATTCTACCATCTACATCACGGAGATACAATATGTTGATTCCGCCTATATCGGCAAATCAAACTTCTTGTTCAGCAGAGAGAATTATTCCTATCAATTGCAAAATTACCTACGTTCTATCGGTGCTGTAAATCCCACTTGCATCACAACTTTTGCAAAAGATCAGAAGAAAATTGAAAAAAAATATCTTTCCATGCGGAAGAAATATGAGAAGAGTGGAAAGTATACCATCAAATATATTACAGCAACAAACTTCAGGTATCAGGGCATAATGCCTCAGGCCAGTGACTTGGAACAAGAAAAAGCGGCTAAAAGAAAAGCCAAAGAGGCTAAAAAAGCGGCTAAGATAGCTAAGAAACAAGCCAAAAGAAAACAAAAATTGGCAGAGAAAGGAATCATTGAAACGAACCATCCTGCGGCAGCTAAAGATACAAAACAATAGATTTTTACCTGAAGAATACCGGCTTTCATGGACTTACAAACAAACTATTTCACCATAGCTGACCATCATCTCTGCATCAGTTTTCTTCCTTCACAGAAGAACAATATGCATCTCATCCCTTCTTTTGAACCTTTCAGAAGTGAAAAATTCGAAGAAGATGATGAGCTTTTTTTTGAGCTGACAGTAGATGATAACTTAAAACCCATCGCCAAAGACAAGCGCGAACTAATCAGAAAGTTCGAAACAGGGAATGGCGATACCACCGTGGATTTACTCGACAACGGCGGCTATCAATATATTATTAAGAATGTAAAGGGTGCAGATTGCTGCATGCTACAAACCGACAAAGACTTCAAACACTGCAAGTGCGCACTCAATGGGAACTATAACATGCGCTGTTTTGGATTGAGTAACGCACTTATGTTGATCTTTGCTTTTGCAGGAAGCCGCAAAGAAACCCTCCTCATTCACGCTTCACTGGTTCGACAGGCAGGCTATGGATATGCCTTTATTGCCAAGAGTGGAACCGGAAAAAGCACACAAGTGAGCATGTGGCTGCGATATCTTGAAGGCTGCGACTTGATGAACGACGACAATCCCGTCATCAGAATAATCGATGGCAAGCCCTATATTTATGGCAGTCCATGGAGTGGGAAGACGCCTTGTTATCGAAATGTGAAAGCCAAATTGGGCGCCATCACACAAATAGACCGTGCCAGTGCAAACAGCATTGAGCCGCTTAAACCCGTCGAAGCCTTTGCCTCCATGCTCGTTTCATGCTCCATGATGAAATGGGACAAAGACATATTTAACCGCATCTGTGACACCGTCACCCACATTATTGAAACAACTGGCATCTACATTCTGCACTGTCTTCCCAACAAAGAGGCTGCCGAAGTTTGCCATAAGGCTATTGCAAAACAATAAAAAGGAGGATAACAAAAGAGAGTGGCCATGTCTTCAAATCCCAAAAACACGCATAGTCATCAACCTGCTGCTAAAGAGTTGCAGATTGAAAACCGTAAGTTTCTCCCTGAAGTTATCACACTTTTGAACGAAGGACATACGGTAACTTTGCAATTGAGAGGCTTCAGCATGCGCCCTTTCCTTGAGGACAATCGTGACAAAGCACTCCTGGCCAAGGCCAAAGACATACAAGTGGGCGATGCGGTTTTAGCAGAAACAGCCCCGAAGCATTATGTCTTACACCGAATTATCAAGATTCAAGGAGAAACGGTCACACTAAGAGGAGACGGAAACTTAGGAACAGAGGTGTGTCATGTCCATGACGTACATGGGTATGCGATTGGCTTTTACCGCAAAGGCCGCACCAAACTCGATAAGACAAACGACATCAAATGGCGCACCTATTCGCACATTTGGACGGCACTTTATCCCGTCAGACGCTACCTGTTGGCTGCGTACAGAAGAATATGGATTCCGCTGTTTGGACCAATTTAATCAGAAAACAATAATAGATAATATGAAAGCAAAAACAGGATTTAATCTACGCAACGTGTGTGGTGAGCAAGTCATCGTTGCTGAAGGTAGAGAAAACATCGACTTCAGTAACATCATATCCATGAATGAAACCTCAGCTTACTTGTGGAATGCCATTCAGGGCAAGGATTTTACCGTTGACGACTTGGTAGAATTGCTCACGCAAGAGTATGATGTAGACAAACAGACGGCTCGCAAAGACGCACAAGCGTTGGCCAACCAATGGCTCGAAGCTGGAATTTGCGAATAGTTCATTCCTTTCATCAATTAACCAGTAACGCCATGGCGATAAGACAAATGTCTACGTCATGGCGTTACTGATTACAAACGTTCAATCAACAGACCACCCGATAGGGTTATTTCAGTTCGTCAATAAAGAAGTTTGCTATCTGCCGCATCAAGTGATTGCGGGTGTTACCGCCATAAATACTATGATTGCGGTTGGTATAATAAATCTCTTTAAAGTCTTTGTCAGCCTGAACCAATGCCTCTGCATACTCAAATGTGTTTTGTGGATGCACATTATCATCGGCCAAACCATGACAAATCAATAAGGCACCATGCAGCTTTGCCGCCCGCTCTATCGGATTAACGGCATATCCATCTGGATTTTCTTTAGGTGTTCGCATGTATCGCTCTGTATAAACCGTATCATAAAACTTCCAATTGGTAGGAGGCGCTACGGCAACACCAGCCTTGAACACGCCACGCCCCTCGCTCATACTCATCAAGGTGTTGAAGCCGCCATAGCTCCATCCCCAGATGCCAATGCGGTTCTTGTCAACATACGACTGCTTGCCAAGCCACAGAGCTGTTTCCACCTGATCTTTGGATTCTAATTCACCTAACCGCTGATAAACCACTTTCTCGAACTCAGAACCTCTGCCGCCAGTGCCTCTGCCATCAACACAAACGACAATGAAACCCTGTTGTGCCAGATAATAATCAAAAGCACCTCCCTGCCCCATGGAACCCGCATTCCATGAGTTGGTCACTTGTTGGCTACCCGGTCCACTATACTGAAAGAGGATAACCGGATATTGTTTAGAAGCATTGAATTGAGCGGGTTTCACCATCCATCCGTCCAACTTTACGCCTTCAGACGTGGTGAAAGAAAAAGTTTCCTTGGGTGTCCAACCGTAGTTCGCTATTTTTTTTCGCAAAGACGCATTGTCAATCAGCGTGGACATCACCTTTCCTTTATTGTCCCGAACGGTATATACATACGGATGATCGTAATCGCTCCATGTATTGATGAAGTATTGATAATCGCCAGAGAACTGCGCAACGTTCCACCCTTGTTGCTGCGTCAGTCGATCGGTCTTACCATTCTTGTGCGAAACATAAATCTGACGGTCGTGAGCATTCAGTGCGGCAGCTTGATAGTAAACATCACCGGTTTTTTCGTCGTAGCCATACCAAGCGGTAATGTCATAGGAACCATTCCCGATGGTTCTAATCATCTGACCGTTCATGTTATACAGATACCCCTTCATATACCCGTCCCGATCGCTGGGCAGCAAAATGCTGTTCTCGCCAATGATGACACCTTTCATGGCCTCTTCCTTGACATACTTCGGTACACGCTCCTTAATCAACAGCGTAGCCACGGTACTTGATGGATTAACGGCATACAAATGCATTTCGTCCTGATGGCGATTCAAGGTGTAAACGATAACCTTGTTGGGATCGGTCGTTGGCTTGATGCGGGGAACATAGCCATCGGCATCCAACGGAACTTGCAACTGGCGGGTTTGATGGCTCTTTACATCATAGCTCCACACCGACACCTTGGAATTGTCCTGACCGGCCTTGGGATATTTATAAGTATACAGTCCCGGATAATCTGCATATTGATGCTGCTCGGGGTGCATGCCCTTGAAAAGTTGTAAGGCATAACTCTTGACGTTAGACTCGTCGTATTTGATCCAACAAATCTTGGTTCCGTCGGCGTTAAAGCAGAACGAAAGATTGTGTCCAAACTCTTCTTCATTCACCCAATCAGGCACTCCATTGATGATTTCGTTGAACTTACCGTCTTTGGTGACCTGACTTTCAGCGTTGTCGTACAAGAGTTTAATGAGGTGGATGTTGTTGTCACGCACGAAAGCAATCTGTCTACTGTCTGCCGACCACACCGGAACCTGCTGCGGTCCTCCCTCCGAAAGGGGTTCCAACTTTGTACTGGCAATGGTATAGATATAATATTGTGCTTTGAACGAACGGCGATAAATACGTTCGGTCTTAGTCTGGATGAGCATTTTCGCACCGTCCGGCGACAGGATATACCCGTCGAACGAATCGATTTTCGAACCCATCGTATGGTTCACGTCAAACAGCACGGCCGTCTGCTTCCCCGTCTTGAACGAGTACCTGACAACACGATTGCCGTCTTTGCTGATTCTTGCATACT
>ERZ1673752.4634-NODE-4634-length-11184-cov-12.411448_pt1 | contig 11184 bp, 12 predicted proteins | sample MGYA00580195_ERZ1673752 | MGnify/ENA primary metagenome ERZ1673752 (study PRJEB41218, sample SAMN15661744) | gut metagenome | host: Homo sapiens | place: Canada: London | collected 2015-08-20/2019-03-30 | study: EMG produced TPA metagenomics assembly of...
AAGTCCCTAATCAACCTGGCCTAGTAACTAACGCGGGGGAGCGATTTCCCCTCCCGCCCAAAAATTCGGGAAGCGCCTTCGCGCTTCCCGAATTTTTATGCCCACCGCACCTACTCGGGAAAACCGCTCCCCCACGTAACTATGAGTTCCCGGATCAGGGTAAAGCGGGGGAAAAGTTTTATCCGAGTCGGCTAGGCGGGCGCAAATCTAAAAAGGCAACGCCTTTTTAGATTTTGGGCAGGAGGAAAAACTTTTTCCCCGCGCCCTCAAGATTCAAGAACTGTCACCCGAGGCGGGCACTGGTTTGTTTTGCGCCGATGTCGTAGATAGCAATCCGCGCTGGATGTGCCTTCGCCCCTTGGCGTGCCCCCTCGGCGGGCTCTATCATCACCATCCGCGAACCAATCGGTACCCCTAGAAACTGCGGGGTAGTCTGCACGGTAGCGGGAGTAGACACCATTTTGCCGCTCTCCCATGAGCTAGAAACTTTCGACCATTCACCCTGCTGATAGCTGGCGGCGGTCAAATGTACCCCGGGAAAATCATCCGGTTCCAGTTTCGGTCCCGTGCCTTGGTAAAGCATGATTACCTGTTTTAACTCTGGAGCCGGCATATCGGGATCGATGCTCAGTTGCGGCTGACTGCCGGGAGCGCCGGTAATCTTCACTCCTTTAGGTAGCTTCTCGAATGACTTGTCGATTTTCTTCGCCTGTTTCAGCGCCGAGACATCACTAAGATCCATAGCGCTAATCAAATCAATCACGAACACCATAGTGGAGTCGGCGGGGATCCTCTTGGCAGCTTCACCTTGGAATCCTAGTTTCGGGGGTACGGTAAGCTGTACCCGCGAGCCGAGTTTCTTGCCGATTAGCCCTTGTTTCCAACCGGCGATAACTTCGCTCATCGCGTAACCTTGGGCAGAGTCCCCAATTCTGAAGGTGCTCATCACGGTTTTTCCGTCCCAAAGGTTACCCAAAGTATCCATTTACACCTGGTCTTGGGCAGATATTTTGCGCCCGTCGCCCTGGTGAAGCACTCGTACCTGCAAACTGGTGGGGGCTTTGCCCACACCTGCCTCCATTTGGGGCGCCTGCCCTAACTCACCGGAGACTGCCGGGAACTTCCCTTTTACTTCGGGAGCGGAGGCTTCGGTCCCTCCCTGGGAGCAGCCCGCGAGGGAGCACAGACAAACAGCAGCCAAAAGTGCGACTGCTATCACCCGCATTTTCAATGTTTTGACTGCATGTACAGCGTTAATACTATGCATTACCGAGCCGGTCCAGATTTCCTAGAGGGTGCCGACAATATCTAGCACGATTGCTACGGCTTGCCCGTTTTGCATGGAACTTAAACCTAGGCGCGATCCCACAGTTTTACCAGCAAGTTCTTTATCTAATCCCAACTCGGCTAGCGTCTTTTCCCCCTGCAGCGGCATCGGGGTTGCGCTATCCCAGGTGGAGGCAGTCTTCCCATCCGGGTCTACCCAGCTTTGATGCACTATCACCACATCTTTGGCTTTCAGTGGCGCTCCTTTTCCTTGCGCCAACACTACCACCGTGCGATCTTTGGCCAGCTGATCTGGGGTTACTTTCAATGTCGGCTTTGCTCCCAGTTTGCCGTCAACTTCCAGACCGGGCAGAGTGTCGCCGGTTGCTTTAGCTTTTGCTAGCAGCTGCTCACCTTTCTTTGCCTGGGAAGCGGAGAAGCACTTTAGAGTATCCACTACGAATACCAGGGTAGATCCGGCGGGAATAGTGCCGGCTGCCTGATCCCCGTACCCCAAGTCGGGAGGAATCACCAGGAGGGTGCGCGATCCTGGCTTGGCATCTTTAAGTCCCTGTCCCCAGCCGGGAACTACCTGTTTTAAGGAAAAGACAGCGGGTTTTCCGCGGTCAAAACTGGAATCGAATTTTTTCCCATTCCATAGTTGCCCGTGATAGTTGACTTCTACCACCGCGCCTGTGCCGCAGGCTTCACCTTTTCCTTCTTTAAGGGTGACAACTTTCAGGTCTTTAGATGGAGTTCCTTCCCCGGCACTAACCTTGGGAGCTTTGCCGTAGTCGCCCTCAACTTTCACCCCGGAATCATTGGTGCTGCAAGCGGTGAGGGCGCCGCCGATTAATGCTCCCATTAGAGCAAAGGCAGCTAGAGAAGATGAAAGTCTACGTTTCACGGTTAAGTCCTGACTGTTTTTAGTGGAATGATTGGCCGCAGGCGCAAGAGCCTACTGCGTTCGGATTGTCGATAGTGAAGCCTTGCCGCTCGATAGTATCCGAGAAGTCAATAGAGGCGCCTTCTAAATAGGGGTTGGACATTTTATCGACCACTACCTCTACTCCGGGAGCGAACTCTACTACTGCGTCCCCATCCAGGAGCCGTTCGTCAAAATAGAGCTGGTAAATTAGCCCGGAGCAGCCGCCTGGCTGGACTGCAATTCGCAGCCGCAAATCATCGCGACCTTCCTGCTCTAGCAGTGATTTTACTTTCTTAGTGGCGGCTTCGGTCAAAGTAACCTTGTGGGTGGCTGTTTTTTCAGCCTGTTCTTCACTCATGTTTCTCCCTATAACTATCGTCTGGTTTCAGTAAGCTAGTCCTTAGCCTAGTCCAAGCCTGCCCCTACTGGCTATCGTGACCAGGTACGCGCTAAGCGAAGTCCAGCCTGGCTCATACCGGAAATATCGGTGGGGAACTGATAAATCCCATCGATTCCCATTCCGGATGCCTCTGCTCTACTCAGATTATTTTCGCTGGTAATCGCCACTATTGGTAGACCGAAGCCACTAGCTATGTCACATAAATGTTCTAACGGCGAACCGGAAACATTCCAGGGGGAAAGCTCACCGGTATTCGCCACTAGCAAATCTGTGTCCGTTAAAATCTGGGGCAGGCGGGTGCGCTCATCCAAGAAATCTGCCGCGAAGTCCAGGCGGGCTCCCAATCTGCCTAATAGTTCCCCAATCCCAAAGGCGCATCCTCCTCCCGGCAGAGCTCCGATTTGGGTTGCCCGAGCCTCCCCGAAGGTAGCTGCGCTGGAAAACCCGAGATAACGCTGGTGTCCGCATTTTTGCGCCTGTCCCAGTATCTCTTCCCAGTTTTCTTTAGTTTTTTGTGCAATCTGCGGTCGGGTTTTTGCCACCGTAGCCAGCACCCCGGAGGCAGAAAATAACGGTTTTTGGCTGCCGGTAACTACCACCCTACGGTCGAGGGCGCGCCCCAGGTTTTCCCAAACTTGCGGGTCTGCAGTTTCCTTACCGTAGGCGCGTGCCACTGCCCGCATGAAAGCTGCGGGAAAATCCGGCAGTTCCTCTAGGTTTTCCAAAGCCATTGCCCCCGGTGACAGATATTCACTTTGTAAGGATTGTCCCAGTTGACAGGGAGGAAGATAAATATCGTTTCCCGCTTTTAATGACGCGACTAAGCGTTTACCTGCCTGCTCTGGGTCAGCCGTGCCAGCGAAAATATCCGTTAGCGGGAAGTTAGCTGCCACCTCGCTATAACTGTATGAATAGGGGATAACCTGCAGTTGATCTTGGCTTTGGTGCCGGAGCCATCCAGCTTTAAAGGCCTCCCCTAGCTTTTTGGCGCTAGCGGAGGCCGTACCGGTCACAGCCAGAACTATTTGCACTTAAAGCTGGCCGCCTAGCCGGGTCAGGAAAAGTGCTTCGGCAGTAATCGCATTGCGCAAGTCGCCTAAATCTTGGGATTCGTTCTCGGAATGGGCGTTGGTTGCCGGATCTTCCACCCCGGTAATCAGGATGTCTGCCTCGGGGAACACTTGCGCCAAGTCAGCGGTCATCGGAATCGCTCCCCCGCAACCAATATCTACCGCATCTTTGTCCCAAGCACTTGATAGCGCCCATTTCATTTCTTTTTCCGCCTCCGATGACTCGGCTTGATAGGAGGGACCGCATTCGAGAACTTCGGTTTCCACCTCGGCTCCAAAAGGCGCGTTTTCTTCTAAGAATGTGCTTAAAGCCTGGGCGCATTCGGCAGTGTCGGTACCTGGAGCAGTCCGCAGTGATAGCCGCAAACAGGTTTCCGGAACCAGGGCATTGGCGCTCTCGGCGCGGGATCGCTGATCCCAACCGATAACACAAAGTGACGGCTGATTCCAGAGCCGCGATGCCAACTCGCCTTTCCCAGCTAGCTGGAAGCTGTCTACTACCTGGGCATCTGCCTTAAATAACTCTTCTGGATAATGCACATCAGCACTGGTAGACCCACCTAGACCCGGTACTGCCAAACTACCATCGGGGTTGAAACATTTCGCTAGCAAAAGGCTGGCAATAGTGACCGCATCTAGTACCGGACCGCCGTAGGCGCCCGAATGCAAGGCGGTTTCCATAACTTTTACTTTCACATCCATACTGGCTACTCCCCGCAAAGTAGCGGTCAGTGCCGGTTCCCCTACCCGCCAGTTATCGGAGTCGCAAACAATAATCACATCCGCAGCCAAATCTTCCCGGTACTTTTCAATAAAGTTACGGAAGGAGGGCGAGCCGATTTCTTCTTCGCCTTCGATAAAGCAGGTCACGTTAACTGGGCATTTATCTGCCAGAGCCAACAGCGCCCCGTAGTGCACCATCACTCCTGCCCCATCATCCGAGGTACCGCGCCCATAGAGGCGGCCGTCTTTTTCGGTGGCGACAAAGGGATCGGTATTCCAGCGTTCGCGCGGTCCGGTTGGTTGCACATCGTGGTGGGCGTAAAGCAAAACTGTTTTGGCCTGTGGGTCAACTATTTTCCGGGCAATGACCGCGGGCATACCTTCTTCCCCACCGGGGGTAGGCGCGGTTTTCACCTGGGTTTCCATCCCTAGCTTAGAAAATAGTTCCGCCAGGTGGTGGGCAGATTTTTCTACTTCCGCGCGGGAATCCGAAGAAACGGAAGGGATAGCTACCAGTTTCGTCAGCTCGCTTTTCACGTCTTTAAAAATGTTCTCTGAAGCTGCTTTTACTTTAGAAATATCACTCATGATTGCCAGGTTACCCCGATACCGCGGGCTTAGAGAAAGGAGCCGTTCCTACCTCGGCGAAAAATCCTTAAATAATACAGATTTCCAAAGCCCGCCCCGGCTAGATAACCTGGATGAGTGAAACTTTTTGGAAGCAGTAAAGACGAAGATACCGCTACGGCTGAGGCAAAGGGCGCGGGCAAGGGACGCCCCACCCCTAAACGCAAGGATGCCGAGGCGCGCAATCGCCGCCCGCTGGTAGTGGACAAGAAAGAGGCACGTAAACGGCGCCGCGAACAGCGTGACGAGGTCTATAAGAAACAGCGGGAAGCGCTAGACGGCACCGGTGATGAGCGTTATCTCCCCCTTAACGATCAAGGTCCGCTTCGCCGCTATATCCGTGATTTCGTGGATGCCCGTTTTGCTATCGGCGAGTTATTTATGCCGATTGTGTTGGCTTTCCTGATTTTGTCGATTGCGTTCTCTCGCAACCAACAGTTGAATTCGATTTTGCTATTTACCATGTGGGGATTGCTGCTGCTGGCACTGATTGAAGCCATTGTCACCACGATAATAATTAATCGTTCGCTGTTGAAAATCACTGATGGAGACAAACGGGTAAAGAAAGGCAATGGCCGCTATATTTTAATGCGTCTAGCCAGTCCGCGGCGGATGCGGCGTCCCCGCCCTTCCGGTCCGCGCGGTCCGCGCCCCGATATCAGCGAGTACGCTAGCGATATTCGCGCCTATATGCTTTCTCGCCCCTAGTTTTGGTGGTGATTGCGTAGCGGCAAGGCGGGAAGATCCGCACTAAGCTGTTTGTTTATTTTCCCAGCGAAAGCTGGACCTTGATAGATTACCGCGGTTAATGCCTCTAAAAGATCGGCTCCTGCCTGAAGGAATTGGCGGGCAGTAGCTGCGTCCTCGATTCCTCCGCACCCGATGATTAGGTAGTCCTCGTTTAAGTGGGAACGTAAAAGCCGCACCACTTGCAAGGCGCGTTCTTTGAGGGGAGGACCCGATACTCCCCCTTCTCCAAAATCGTGATTAATAGTGGTGTTAGTGGCGATTACTCCCGCTAATCCCACTTCTTTAACCATTTGCGCTAGTTCTACTATTTGCGTATCTTCCAAGTCCGGAGCCAGCTTCACCAATACCGGAACTGCCCTGCCCGCACTTTGTTGAGCTGCTGTTTTAACTGCTTCGGCGATTTCGCGCAGCTGCGTAGTTGCCTGGAGGCTACGCAGTCCGGGAGTGTTGGGCGAAGAAACATTAATCACCAGGTAGTCTGCATATTTTGCCAGCAACAACGCACTAGCGCGGTAATCATCTGCTGCCTGTGCCAGGTCAGTGGTCTTATTCTTGCCCAGATTCACCCCTAGAATTAGGGAACGCCCCGCTGGGGTACTGCGCAGCTGCTGCAGGCGCCGCACCATTTGTTTGGCACCCTGGTTATTGAAGCCCATGCGATTACGTACCGCGCGTAGCGGCAATATCCGCCACAGGCGCGGCTTGTCATTTCCGGGTTGCGGACGGGGAGTTACCGTTCCTACCTCTACAAACGCGAATCCGAAGGCACCAAATTGCAGAGGAGCTAAAGCATCTTTATCCATGCCCGCTGCCAACCCTAGGTATCCGGGAACTGGCCTTGCCAAGGATTTCAATCCCTGCTGGTTTCCGACCCAGCCACCCTGCAAGGTACCTACAGATCCGGAGAAAAATATCCTAATCAGCGCGGTTAATCCGGGAATCTTAGAGATTAAGTAAAGCACTTTCATAGTGGCGTTATGGCATTTTTCGGGATCCAAACGCGAAATCACATGATTAAACAAGAATCGGTATAGCACGCCCTCGATTCTACTTAATAGCTGAGGTAGTTACTTAATAGCGGACGACATTCTGCCGGTAACTGCCGTTACTGCCGCTGTTAATCGCTAATCCCACCACAGGCACCATCCGGCTGATGCCCATCTGGGGTCAGCACTATACAGCTCATCGGGTGCGCTGGCCTGCCCCAAGGCAAGTTTGCTCTGGTAGGTATGCCAGATTTTTCGCGCCTGCCGTACGGAAGGCTCTGGCATCCCTTCCGCGGAACTTTCTACGATAAACATAGTGTCAACACTGACCCGTTCGTCCCAGCGCGAAGACCCGATAAGGTATCCGGATAGATAAACCCGCCCCGGATTAGCAATACAGGCGTTCAGGAACGCCAGTAAAGTGGGGGCGTCATTTTGGCGATCCGCTAAAGCTACCCGCGGGAGCGCCGCCAATACTTTGCGCGCCCCCTCGGCGTCAAGACCGTGAAAACGCTGGTAATCCCCTATTCCTTGTCCGGTAGCAACATAGTCTTTCAGGATTTGCGGGATTTTGGTTTCTGCTAGCCACCCCAGCGGTCCATAGAGACCGGAAGGTAAATCCGGGTCATCTTCTAGCATCTCCAAAACGATTTTGTCCCCTTCCTCCCCCAAGAATTCCGGGGTTGAGAGGGCAAAGGGGTCGCTATCTTGAAGGTGCGCTCCCAACTTAGATTTTGCGGGCGAATACGCAGTTAGAGAGGTGGTTTCCATAGTTACTCCTTAAGATTTTTATGCTTTTCTTTACTTTGGTGCGCAAACGGTGGCGGGCGAGAATAGCGAATAAAGGAACCGGGAAAACTATCGACAATGAAATCTGTGGAAATCTTTTTGCACTCCGGGAAGCCATAAGATAGATGAGTGCTCATTCCGCTTAATGATTTATCTGATCCGCGGGTGCGTGACTTTACCCAATTAAAGGACGTGAACCTGCGAAAAAATTTTGAGGCCGAACGCGGGCTATATTTGGCGGAAAGTTTTTCGGTGATTGCCCGCGCCTTGGCAGCCGGTCACCAGCCACGCTCGGTTTTAACTAATCGGCATTGGCTGGGACGGCTGCAGGAAACTTTGGGAAACCGAGCCGGCGATATTCCTATTTTTGTAGCTGAGGAAGAACAGCTGACCCAACTTACCGGGTTCAGTATGCACCGAGGCGCTATCGCCGCGATGGAACGCCCTGCCCTACCGGAACTGGACGAAGTGCTGTCCGGAGCGCGCGCGGTGCTAATCCTAGAAGATCTGGTTGACCACACTAATGTGGGCGCCGCTATCCGCTCAGCAGCGGCTATGGGCTTTGACGCCATTTTGACCAGCCCGCATTGCGCCGATCCCCTCTATCGTCGGGCGGTGCGAGTTTCGATGGGAACCGTATTTTCATTGCCTTGGACGCAAATTTCTGCTTGGCCAGATACTTCCGCTTTGAAAAATCGGGGATTTATAGTGGCCGGACTAGCTTTATCTGACCAGGCGATTTCTCTGCCAAAGTTTTGTTCCTGCCTACAATCCCAGGTGGAGCGGGGGCAACAGCCGAAAGTCGCTTTAGTACTAGGCACCGAAGGGCCGGGAATGACTAAGCAGGCGCTCGCCAGCTGCGATCAGTTAGTGAAAATCCCGTTAAGTCATGGCGTGGATTCTTTGAATGTCGCCGCGGCGGGGGCAGTTGCCTGCTACGCGGTTAGCCAAGCGTTAGGAACTTTTACGCAAGATAACTAGGGCGTAAGGGTAAACCCGGGATTCGGAAAACTGAAGAGCCGGATATCAAAAAACAGGCAGGGCGCCAGCGGAATAATATCGCTGGCGCCCTGCCTGTAATCCCCGAGAGATTGCTACCCTTCACTGGCTGCAGCTGCTTCCTCGGTCTTGTTAGCTTCCTTTTCGATAAAGTCAGCTTCGGTAAGACCTGGATGCGGGTTAAAATCAGTTTCCGAGTAGTTTTCGCCCTTTTGGTAGGGCGGATCCATGCGGCGCAACGCCACTACCGACCCCACCAGGCCGCCCCAAATCACCAGGATGGCGACCAGCATCATCAATATCGCTTCACCGGTCATAGCTAGTCTTCCTCCTTGTTCCAGTCCACGTTTTCTAGGTCAAACGAGGGGGAAATCTCGGCGCTCTTATGCCACTTCAAGCGGGGCATTATCACAGAGAAAACCAAGAGAATCCCCAACATTCCCCAGCCGAAGGTATTTGTCCACCAGCGCGGATAATCGCCGTAGCCGTGAGAAATCAGATCCACTAGGTTTGGTACCAGCATGAATACTAGGAGCACCGGGATTACGAATCCGATCAGCGCCTCCCACCACTTGCCGGCTTTGACCGCAGAAGTAACGTTCAGGTGAATCCGCAAGGAACGCAGCGAAGGAGTTACCACTGTAACAATCACGCATAGCGATAGCGCCGCGCCTACCACCCCGATGGTGTTGATGTAGTTATCAACCGTGTCCAGGGCCGCGAGCCCCGTGGTAGTACCAAAGAAGAACACTGAGACAATCGCGAGGATCACCCCCAGAATCACCGAAGCCTGTTTGGAAGTCCAACCAATCTTGTCTTGGAAAGCCCCCGCTACTACCTGCACCAAAGAAACCATGGAAGTTACCCCAGCCAACACCAAAGAGGCGAAGAATAGCGCCCCGAAAATGGCTCCACCGGGCATCTCGTTAATGATTTGCGGGAAAGTAATAAAAGACAGCGACACTCCGGTGATATTTTCCAGTTTGTCAACTGAAGTTCCCTGCAGATGCGCCATATACCCCAAGGTGGCGAATACTCCGATGCCCGCAAGCACCTCAAAAGAAGAGTTAGCGAAGCCAGCAACTAGACCGGTACCGGTCAGATTTGAGCGTTTCTTGAGGTAGGAGGCGTAGGTCATCATAATCCCGAACCCTACTGACAGGGAGTAGAAGATTTGGGCAACTGCTGCAATCCACACTTTCCCATTCCAGAGGGCGCTCCAATCTGGGGTAAAGAACTTGTTTAACCCATCGGTTGCGCCCGGCAAGGTTAGCGCCTTGATTACCATGGCAACAAACAGCACTACCAATAACGGAATACAGATTTTGGTAATCCACTCAATGCCCCGCGAAACCCCGAGGGCGATTAACACGATAGTGACTACCCAGACGATGATTAGCGGAATCGCTATTCCCCACACGGGGGTCAGCGAGATGGAAGTAGTGTCCTGAGCCTGCAGGAACTTATCGGAAAAGAATTTTGCAGGATCATTCCCCCAGGCGCGGGTAAAAGAAAACACGGTGTAACGCAGTGCCCAGGCAATAATGGCCGCATAGTAGACCACAATGAAGAAACATACCCCGACCTGCCACCAACCTACGGCTTCGGTACGCCGGTTTACCCTGGCTAGCGCCAGCGGAGGTGAGCCCCGGAACTTGTGACCAATCGCGTAGTCCAGCATCAGCATCGGCAGCCCGATAGCTAGTAGGGCGATCAGATAGGGAACGATGAACGCGCCACCGCCATTGGTATAGGCAACACCGGGGAAACGCCAAATGTTTCCCAAACCGATCGCAGACCCAATCGCCGCAATCAGGAATCCGTATTGTGTCCCCCATGACTGTCGGCTGGTCTTATTGGACGCAGTAGGCTGCGAAACCTGTTCAGACATCTCAACTCCTTATAGACGGGACAAACAATTGTCGAAGCGCAATTGCTTAGAGCTAAAATAGCCCTATCTATCACCTGTCGGACAAAAATACCCACATTGTGAGATTCTTTAGAGAGGTGGAGTTGCCCGAAAATTGTTTTTCTCCCGCTGACCGAGGAAGCCAGCGGGAGAAAAAATCAGAATTTTAAGCGGTTACTGCGGCGTGACGCCTGGGGGTGTCTCCGCCATTATCTTCACCGGACTCCGTCTTCTTTTCCCAGGTAGGAGCACCTGCACCAAGCTGTTCCAAGCTCACCGCCTTGACGGCACCCGCACTTTGAATAGTCATCACCGCGCTCTCAGAAGAGTGCGTAACCGTCCCGGAAGTGGCGGCCATGCGAGGCGCTTTGGCAACGACCTCACTTCCGCGAACATCTTCGGGGGATTCTTCTGGCTTGATGCGCTGTTCAAAAGTATCTTTTACCGCATCTTTTTGGGGGTTGGCTACTTCCTGCCCGGCTTCAGCGTTTTCCTGCGGATGAGAAACCGATTCTTTCCGCTCCTTTTCATTCACCGGGCTAGCTGGCTCTTTAGCTAAAGGATTCCGGGTACTATCGGTATCCTCCTGATGACTTTGGGGTTTGTCCTCATGAGCCTTGCTGGCAGCTGCCGCTACTTTCGCCATTGATGCCCGGTTCTTAGAATCGGTTTTTGCGCGTTTGTCGTTTCTCGCCTCGCGCTTTTGCCCCTGAGAACGCAAATTTTCGTCGCTATTC
>ERZ1673752.4644-NODE-4644-length-11158-cov-4.762857_pt1 | contig 11158 bp, 10 predicted proteins | sample MGYA00580195_ERZ1673752 | MGnify/ENA primary metagenome ERZ1673752 (study PRJEB41218, sample SAMN15661744) | gut metagenome | host: Homo sapiens | place: Canada: London | collected 2015-08-20/2019-03-30 | study: EMG produced TPA metagenomics assembly of...
ACGGCCAGCGCTTCGGAAATGACTTCCAGCTCGTATTCGTCCCGTACTTCCAGCCAGCCCGTCCAGGCCAGGGCCCCGAAAAAGCCGAGGCAGAGCGCCATGGAGAGCAGATAGCAGCAAAAGCGTAGCGACTTGGGCAGGGCATCATACAGGATGCTCATGCCCAGATGGCTGCCGTCACGGAAAGAGCGGGCCGAACCGAGCAGGACGATCCAGACGAAGAAGTTGATGGTCAGCTCCTCCGTCCAGGCAAAAGAAAACGGTGTGCAGTAGCGCACGACCACATTGACAAAGGCGATGGTCACCATCACCGCCAGCAGCAGCGCGCCCAGCATCTCTTCCAGGCGCGTATCCAGAAAACGCAGCATCGAATCCATCCGGTGGTTGAAAGGGGAGGGCCGGGCCCTCCCCGCAAAACGAAAAAACAAAAATCAGCAAAGCCTGCCGTACGGGGATCGCTCCCTAACGGACAGAGGCCATATCCTCCTCGGCGGCCTTGACAAGGTCGGCACCGATCTTGGCGGTCCAGTCCTTGCGGACGCCTTCCGTGGCCTTGGCCAGGGCGGCGATCTGTTCGTTGCTCAGGCGGGATACCGTCATGCCGTTGGCTTCCATGACCGCGTAACAATCCGTGGTCTCGGGCAGCTTATTGATGCTCTTGAGGTAGGCCAGGGCGGAACCGTCGTCCATGCCCAGACGGGAAAGGGCCTTGCCGTACTTTTCCGTTTCGGCGGCGCATTCCAGCAGCAGCTTCTGGTCTTCAGGGCTGAAGGACTTCCAGACGCGGGGGTTAACGCCCAGCATCAGGGGGTCGATGATGTAGTGCCAGTCGCAGTGGAACTTGTGGTAATCCCAGATCTTGAGCGGGATGTTGATGCCGTTGGTGGGGTTTTCCTGACCGTCCACCACGCCCTGCTGGAAGCCGGTGGTGGCTTCGCTCCAGTTCATGTTGACGGGGTTGGCACCCAGGGCACGGAAGGTTTCGATGAAGATGGGGCTGCCCACCACACGGATCTTCAGACCGCGCAGGTCTTCAGGCTTGGTGATGGGGCCCTTGGAGGTGGTCAGCTCACGGAAGCCGTTCTCGGTCCAGCCGATGATCTTGACGCCCTTCTTTTCCACAGCCTGGGTCATCATCTTGCCGGATTTGCCGGCCAGGATGGCATCCATGGCCTTGTAGCGGTCAGGCTGCACGGCCAGGAAGAAGGGCAGGGCGGGCAGGTTCAGTTCTTTGATCTGGGGAGACCAGTTGATGGTCGAGGCCAGGGCAAAGTCGATGGCGCCGTTGCGCAGCAGCAAAAATTCCGAAGTCTGCTTGCCGGCCAGCAGCTGGCTGGAGTGATAGACCTTGATGTTGATGCGGCCCTGGCTGCGCTCGCGCACCAGGTCGGCAAAGAACGTACCGGTCATGCCCCAGCCGGAGGTGGCGCCGGGCACGACGCTCAGTTTGTACTCGCTTTTGTACGGAGCTGCCGTTGCCGGCAGGGCCAGCAGACAGGCGCACACGGCCATGACTGCCCAGCGGTAGAAACCTTTCATGAAACATCCTCCTCAGGATAGAACGTCCTGCCGTGGCCACAGGTCCCCACGACACGCGGCAGCATCTCACAACAGCGGCAGAACGAAATACAGCACAGGCAAAATGACGACCAGAGCCAGGGTGGAAAAGATCCACAGCGCATTGGCCATGTCCACGTCGAGCCCGAACAGGGCCGGAGGCACCAGGGCCGTCATGGCAACGGGCATGCAGGAAAGGACCGTCACGACCCGGAGCGGCAGCCCCCCGTCGATGCTGCCGAGCCCTGCCAGGGCGGCCAGCGGCACCAGCAGCAGGGGAACGCCGATGAATTTGACGATCGCCAGGGCCGCGGCCTCACGCGCGTAGCAGGATATGCGGGAAAGACGCAGCCCGAGCCCGATGGCAAAAAGAAAAAGTACGGTGGCAAGAAGCATGGCGGCCGCAGCCACGGAGCCCAGCGGCGCGGGACGGGGAACGCCCAGCATGTTGAGGGCAAGTCCCAGCCCGAGAGCTGTCAGGATGAGCAGCAGCACAGGATCAGGCCGGAAGGAGCGCAGACGGAACGCACCTTCGCCGCCCCCGAGACGGCGTGCCACAGGAAAGGAGATCCCGAAGTAGAACATTTCTTCGCAGATCCGGAACAATGCCACGATGGCGATGGCCTTTTCTCCAAAGAACATGACGGAGACCAGGGCCCCCACCGCACCCAGATTGGAGAAGGTCCCGCAGCAGTAAAAACTGCCGGTACGCGGCGCATCCAGATGCAGGGCCCGGGCGACACGCAGGGAAAGGAGGCCGCCCCAGATCCAGGAGGCGATGCCCAGAAAGGGAAGGGCCAGCAAACGGGAATCCGGTGAGGGCAGACCCCACAGGGAAAGCATGGCCGAACAGGGGATGAGACAGAAGACGGCGAAGGATTGCAGACGCTTCCGGATGCTTTCCAGCCGGGGACGAGGAATGCACAGCAGATGCTGCGCGGCATGACCTGCGGCAAGACTGAGGAAGATGAGGCAAAGGGAAAGGAGCAACCTGTCCATAAAAACGCGATCCGGATTCTGGCATCGGCGACATGAAGGCCATACATGTCATTTCTGATTCCGATGCCCCTGTCATGCTAGGCGCAGGTCTTTATCTTGTCAAAGCCTATCTGACTGCTTGGAAGATTGTCATGGAGCAGAAGGGCAGGGTAGGCTGTTCGTGCGGGCTGCGCATATGGCCATCCCGGAAGATGCGTGGCCCTTTCCGGACAAGGCCGGCTCCGTCCGGGCAAAGTCCTTTCTCTTCAAGGAGATATCGATGCAGAAAAAACTGCTTATTTTTCTTGTCCTGCTGCTGATCCTTCCTGTGGCCTGTATGGCCAGAGATTTCGACGGCTTCCGTGCCGATGTGCCCCCGGGATGGGAGGTCATGGAGGAAAAGGGCGCCATGGTGGGGTTCGTATCGCCCGACAGGGAAGCCATTGTGACCGTGACCGTGGCCTCAGCCCAGGATGTCGATCCGGCAGCCTTCGCTGCCGAGATGGCCCAGGGCCTGGGGGGAGCGATATCATGGAAGAAGATGGTGTCTACAGCTTCGCATTCGGGGATAATGGTGTGACTGTCGTCCATGTTGCCGGTACGGATCTGCGTGTGATCTCCATCATCGGAGGACATCCCGCCCTGGAGGGGCTGATAGACAGCATCGAGTGGCGCTAGTCTGCGGAAGGGGGAGCAGTCTTGCAGTATCGCATCCGCTGCAAGGCAGATCCTGGTATGTACGGTCTGGCCGGTCGAAAAGATCGCAGGTACGAGGTCGCTTGTGGCGCGTGGCGGTCTTTTGAAGACTCTCTGCCAGGACAGAAAAAGGCGGACATCCGTTCGTGAAGGGATGTCCGCCTTTTATATTGTCTTCAGCGGGAAAGGGAGCGAGAGGCGTGGACATCCTGTCCGGCAGTGCCTAGGGCCTCTCGCCGGGCCTATTTTTTAGTGGCCCTGTCTGGCCGTCAGCGCCCCCCGGTGCGTCCACCAGTGGATCATGCCGACGAACAGAGCACCGCCGGCGATATTGCCCAGGGTGACGGGGATGAGGTTGTGGATGGCAAAGTTGCCCCAGGTCAGGCTGGCCAGCGCCTCGGCGGACAGGCCCGAAGCCTTGGCAAAAAGTTCGTTGCCTGCGGCCATGATGCCCGCCGGGATGTAATACATGTTGGCGACACTGTGCTCGAAGCCGGAGGTGATGAACAGCCAGATGGGGAAGAAGATGCCCAGCATCTTGCCGGTCTGGCTGCGGGCACTCCAGCAGAACCAGACCGCCAGACAGACCAGCCAGTTGCACATCAGGCCCAGGTAGAAGGCGGGCAGAAAGTCCAGGGCGACCTTGCTGGCGGCGATGCGCAGGGTCACACCGCCAAGCATCCCGGCGCCGCTGGCGAGCTGGCCGGACGTAACGATCATATGGGCAAGGAAGAGGCTGCCCAAAAAATTGCCGATGTAGACGAACAGCCAGTTGCGCAGCATGGCTGCCAGGGTGATGCGTTTTTCCGCAAGGGCCATGCACATGAGCGTATTGCCGGTGAAGAGTTCCGCCCCCGTCAGCATGACCAGCATCAGGCCCACGGGAAAGATGGTGCCTGCCAGACATTTGCCCAGACCGTAGGTCTCCGGCCGGGCGAGCAGGTTGAAGGCGGCCATGTTGGAACCTTCCGCAGCAAAGGCGATGAAGGCCCCGGCCCAGAAGGCGAGCACGATCTGACGCACCCAGCCGGCTTTGGCCTTTTTCTCTCCCATGGCTATCCCAAAGGCCACGGTTTCCGGTTGACTCAGCATAAGCGCATCCATGGTTCCTCCCGGGGATTGTGCTCTTCTGTACAGGGCAAAAAAAGATTGCCCGGTGAAAACACCAAGCAATCCTTGTTTCGCGTTTTTCCCTGATTGTCAACAGGTTGCGGAGGATAGAGCGTCAATCATCCTGTGGACCGGAGGCGCTGTCCCCCTGAGGGATGCCGTCCGCGATGTCGGCAAGGATGGCCATGACGGCGGCCGCCACCCGACGGGAAGCCTGACCGCTGGTCCCGGGCAGACCCGGATGCGGACAGGGCTGGAGTACGGTTTCTCCGGCGGCGGCCAGGTCTGCGGCAGAGGTGCAGGCGATATGCCAGCCGTTCTGCACGGCGGCCGACCCGGACGGTACCGGAGGAAGCAGCAGGGCGCGCTTGCCGGCATACAGGGCCTCCCGCTGCAGGGCGGGCGAGTCCGTCACGACGAAGGTGCTGGCGCATACAAGGGACAGGAAGGCGATGTGCGTCAGAGGCGGCAGGATGCGGATACCGTCCGGGATCTGCTGCTCCCGCTCCTGGAAACAGGCAAGGGCGGACGGATGCAGCACCAGCAGGACGGGACGCTCCTGCCGGGCGTGCAGGGCCTGCAATCCTTCCAGCAGGGAGCGGATGCCGTCAGGGCTGCGGAGGACCGCCGGCCGGGAAAGATAGCAAAGGATGAATTCCCCGAAGGTCGCTCCATGACGCTCTGCCTCCTCAAAGGGCTGCAGGCGGGGGCGGTCCTGCTCGAACAGGTCATAGAGGGTATCGCCTGTGACGCAGGTCCCCCGTTCCATCTGCCGGGCATGCAGATCCTGTTCATCGGCAGGATCGAGACAGCAGAGCAGACTGGACAGGCGGTCCGTGAGCCCGGCATGCCGCCCTTCCGGGCTGCTCATGCCTTCCGGGCATTGCCCGGCGCCCACATGGATGACCGGGATACCGTGTTCCGCTGCGGCCAGAGCCGCGGCCAGCGTCGTGACGGAATGGCCGTAGACAAGCACCGCGGCCGGGGCTTCCCGATGCAGCAGCAGACTGGCGCTGCTCATGATGTGGGCCAGCAGGCTCGCATCGGAAAGGGAGGCCGGGGCCGGGCCCAGCCGGTGGCAGGGCGTGACGCCATAGTCGTCGAGCAGGGGAGCCCAGAGGGCGTGATCCCCTCTTTCAGAAGAAAGGACGAGGCGGGGCTCCCAGGCACGGAAACTCCGTACCGTACGTTCTACGGGGATATGCTGCAGCAGCTGGGAGCGGCTGCCGGCAAAGACCAGGACGCGCATGCTCATGGATCAGGACTCCTGCATCACGAAAGCCGGTGGGGACGGCGCAAGCGGGCCCACACGCTGCTGAGGGCGAACCAGACGCAGGCCACAAGGATCATGGTGGCGCCGCTGGCCGTGGACATCCATTCCTGTGCCGAGAGCAGCAGACCGGCTACCCCGGACGTGACGGCCACGACCTGGGCCCACCAGAACATGCCGCCCGCCGTCTGGGCAAAGTTGCGGCCTGCCGCCGCCGGGACGATGAGCATGGCCGTGACCAGCAGCACGCCCACGGTCCAGACGCAGAACATGACGACCAGTGCCAGCAGACCGGAAAAGGCGTATTGCCACAGGCAGACATTGATGCCGTGGACACGCGCCATGACAGGATTGAGGGCGATATAGAGCAAACGGTTGTAACCGATGATCTGAAAGATCAGCAGGGCGACGAACAGAACGGCCAGACAAACGATCTCGCCCTGGCTCACGGTCAGCACGTCGCCGTAAAGGAATTGCTGCATGGTGCGGGCCATGCCCGGCTGGCGGCTGACAACGGCCAGACCGAAAGCCACGACGGCCGAAAAGACGATGCCGATGACCGTATCCGAGGAAAGGGCGCTGCCCCGGCGTACGGCCATGACGGCCAGACCCACCAGCACGCCGAACGCAGGCATGGACCAGTGCGGGGCAATCGAGAGCAGCAGGCCCAGAGCCACACCGGCAAAGGCCGAATGCCCGATGGCATCGGAAAAGAAGGCCATGCGGAAGGAGATGACCTCCACTCCCAGGGCGGCTGTCATGGGGGTGAGCAGCAGGACGGCCAGCAGGGCCTGCTGCATGAAGCTCAGCTTGAGGCAGTCCAGCGGCAGCAGGGAAAGCATATGGCAGATGGAGGAGATATCAGGCATGGCGCTGCCCCTTGTCTTCCCTGCCCGCAGGGGCCATGCGCAGGGCGTGGCACAGGGCGCCGCACTTGTTGCAGGCGGCTTCAGGGTGTTCGCACTGGTTGGGGTAAAGATGGATGGGCACGCCGAACAGCTTCATCAGGGTAGGGGCCAGCAGGGTCTGCTGGGGCGGCCCCTGGGCAATGACCTTTTTGTTCAGCCCGATGACGTGATCGGCGTAATGGGCCGCCAGAGGCAGGTTGTGGGTCACCATGAGCTGGGTAAAGCCCTGTTGCTGCCGGGCATTGTCGAGGACCTCCCAGAAAAGGCGTTCCCCCTGAAAGTCCACTCCCGCCGCCGGTTCGTCCAGCAGCAGGATCTCGGGCTCACGGGCCAGGGCTGCGGCCAGCAAAACACGGCGCAGCTCCCCGCCGGAAAGGTCGCTCATGCGACGGCGGATGAGGTGTTCCGCATGCACGGGCGCCAGAGCCGCACGGGCGCGCCGGGAAGCACTGCCCTTGATGCCGAGCCAGAGGGGACGACGCTGGTGCCCCAGGGAAAGGAATTCGGCCACGGTCAGGGGCAGGGCGCTGTCCATCTGCAGGTTTTGCGGCACATAGGCCAGGCGGGGTCTCCGGCCGCTTTTCCCCTGCATGCGGATCTCGCCGGTATAGGCGATCTCGTTGATGATGCAGTGCAGCAGGGTGCTTTTTCCCGCGCCATTGGGGCCGACCAGGACCGTGCTGCTCCCCTGGGGGACGGCAGCCGATATGTCCTGCAGGATGTGGAGATCCCCGCGGCGGACATCCACATGGGCGATGTCGATGGCCGCAGGCTGATTAGTGAGAGAGGGCATTTTCGAGGATCTGGCAGTTGTTGCGCATCTGCTGTTCAAAATGGTTCACAGGAGTATTTTCCGGCCCCGAAGCCATGGAATCCAGCTGGGTGACGGGGATGCCCGTCTCGGCGGCCAGGGTCTCCAGAGGACGGGGCGAGAACTGGGGCTCGCCTATGAGCAGGGCGGGCCGCTCTTTCTTGATGTGCTCGATGCATTCCAGCAACCGGGCGGCAGAGGGGGCCTGCTCTTCGTTCTCCTGCAAAACGTCCATGACTTTCAGGCCTGCGGAACGCATCATGTACGCCAGGGAGTCGTGTTGCAGCAGCACGCAGGCACCGGGATGGGCGGCCCCCAGGGCGGCAAGCCGGTTTTCCAGATCCAGCAGGCCCTTTTGCAGGGCAGCGGCATTGCTCCGAACGGTTTCCGCCTGTTCCGGGCAGGCACGGATCAGGGCCTCGGCCATGGTCCCGGCCATCTGGGCCGCAGCAGCAGGAGAAGTGAAGACATGCGGGTTGTCATCGTGATGATGATCGTGCCCTTCTTCCTCATGGTCGGAGCGGCCGGCAAGCAGGGCGATGCCCTGGCTGCAGTCGGCTTTGCGGGCTTCGGCCTGGGCCAGGGCCGGGGCGAAAGCTGCCTCCAGTCCAAGGCCGTTCATCAGGATCACGTCCGCAGTCGCCACCTTGGTCAGGTCGGCCGGGGTCGGCGCGTAATCATGCGGGCAGCCGGTGGCGGCAGGGATCAACAGGTCGAGCCGGACGTTTTCCAGACCGGCCACCAGAGGACGGGCCAGCTGCCAGACGGGGTAGGTTGTTGCCAGGACATGGACGGGTCGTGAGGCCGCCTGCAGGGGCAGGGGCAGCAGCGACAGGAGGGCCAGGATCAGGAGGCTTGCAGCCGTTCGAGAGCTGCATCGGGGAGCGATTGCGAGCATAGGATGAATCCGAAAATGATTTTCAAAAAACTTAGTAAAGAACTCGGCTGTCTGTCAACCACAGACTTGCCAGCCTCTCCGGCGGGCATTATGCTGGCAGGAAGACGTCTTGGCAAGGCCTTTTGTGGCCGCCAGTGGCAGGAGGGAGCGTGGTACGGATCGCCGGTGTCGTTTTGGCGGGGGGGCGTTCCCGGCGTATGGGCCGGGACAAGAGCCTGTTGCGGCTGGGAGGGGATACTGCCCCGACCCTGCTTGAACGGAGCGTCGCCCTGCTGCGGCCGCTGTGTGAACAGGTCTGGGTCTCGTGCCGTGCCGGGCAGACGTATGCCCGGCAGAATTGTGTGCCGGATCTTCTGCTGGCTTCCGGCCCCATCTGCGGCGTCCATGCGGCTCTGGTCCGTGCCCGCGCGGAAGGTATCCCTGCGGTGCTGGCACTTTCGTGCGACCTGCCGCTCATGCATACGGGCATGTTGCGACGTCTGGTCGCAGCATTTGCCGCCTCTCCCCGCCAGTCCCTGATGACGGCCTTCATGGCGCCCAATGGCTGGACGGAATCCCTGGCCGCCATCTACCGGGTGGAGGCCGCCCCTTTTCTGGAAGCTGCTGTGGCCCGAGGGCATCTCAAGATGCGGGAAGCCGTGCCCCTCGAACTGCAATGCTTCGAAAAGTACGGGGCGGAAGACGCCCGTGCTTTTTTCAATGTCAACACACCGCAGGATCTGCAGCAGGCAGCAACCGCCCTGGGGGGGACCATAGCGCAGGAGACGGGTGAGAAATTTGCCGAAATCCCTGACCGGGCTTGAATCTGCGGCCTGCTTGGGATATTATGCACAATATCCTGCAAATCGTTTTCCCGGCCTTCTGTAAAACGGCTAATCCTGCCGTCCCTTGTTTTTTCGGACGAGGAAGAGAATGTTTTTAAGCAAATTTTTCAAACGGTTTACCAGCGATAAAAAAGGCAGCTCCGCCTCGGACGGCAGCCCGGAACATACGTTTGCCGTCCGGCATCATCGCTTCAAACTGTTTTTGACGGCCTGGAACAAATTCCAGGAGAACATGACCTCACTGGAATATACCCTGTGCTGTGACCATCCCTTTGGCCTGCACAGGGTCCGGGCCCTGTGCACCAGCGTGGCCACGCAGGTGTACCAGTGCATCCAGCATCTCGAACGCCTCAATCCTTCCCAGTGCAAGGCCCTGTACGAACGCTTCGACCATTTGCAGACAGCGGTTGCCAGTGAGGTCTACCCGCATGTGCAATTACTGGAGGGACCGTACATCATCCCGCTGGAAGAGGCGGGCCGTGCAGCGGAGGCCCATCTGGCCGACAAATCCACGGCCCGTCTTGGCGAGCTGCGCCGTCAGAGCCCCGATGTGGTCCCTGACGGTTTCGTGGTGACGGCCGCAGGCTGCATGAGCCTGTTTGCCGGTACGGGGATGCTGGAAGAGATGAACCGGCGCATCCAGGCCGCAGGGGGCTACCTCCCCGAGACCTTGCAGGATCTTTCGGAAAGCCTGAGCGAACTGACGGAAAGCACGCCGTTACCGGACAGGCTGGTGGAAGAATTTTGTGCCGCGCTGGCGGAGCTGCGCAAAAAATGTCCGGGCGAGATGCGCCTGCTGTTCAAAGGGCGTTTGTGGCCCTGCATGGATGACGGCGAGGACACGCCGGGCACGGATCCCGGGCTGCTGGTCTGGGGCCCCACAGTCTCCCTGCATGCGTCCGATATGGATATCCTGGCTTCCCTGCATACGACGCTGGCCCGCAAGCAGCAGGCCCAGGCCCTGGTTTACCGGCGTGCCCGCGGCCTGATGGAAGCCAATGCCCGCATCTGCATCACCTGCCTTGCCGTGGAGGAGGACAGCTTTGGCGGCATGGCCCATACGGCCAACCCCATCGACCTGAAGGGCGGTAACGTCCATATCTATTTCTGTAACGGGCTGCCGCAGGACATGGAATACTCGCTGGTGCCCGTCAACGTGATGCATGTTTCCCGGACCCCGCCGTACAAAGTCAGCGCCCGATGTATGCATGACGCCGAGGACGGCAGTTCCTTTTCCGATCAGGCCGCCGCTGATGTGGCGGCCCTGGCCATGGAGCTGGAAAATATGTCCGGCTGTCCCCAGTCCATGGTCTGGCTGCGCACGCCGTCCGGCCGGACGCAGGTGCTCATGGCGCGCCCCATGGTCATCAAGGCCCGGACCCAGGAAGAGCGTGAAGACGAGGCCGAGTCCCGCGCGGATGACAACCTGCCCGCGCCCCTGCTGACCGGCGGCGTCACCACTAGCCGCGGCAGGGCCTGCGGCCCGGTGGTCATCGCCCGTTCCTGGTCTGATGTCCTGGATTTTCCTGACGGCGGCATCCTGGTGGTGCAGCGCGATCTGTACCAGTGGGCTTCGCTGGTGGACCGTGCCGGGGCCATCATCGCCGAGGACGGCCTGCTGGGCTCGCGCCTGTTCTCCCTGGCCCGCGAGTTCGGCATCCCGGCCATGTTCGGCCTGGCCGGAGCCATGGAAAAGCTGACCCCGGGCGACAAGGTGACGGTCTGCACGGAGATGGGCTGTGTCTTCACCGGCCAGCTGGATGAGCTGCTGGCCCAGGCCCGTCCGCCCCGCGACTATCTGCCCGGCAGCCCCGTGTACCGGGTGCTGCAGCATGCGGCGGAACATATCCTTCCCCTGACCATCGACGTGGACAGCGTGGATTTCAAGGCGGCCAACTGCCAGACCTATCATGATATCGCCCGCTACTGTCATGAAAAGGCCGTCAGCGCCATGTTCACCCTGGGGTCCGACAAACAGTACGCGGCCCAGCGCATCAAACAGCTGCGGGACAAGGTCCTCAAACAGTTCTGGGTCGTGAACCTCAATGACGGCTTCGGCAAGGTCCAGCCCGGCCCGGTCATCGACGTGGAGGACATCACCTCCAT
>ERZ1673752.4651-NODE-4651-length-11145-cov-37.089270_pt1 | contig 11145 bp, 14 predicted proteins | sample MGYA00580195_ERZ1673752 | MGnify/ENA primary metagenome ERZ1673752 (study PRJEB41218, sample SAMN15661744) | gut metagenome | host: Homo sapiens | place: Canada: London | collected 2015-08-20/2019-03-30 | study: EMG produced TPA metagenomics assembly of...
ACCGGCACAACAAGCAACGCAGCACCCATACCCGAGGATAGTATGTTTGCCCATCTACACGCTGCACCCGCAACTTTAACGGCAACGGCACCATCGAACGCAACGGACGACGACCTGCCCTTCTGATGCTATGACACCGAACACTACCTATATCATAGCGGTAGGACGGTCACGCAAGGACACGGAGTGGCACAACACAGCCGTCACGTGGGGGGAGCTCAAGGAGCTACTCAAGCACAGACGCACAGCCTGCACCCTTAGGGAGTACCAACAGCTCTCTAAGGAGGAGCAAGGGCGTATCAAGGACGTGGGGGGCTTCGTGGGCGGAGAGCTCAAGGCGGACGGACGGCGCACGGCAGACAACATAAAGTGCCGCACGCTGCTCACCCTCGACGTAGACCACGCGAAGGAACTACCCACACGGATAGCACCGCGCTTCGCACTCATCGTCTACACGACCCACAGCCACACCCCCGAAGCGCCACGGTATCGGGTGGTGGCACCCCTATCCCGTCCGTGCAACGATATCGAGTATCAAGCCGTTGCGCACAAGATGGCAGAGGGACTCGGGCTTGACATCGTAGACATGACCTCGTGCGAGCCCTCACGCCTTATGTACTGGGCGGCTGCACCGAAGGATGCCGACGTATTCTACTTCCAGCAGGACGGCGAGCCGGTAGACGTGGACAAGGTACTCGCCCTATACGAGGGGAAATACGCAGACCCGAGCCAATGGCCTGGAGCACCTAAGGTGGGACGACCGCGCGCATCACAGCACGACGCCGCTATGAAGATGGAAGACCCCCGCAAGAAGCAGGGCATTGTCGGCTCATGGTGCCGCACCTATGACTGCATAGACGTCCTCGAGCACGACCTAACGACCAAGTATAAGCCCGCAGGATTCAATCGATACACCTATATAGGTGCATCCTCGTGGGGCGGTATGTGCCTTTACGACAATGGCACTTTCTGCTACTCGTATCACGAGAGCGACCCCATCGGAGGACAGCTGCTCAACTCGTGGGACTTATATCGCCTTACCCACTTCGCGCACCTCGACGCGCAGGCGGCAAGCACAACGCGCATCGACCGACTACCAAGTTACAAAGCAATGGTACAACACGCACTCGAGATACCTGCCATTAAGCAGGACTACATCGTCCACCGCACGGAGATAACCGACTGGGAGGATGTGGGTTTTTCCATTGTGGAAACACCCACCGCAACATCGGAGGATGAGGACGCAGCCGACTGGCTCTCCGAACTCGCTACCGATGCAAAGGGGAACATAGCTAACACGCTAACCAATTACGCGCTTATCCTTAAGAACGACCCGAATGCTATCAAGGGGCGAGTCGTATACGATGAGTTCCGCGGCGAGAAGCGCGTAGTCGGTAAGCTACTATGGGAGCGAACACCGGGCGCATCGTGGACGGACGCTGATACCGCCTGCCTCGCCCTCTACATAGACCGCACATACAAGCTCCGGAGCAAGGACTACCTCACGATGATGCTCGATGCCGTCACGCAGGGCGACGACTTCCGACGCAACGTGGTGCAGGAGTATATAGAGCGCGCCAAATGGGACGGAACCCCACGAGTGGACACCCTCTTCATTAAGTACCTCGGAGCGGAGGATAACATCTACACGCGCAAGATAACGCGCAAGAGCATCGTGGCGTGCGTGGCACGCGCCTACAAGCCAGGCATCAAGTACGACCAAATAACTGTACTCGTGGGCGCGCAGGGTATTGGGAAGTCGTCTATATTATCCAAGCTTGCCGGGAGCGGCGACCTATTTATGGACAGCTTCACGATGGACGCACGCTCTAATAAGATGCAGGAGAGCGTACGCGGAGCGTGGATTATCGAAATACCCGAGCTCGAGGGTTTCTACAAGCAGGACATGAACGTGATTAAGTCCTTCGTCTCCAAGCAGAGCGACACCTACCGACCAGCCTACGGACGGGAGCAGGTCAAGATACCGCGCACGTGCGTATTCTTCGCCACCACCAACGATGGGGACTTTCTCCGAGATAGTAGCGGGAACCGACGCTTCTGGATACTCCAGTGCGGGGAGCCGCAAGCACCCCTCAAGGAGTTAACGCCCGGCGAGGTGGCGCAGGTATGGGCGGAGGCTAAGGTAATATGGGACGGAGGCAAAGAGCAGCTCTATCTCAACGACGAGGAGAATAAGCAACTAATAGAGATGCAGCGCGGGTACGACATTGACAACGACCTACTCGGAGAGCTGCAGGCATTCCTCGATACGCCACTACCATCCGACTGGGATACATACCAAAAGATGGAAAGGAGGGACTACTTCGACGCGGTAAGAGCAGGTATCCCCTACTTCCGCCGCACCGAGTATGGCGGTATACGCACCGAGGGGGTGGCGCAGCGCACCGAGATATCAGCCGTGGAGGTACTCAACGAGTTCTTCCGCGAGGATAATGGCAGGGCTAACATACAGACGCGCAAGGCGAACAACCTAATGCGCAAGGCAATAGGATGGCGCGAATCAAGGGAAAGAGTATCTCTTACAGGGGGATACGGACGGCAGATTGTATTCCGGAGAACGCAGATATGATGGACGAAAAGGGGGGTGGCTTATTAGATGGCGTATTAGGTGGCGTATTAACTCATTTAATACGCCGATAAGCCAGCAAAGTGGCTCATTGGCTTATTAACGAAATTGAATAAGCCACCCTAATAAGCCACCCAAAAAGTACTAATATATAAGTAGTTACACAGAATATGGATTATTGGATTATTAAAATACAATGTTTGAGAAAAACTGTAGTTTACATAGAGAATATTAATTTTCTGGATGTACAGGCGCAGGGCGTGTATATACGCGCGCGCGAGTAAGCCAATAAGCCAGAGGAAGTGAAGAAAGGGGAGCATCGGGAGGAGCTGCATATCATTAGACGATGGGGAGCACTCAGCCCCCACAGAAACGAACCGAGAGCAAAGGTAAGAAACGAAACGGAGAATATACCGACTGAAGGGCAAAGTCGCTCAGAACGCAAGCAAAGGGACAAATAAAGGAAATGGCAAAAACGAACACATACAGTGAGAAGTATTTAGAGAGAAAGCTCGTGGAGCGAATCAAGGCAGCAGGGGGGCTCTGCCTGAAATTCGCATCGGTGACAGAGGCGGGCTACCCCGACCGGGTATGCTTAATGCCTAACGCGCACACACTCTGGGTGGAGCTCAAGACGACGGGACGCAAGCCGACACGGCTGCAGGAGGAGAGGCACCGCGAACTGAGAGAACGCGGTTATATCGTCTACATAGTAGACGATATGGATACATTAGAGCAGGCGGTCAAGTATGCTACAGCGTAATCAATTACACGCGTACCAGGAGCGGGCGGTTAATTGGGTTAAGGAGCACAAGCACTGCGCGCTATTCCTCGAGATGGGGCTGGGCAAGACCGTTAGCACATTAACCGCCATCGCAGAGCTTAAGGCAATCGGAGAGGTATCCTCGGCGCTCGTCGTGGCGCCCAAACGAGTAGCGGAGCGTACGTGGACGGACGAGATACAGAGATGGCAGCACCTCGCAGGGCTGACAGCGGTAAAGGTACTCGGCACGCCCGACCAGCGCATCAAGGCTCTACACACGCCAGCGGATATCTACATAATCAACCGTGAGAACGTGGCGTGGCTTGCAAAGGAGCTATCAGCACGCAAGCCGTTCCCATTCGATACCCTCGTGATTGATGAGCTGAGCAGCTTCAAAGCATACGGCACGCAACGCTTCAAGGCGATGAAGCGCATCCGCGCGAATTTTACCCGAATCATCGGACTAACAGGCACCCCCTCGCCCAACTCGCTGATGGATATATGGAGCCAGCTCTACATCCTCGATGGCGGTGAGCGCCTCGGAGCGTACATAACCAAGTACCGACAGACCTACTTCACACCCGGCAGAGGACGCGGGAATATCGTCTACGAGTGGATACTACAGCCTGGAGGAGCGGACGCAATCTACCACCGCATCGGCGATATCTGTATGAGTATGCGCGCATCCGACTACTTGACATTACCGCCGGTTAACTACGTATATACCCCCATCGGGTTAACCGATAATGAGCGCAAGCAGTACAAGGCATTCAAGCGGGAGCAAGTCCTCACCGCCCCGGAGGGACGGATAACCGCAAGCAATGCAGGCGTGCTCTGTGGAAAGCTACAGCAGTGGACAGGCGGGGCTCTCTACACAGACGATGGCGCCGTAATACCGACGACCGCCGCCAAGATGGAACGACTGAAGGAGATGCTTGAGGAGATAACCACACCGGTACTCATCGCCTACCACTACCGGCACGAACTACAGCGACTGAGAGTTGAGCTCCCCAAAGCCAAGACGATAGACGAGCCCGGAGTATTCGACGCGTGGAACCGCGGCGAGGTGCCTATCCTACTCGGTCACCCTGCCAGCATCGGTCACGGTCTCAACCTACAGCGCGGAGGACATACCATCATCTGGTACACACCCACGTGGAGCTTAGAGTTGTATGAGCAGTTCAACGCCCGCCTTGCGCGCCAAGGGCAGACGGAGCGCGTAACCATCTACCACCTCATCGCTGAGGATACCATAGACACGCGCGTGATAGACGTTCTACGCAGTAAGTCCACCCTGCAATCCGCCCTTATGGAGGAACTCAAGGCGGACACGCCACGACCATATCCTACCGTCCCGAAGCGGGTGCCAGCGAAAGTCCCGTTTTGATCGCCCCGAAAAAAGTTTGATTTTGTGGGGCAAAAATGTTGCATATATCAAATTAATTTACTACCTTTGTAGTGTTGAAAGAGAGATAGATAAAACAGAAAAAAGGAGATAAAAAAAATGGCAAAGTACAACGTAAAATGTCCGAAATGTGGTAAGGTCTACGAAGTGGAACTATTTGGGAAAATCGAAGAACGTTACAAAAAAATAGAGTGGATGGAAAAAAACAAGCTCTGCCCCGAATGCTGGAAAGCAGCACAACCGAACTTGCTCGTTGTTAAAGCGTACAAACCCGGTAAAGCTGCCCTGTATGTGAAATCAACACGCTCATACGAAATTAAGGACGAACTAAAAGCGCTCGGCTATCGATGGGATGCTAACGCCCGGCAGTGGTACCTGGTAGTCCCGGAAGTTTCGCCCGAAGAACAAACGACATTCGCCGAAGAAGAGGTCAGAAAATTGGGTAAGTGGGATTTTGAGCTCGCCGTCCCCGAAGCTGAAAGCGAAGTAAAGAAAATGTTCAGACAAATATTCGGATAAAAAAAGAACTGAAAAAGGTGGCAAAATAGTTGCATATATCAAATTTATTTGCTACCTTTGTAGTAGAAAAAGAAATAGAAAAGGAGATAAGAAAATGAAAACAGAAATGAAGTATCAGATTGAAGGCCCGGCAAGCTGTGGAGTATTAGGAGAAGCGAATACAATCGAAGAGCTCAAGAACGAATTGCTCGAAATGCACGAAATCGATGAGCAGGAGTACGAAAAAGACGCCGATGGGAAATTCATCGATGACGACGAGGAAGCTCCCTACACCATCACACGATGGAACGGGGAAGACTATCAGGCAGTGTGCACACTCCGAGTTAACGACATCAGAGAGGATATGGACTTGGAATCGCTGATGAAAGGGATAATAACAGTGGAACATTTCGGCAGCTACGAAGACTTTTCCGAAGCACACAACGAAGATTGGCTGGAAGAGCACCTCTGCTGGGAAAAACCGAACGCAACGCACGATGCATCAGGGATTAACGATGCAATGCCGGAAGCTGAAGCCGAAGAACTGAAAGCAACAATCGAAGAAAAAGGGATGGAAGACGCGCTCACCGATATGTACAGAGATGTAATCTGCGTACAGATAGACGGTGGTCACACAGGGCGAGAAGAGGATACAATCTGGTATTACATCAATTAGGGTAGCTGATAGGCAGGGCATTAGCCCTGCCATAACAAAACAAAAGGAGAGGAGGAGAATATGGCACTGAACAAAGAACAAAAGAACATCGCGTACCTCGCAGGGCGATTAGTAGCAGTATTGAGAGCAGCAGAACTCGCCAATAATGGCGAACAGGCTCGGCTCACCACAGAGGAAAAGGTAGATGAAGTGCAAAACGCACCAAACACAATCATCGGAAGCTTCCTCAGCCTACGCCACATAAGAGACGGAGTGACCGCCGAGCTGGACGAAGTTATAAACGAAATTATGGAAAAAGTACCCGAAGAGGGGTTCCCAAAGAAGCGTTTTTCGCAGGAGGAATGGACTACATTTTGGTTTGGCTACTGGCAGCAGCGCGGAGAACTTAATAAAGCAGCATAGGAATGACGGCGAAGGAACTGCAGACCGAAATAGGAAAGATACGAGAGGAGAAAGGGATAACCAAGTATCGCATTATCAAGGACGGAGTTATGTGTGGAATTACACAGATTAACGCGTTCGAGAGCGGGGAGCAGACAGCGCAACTGACTACCGTAGAACGATACCTCGATTACCTCGGATACAAGCTGGAAATAGTCCCCAAGGAGTAGACAATCAATAACAATCACACACAAGGGAGGGAGTGCCACACGGCACCCCCTTTTTTTGTGCGTCTTTCTTTGGTTTTATATTCGTATATTTGTGTATATCAGTAAGATACGAGCGTATCAATCGGTATTATATCGGTGCATCGCGTACTTTTTAGGCACAAAGAGTAGATGAAAGATTACAAGGAAGCGTGCGAAATAATAAGGGCAAGTCTCACAGCGGGCGAAACACAGACGACCGCCTACACACGTGCCGGGCTTGCGGAAACGACCTATTTCCGCTGGAAGCAGGAGAAGCCCGACTTCGCCGCGCTCATCAAGGACGCTGAGCGGACGCATCGCGAGAGCAAAGTGTACGAAGCAAAAGTGGCACTGCACCGTGCAGCGTGCGGCTTTGAGACCACGGAGGTACGCACCGAGTACGGAGTGGGCGCCAACGGGCAACCAATAATCATCCGCCAAGTAAAGACCACTAAGTTCATCCCGCCTAACGTGCAGGCCTGCAAAGAAGAGCTACACAACTTCGCCCCGAGCGAGTTCGGCAACACGGCGGTAGACGACACCGTCACCGGCATACGCGTGGAGGTAGTCACGGCAGATAGGCCGCAGCAGCACCCATCGGAGGGGGCGGAAATCCAAAGGCATCAATAAGGGCGGATGAAGCGCATACAGACCACGGAGATATACAACCGCTTAGACGGGGCAGCAGCGGAGGGATACACGGCTATCTCCCTGCAAGGCTCTGCGCGTAGCGGCAAAACCTACAACGTGATGATATGGCTCATTCTCTACGCGCTCAGGGTGCCGCACATCAAGATTAGCGTTGTCCGCGCCACGCTCCCCGCGCTTAAGGGCTCCGTGCTGGAGGATTTCAACACAATTATGCATCAACTCGGCGTCTATAACGAGCGCCACTTCAATAAGACCGACCTCGTCTACTGGTTCCGCAGCTGCAGCACCATCGAGTTTTTCTCCGCATCGGACGAGCAGCGCTTACGAGGTAGGAAGCGCGACATCCTATTCGTTAATGAAGCAAACGAGCTCTCCGCTATCCAATTTCAGCAACTCAAGATGCGTACCTCGCGCCTTACCATCATCGATTACAACCCCTCGTTCAGCGAGGAGCACTGGATAGCCAAAGACTTCAACCGCGACCCACGCACCTACCACTTCGTCAGCACCTACCGAGATAACCCGTTTCTCGAGCAGACCATCATCGACGAGATCGAGAGCCTGCAGAATAAGAACAAGAGCCTTTGGCAAATCTTCGGCGAGGGGCAAATGGCGCAAGTGGAGGGGCTCATCTTTACCGACTACTCCGTAATCGAATCCTTCCCGCCTGATGCCGAAAAGCACGCAAGGCTCGGCATCGACTTCGGCTTCACCAACGACCCAACCGCCATCGTACGGGTATCCTTTGACGGTGAAAGCCTTTTCCTTGATGAAGTGTGCTACCGAACCCGAATGCTGCAAGGTGACATCATTGATGCGCTCAAGCTGCACCACGACCGAAAGGTGATAAGCGAAAGTGCCGATCCGCGCCTCATCGAGGAGATTCACCGCGCCGGTATCGATATACACCCCGTCCGAAAGTACTCGGGGAGCATCCAAGCCGGTATCGCGTGGATGCAACAGCACCCACTCCTCATAACCGCACAAAGCGTGAACCTGCTCAAGGAACGTGCTAACTACACTTGGGCACAGGACAAAGAGGGCAACTTTATCAATACACCCATTGATGCCTACAACCACGCCTTCGACGCCACACGCTACGTCTGTATGACCGAATGGATGGCAGGGAAGAAGAAGCCCATCAATCTCAAGAAGTTATCAGGAATCGTATGATATTGGACGAACTCAACGCAGCACGCGCCAAGGAGCGCCGACAGATAGACGCGCGCGCCACAGAGCAGGCAGAGCGCATCATTCAGCGCGCCACCGGCAAGGGGCTAAGCTACTACGCCACACGCTCTCGCAGGGAGGAGTTCACCGCCTTCCGCGCGTTATACGTCTACTTAGCAGTAGAGCTCGGCGCATCCTATGTAGCGGCAGGGCGCGCCCTCGGACGCAGCCACGCAACCGCCATACACGCTTACAACAGCTATACGTTATACGCAACCACGTGGGGCACCCTCGCGCGGCTCCGACAGAAAGTAATAGACTTAACTGACACCATATGCCAATAGACGAAATCTTACAGCTTGCCCCGGCGCAAGCGGTCAAACAATTAACCAATAAGGCGGTAACACCGCCCGCGTGGAGTGCCCTCGTCAAGGAGTACGACCCCGCACAGCACCCCGTGACCAACAAGGGCAAGTACCCTGACAAGGTTACAGACGGCATCATCGAGGAGGTGACACGCATCACGCTCAACTACCAACAACTCGCCACCAAGCGTATGTCAGAGCTGGTATGCGGTATCCCGGTAAAGCGCATCTACAGCCCCGAGGACGATAAGCAGCGCGAAGCATCGGAGTGCCTCGAGGCTATCTTTCAGCGCAACCGCATCGACGCAGTCAATATCGAGCGGTGCAACGCCCTATTCAGCGGCTGCGAGATACTGACGCTCTGGTATCCGACCAAAGAGCCGAACAAGCTCTACGGCTTCAATAGCGAATACAAGATGCGCTGCCAAACCTACAGCCCACGAGACGGAGCGGAGCTTTACCCGCTCTTCAGCGACGGCGACCTCGTAGCCCTCAGCATCGGCACGCGCCGCAAGGAGGACAACAAGGAGGTGCGCTACTTAGACACCTACGTCATCGGACGGCACATTACCTACCGCGAGGGAGACGGCGGATGGGTAGTTGCTACCGAGGAGGATATACCCATCAGCAAGATACCCGCCATCTATTGTATGCGCCCCACGCCGATATGGGAGGACACGAGCCGCATCGTATACGAGATGGAGTGGGCATTGTCTCGCAATGGGAACTACCTGCGCAAAAACTCAAAGCCCATCTTTGCCGTATTCGCCGACGAGGAAATCGCCTTTGCCGACGAGCAGAGCGAGAAAAAGGAATACCGCGCGGTAGTGCAGTACCCCAAGGGGAGCACGGCAGGTTACCTCACCTGGAGCCAAGCCATCGAAAGCCTTAAGTTCTACATCGCCGAGCTCCGCCAATCGTTCTTCACGCAATTACAACTACCCGACTGGAGCTACGAGAGTATGAAATCAAGCCCGATGAGTGGCGAGAGTCGTAAGCAGCTCTTCATCGACGCGCAGCTAAAGGTCACCGAGGAGAGCGGACGGCTCTTAGAGTTCTACGACCGTGAGGTCAGCGTGGTTAAGGCGTTCCTCGCCTACCTCCGCCCAGACCTATCGGACGCCATCGAAGCCCTGCCGGTAGAGGTAGTGATAACGCCGTACCAAATCTCCGAGGAGCGCGACACCATCCTCAACCTACTTGCCGCCAACGGCAACCGCCCGCTTATTTCACAGCGCGAAGCAATCGAGCAACTCGGATGGAGCGCCAACGCGCGCGACACGCTCAGCGAAATACAGCAGGAGAGTACGCTCAACGCTTACGAGATAGCAGAGTAATAACCGATAACAACACTATGCCAAGAGGACTCCGCAACAACAACCCACTCAATATCCGCCGTTCATCCTCACGCTGGCTGGGAGAGGTGGACACGCTAAACGGCAGACGCGACACCACCTTCTGCCAATTCAGCGACCTACAATACGGCTACCGAGCAGCCGCTAAGCTACTACGCACCTATCAGACTAAGTACGGCTGCCGCACACCCGAGCAGATTATCTCACGCTGGGCGCCCCCGCACGAGAACAGCACGAGAGCCTACATCGCGCAAGTAACCGAGCAGATGACCCGACAAGGGGGGCAGCGCATCACCGCAACAAGCCCCATCAGTCTGCACGACACCGACACGCTCCGCCTACTCATTACCGCTATGCACCGCGTGGAGAATGGGCAGGCACCCTCACCGCAAGCCATCAACGACCTAAACAACGCCCTCGCACTCATATGACACGCCTACTCAGAGCCGTTGCATCCATCGCCTTTAGCGCATCCGTCACCGCCTGCACGCCCCGCATCGTGCCGGTGCATCACTACCACGAGACCGAGCGCATCAAGGTAGAGCGCGACAGCGTAACCCTATCCGATACCGTTCGCATCGCTGAGAGGGGCGATACCGTCCTCGTGGAGGTCACCAAGTGGCGCACCCGATACCGCACCACCACCGACACCCTCCGCCGCGTGGACACCGTACAGCTACCCGCCGAGGTTATCACCCAAGCAGTGCCGCGTAAAAGCCGCGCCCTTAGATGGACGGACTTCGTCGCAACGCTCCTCGGCGTCATTGCCGTTATCTGTATTATCCGAGTGCTCTATCGATGACCCCCAAGCAGTACGACCGCCGCCACCTCCACCACCTCGGCTCTATGCAGCGCGAGATAGACCGCCTTTTCGATGAGGCGCTCCGTGCCATTTCATCCCTCGGCGTACAGCTCAACGCACCGCTCGGCGATAAGCCCTTCAGCTTCGCCGACCATCCCGAGATGAAGCAGAGCGTAGACCGCATCTTTGACAAATTCCGCGACAACGTGAGCACATCCATACACAAGGGCTTAGAGTGGGAGGA
>ERZ1673752.4652-NODE-4652-length-11145-cov-33.542200_pt1 | contig 11145 bp, 8 predicted proteins | sample MGYA00580195_ERZ1673752 | MGnify/ENA primary metagenome ERZ1673752 (study PRJEB41218, sample SAMN15661744) | gut metagenome | host: Homo sapiens | place: Canada: London | collected 2015-08-20/2019-03-30 | study: EMG produced TPA metagenomics assembly of...
CGTCTTTTTGAGAGGAGAGATCAGACACTCGTGTCCGGTCTCTCCTCTCTTTTTTGTTGCCCTTTCTATGTTAGATATAGGTGTCTATTGCACCGTCCGACACTTCCGATTAGAGTGTACAGTCAGTGGCGTGTCACCCCAGCAGGGGTGCTCACTCCATAGGCATCGGTCATCCGCAAACCGGTGACCGATGTATGGCTGCAAACCCTAATCCCTTGCCCCCTTGTGGGTCGCCGAAGAAGAGGGTCACTTGGAGCGACTCCGGTGGGGCGTTGCTCGGTATGAGGTCGCAAAGGAGGGAGCGACGTTTATATAAGGCGTCTCTTGAGTATTCTGCGGCCTTCGGCACTTCGTCCCTTGACACGCAGGATAAGAAGTGATGATCACTGCGGGATTGGTAGACGGGATCGTCAGAGGGCTGGACTTCCTTGGCGTATACCAGGCGTCTCCTGCGCTGTCCGACCCGTCCGACCCGTCCGACCCGTCCGATAAGGCAGCGAGGCACCCCGACAGGGGTGCCCGTTTTTTAGCCCGGCTGTCGAGGGGCGCGGCCCCGAAGACTCCGGGTTACGATGGGGCTCTATCCCAGCGACACCCTAGCGGGGTCGTGCATCTTAATGAGCGTCTTCCTTCCCGGGGTCTTCGCCACTTCGTGGCTCGACACCCGGTCTAAAAAGCGATGATCCCTCCCGGGCTGCGCCCCTGCGGGATCGGCAGGCGGAATGGCACCCCGACAGGGGTGCTTTCTCACTTTACAATGCGCTGAGAGCTGCCTTTGCGGCCTCTCCTACCACAACGTAGCGGATAAATTTCCCCAAGGTCATCCAGAATAATACGCCCCAGGCGTTGGCTCGTAGGTACCCCATTGCTACAGCGATAAAGTCGCCTACGCCCGGTAGTGCTACAAATATTGATACCCAAGATCCTCGACCTTGAATCTTAGTTACCCATTTCTGGATCTGCTCCTCTCTCATCCTGAAGTATTTCTCCAGCCACTCGAGCTTACCGAGCGAGCCGAGCCAGTAGCAGGTCATCCCTCCCAGGCTGTTGCCGATGGTTGCCGCAATAATCAGGGTAGAGTAGGTCGCCCCACTTGCCAAGACCCCGGCAAAGACAACTTCGGAGCTGAAGGGAAGTACGGTCGCGGCTAAGAATGCAGCTATGAAGACGCCTATATAGCCGTAATTTACGAGAAAGTCAAGCACGATGTTTATACCATTGTAATGGTTTACTATCACAAAGGTACCTATAAAGGAGCATTGTCTGCTGCTCGAATTGCGTGATCCAGAGGTGATGTATTTGGACACCTCAGGTAAGATATAGGCACCTTTACCAGGTGCGATCCTTCTACCGGTTGTCCTATAGATGCTTCTCCTACAGATCCCGTGCTGGACGGTGCTTCAGAGAGTTCATTGACCTTTAGCTGTACAGATCGAGACCAGAGATGGCTATGACCGCAGAAGAAGCTGTTTTAGTCAGGAAGTGAGAGTAGGAGACACAGGGAGTCTCTAAGAGACCGCTCCTCCCTGTGCGGGTGCTATATTTGCACCCCTGATGTTCCAGGTTAAGTGAGGTGATTGCGGATCAGCCGGGGGGATGTAGTTAGTCTCTGCTTCTCCTGCTCGGTGGATTCTACATCTTCTGTTGGGTATTTCGGACTATATGAGGTGACCCATAGGAGTGTATGTCAGTAGGCTGATGGTGTGTGTTGCAAGGGACGCTTCTTTTCAGCATCTACACAAGGAGCTGAAAGGTTGTCTGAATCACTTCCTCCCGCCTCAAACGAATCACCTCTGTCGTGTGATCCTATGATTTTCGTGTATGCGCTATCGTATGGCAACGTCCGATCCGCCCAAAAAAGAGACTCTCGGTGTGAAATACACCGAGAGTCTCTGATGATATATGTATTGCTTGTGGGGTCTATTCTCTTAAGCCCCGATGCGGATCACGTCCCCAGGACGGATCATATTACTCCTACGGAGCTTCGGATTGAGCTGGCGTATCTTGGTGACAGAGGTGCCGGTCTTCGCAGCAATGTGCGAGAGTGTATCTCCCTTGCGGACACGATAGGTCTTGAAGGAATTGTCCCTTGTCTTGGTGTTGCTCGCTCTGTATTGGCTTGATGAGTTGCTTCGTGTGGAGCGCCCCTTGGCGTAGACGTACATCTCCTTGTGAGGTGCACCGCTTGCGAAGTCGATCAGCTGCTGAGGATTGAGCGCAATGCCCATAAATCGTGTCTCATAGTGGAGGTGTGGACCTGTGGAGCGTCCGGTGCTACCACCGAGACCGATCGCATCGCCGGCGTGGACGACGGCATTCTCCTTCACGAGCTGTCTGGAGAGGTGCCCGTAGAGGGTCTCAAGACCATTGGGGTGACGGATCACCACATACTTACCGTAGCCACGACCATCAACATCTACCAGTCGCACGCGACCGGAGAAGGTGGCACGGACGGTATCCCCGCGATTGAGGTCAATGTCAACACCATAGTGCATACGACGGAAGCGACGACGATAGCCGTAGCCGCTATTGATGCGGCGGATGCCGTCCAGCGGGTAGACAAATTCCTTGAGACTGATCTCGTAGCGAGAGGGAATGGCTGCAGAAGCCCCGCGAAGGGGATTGAGGGAGTTATTCCATGACTCCTCGCCATAGAGATCGACAGAGGGATATAGGAGATCCTCCTCGGTCAGTTCGTCCAGATTGAGAGACTCGTTGATCGCCTTAGCGAAGCTGGTGACCAGGGTGGTGTCTCTATAATTGAGGTTAGAAGCAAGTAGCTGTGCGGCTGCTCCGCTCTTCTTGTCCGCGTCCTTAGTGACGACCTCAGTGGACTTCCGGTTGTGGTGATTAGTCGTCTCGTTACTCTTCTGTGCATAGCCAAGGGCACAGGTGACGAGTAATGCTCCGACAGCCACCACTCTCCGAAGTAGTGAGTTGGGTGTACTCATTCTGTAAATAAAGAAGGTTGACATCCTCTCCTCAGACACCCTCAAGCTTTGGCGTGCTCTCATCGTCCACATCTATACAGACGGGGCGCCAAGACCAGGTCAACTCCGGAGGAGGAACCAGGAGAAGATATAAAACACAATGTTCAGCAAGGGCTCTCTCGTTTCTTGACTATGAAAGCTCATCGCCACAGTGGCCCCGTACGCTTACGAGTGGCTCACACGGACAACAGTCTCCCAAAGAGTGAACTCTTACATGGCGCAAGGTACAAATTATTTCTTAGCTTGGCACAAAGGATCTCTCGTTTTCCCGGTGATTTAAGCACTTTTTAGCACCATTGGGGATTCACGCCACTGTTTTATGATTGCGTCGCTGGTCACGGACCTGCTGCCGATCGTGGTGTATCACCTGGAGGGCATTGAAGATGTTTTGGAAGATGGAGTAGGCCGCTTGCGAGACGGAGGCGATCGGATTGAGGTACGACTGGATCATCCAGATGCTGATGGAGGAGTTTTTCTGCCCCAGAGCCTGACCGATGGTGACGCTCTCACCGAGTACCTTTTTGCTCATCGCCTTGCCAACAGAGTATTGGATGATGCAGGTGACGAGACCTATCAGCACCAGCACGATGATCATCGTGGCCACGCCTTGACGCTCTTGCGCAACAAAGTGGACGGTATTGGCGATGACGAGCGAGAGGAGGAAGATCCATATATAGAGGGAGGCGGAGGAGAGGGAGCGTACCTTGGCGTGCAGTGAGGGGAGCCTCCAGCGGATCCCAAAGGCAGTCAGCAGAGGGATCATCACTATCGGCAGCACACCCACCAATACGTGTGCCATCGACTGCAGGAGAGTCCCCTGGGGATGCCCCAGCCAGCCGAGGATCAGAGGTCCGGTGATGATGATGCTCAGGCAATTGATCACCACATATGAGGTGACGATGGCGATGGAGCCCCCGAGGAGCCCCACGATCACGGGTGCTGCTGCCGCCACAGGGCAGAGGAAGCACATCAGCACCGCCTGGGCGTAGATCTCAGCAAAAGGCACCGGCAGGTATCGCACAAGGAAGTAACCACCGAGAGCCAGCGCGATCTGCGTCACGATGAGGGTCAGGTGAATCGGTCTTGGGCGAATGTCTTGCGGTGCGATCCGTGAGAAGGTGAAGAAGAGCATGGTCATCAGCACGTAGGGGATCATTGGGCTGAGGACCGACAAGGGTCGGTAGGCGATGATACCCAAGAGGATGCTCCCGAAGAGGCCATACTCCTTGAGGAGTCGCCGGAGGGTCGTGCTGATGTCTGCGCTCACCTTAGCTGTACCTGGTCGATCATATCCTCCGCCAGTCGTGCGTGGAGGAAGAGCCCGGCCATCTCCGCAAATTCGCCATCCTCCTCGGTGGTGAGGAAGTGCGAGATCCCATTCTTGCTCAGTCGCCGCTCCATCTCCGGGTGACGCTGCAGGTAATTCTGAGTAGACTCGGCCACGATCATACCCTGCTCTGCGATCACAATGTCGTCGCGGACAAACTCCCGTATGCGAGGAAGCAGGACCGGGTAGTGCGTGCAGGCGAGCTGGATGGTGTCGATCCTTGGGTCCTTGCGCAGCAGCTCCTCGATATTACGCCGCACGAAGTAATTGACCCCCTCATTGGCCTGATACTCGCCCCCCTCGATGAGAGAGACCCACATCTTGGGTGCCTGCTGTGTAAGCTGTATCTCGGGGTGGAGCCGATTCACCTCCAGCAGGTAGGTATTGCTCCTCACCGTTGCCGGTGTAGCGAGAATACCCACATGGCCGTTTCGGGTAAGCTCCCCGAGGCGCTCCACTGTCGGGCGGATGACACCGAGGATACGCCGAGTGGGGTCGCTGCTCCTGGGGAGATCGATCTGCTGTAGCAGCCTGAGTGCATGGGCGGAGACCGTATTGCAGGCGATGATCACCATCGGACAGCCACAAGCAAAGAGATGCGACACCGCCTCACGTGCGTACTCGTATATCGTCGTGAGGGAGTGCTTCCCATAGGGGGCTCGGGCATTGTCACCGAGGTAGAGGAAGTCATACTCCGGCAGCAACTTGCGCAGGTAGCGAAGGATCGTCAGCCCACCATAGCCTGAGTCGAAGACCCCTATCGGAGCCTCCATAAAGGGGAAGGGTGTCGGTGTCCTGCCTATCGTCATATGCCTACCTCTATGTCACGCCCGAAGGGGTGAAGCGCTATGCCGGCAAACTTGAAGTGCTGTTTCCCGAAGGGAATCCCGATGATTGTGATGCAGAGGAGTATCCCGAAGATGAAGTGCGTGAGGGCGATCCAGATACCACCGAGGATAAACCAGAGGATATTGAGGATCGTACTCCCCAGCCCTCCCTGTGACTCGCTCACCTTGCTTCCGAAGGGGAAAACCATTACAGCGGCGATCTTGAAGAGCTGAAAGCCAAAGGGGATCCCCACGATCGTCAGGCAGAGCACGAGCCCCGCAGTCATATAGCCGATGGCGGTCTCCAGTCCCCCGAAGATCCACCAGATAATATTCCCTATGATCTTCATCACTCTCCTCTCATCTTGAGAAACCTATCCGCGGCAATGGCGGCACGACAGCCGATGCCGGCGGCAGATACAGCCTGACGATAGACCGGGTCGGCCACATCGCCTGCGGCATAGACCCCCTCGATCTCTGTCGCCGGGTCGCCACTATCCTTAGTGAGGATAAATCCATGCTCGTCGAGCTTCAGCTGGTCATTCAGGAAGTCGGTATTGGGCTTATGACCGATTGCCTCAAAGAATCCGTCGATCGCGATTTCGGTGTGATGCTCGTCTGCTTCGCCCTTATTGATCACAAGCTTCGCTCCCTGTACGGTAGGCTCCCCGAAGAGCCCCTCTGTCTGATGCTTCCAAAGCACCTCGATATTCTCCGTCTCTTGGACTCGATCCTGCATCACTTGGCTGGCACGCAATTCATCTCGCCGGACGATGAGGTAGACCTTCTTCGCCAGGCTGGAGAGATAGATCGCATCACCGCAAGCGGTGTCTCCACCACCGACAACGGCGACGGTCTTCCCTTTGTAGAAAAACCCGTCGCAGGTGGCGCAGGCGCTTACACCGGCACCCATATACTTCTTCTCCTCCGGCAGTCCGAGCATCTTGGCTGAGGCTCCGGTGGCTATGATGACCGTCTTGGCTGTGATGGTATACTCACCATCCACCGTGGCGACAAAGGGTCGCTTGCTGAGGTCCACCTGTGAGACCAGTCCGGAGCGGACCTCTGCTCCATAGCGCTCAGCCTGCTTGCGCAGGTCATCCATCATCTCAAAGCCTCCCACGCCCTCGGGGTAGCCGGGGAAGTTCTCTATCGAGGTTGTCTCCGTCAGCTGTCCGCCCGGCTGCAGTCCCTCCAGGACGATGGGGGAGCGGTTGGCGCGAGCAGCGTAGATGGCAGCGGTATATCCCGCAGGGCCGGAGCCGATGATCAGGATGTCTGTCCGGGTATTCTTATCTGTACTCATATCGGTGTTATCTTAAGTCTATCAGCTTTGCTCCCTTGACTTTGTCGGGGGTGTATCTAAAAAATGATTTGTCCTTCAGTTCCTTAAACTCTCCCTCCTCAAAACGTGTCACCTCTATCAGGATCGGCTCCATGAGTCCATTCTCCTCCAGTCGGAGGGAGATCGGGAGACCATCGGGGGCGATCAGAGCCTCCAGACGGGCAAGCGGACCATCGTATCGGTCTTTTCCCTTTTTGCGAGGCACCGCAGTGATCCGAGTATTCTTTCCCTCCTTCTTTTTCGTAATAGAGAAGGCGTTCTTCCTGACGCTCTCAAGATTGAGCAGCGGATTGATCTCCAGCAGGTCCTCCTTGTGCGGGGTGGAGAGATTGACCTCTCCACTCTGCCGGATGTAGACCCACAGGTCCGTCCCGTCGTACCACGCCTTTACCTCCTCGGAGTCGTAGTAAAAGCGTCGTCCCTCGGCGTAGTACTTGCAGTCTGTCGTCACGTCCTCGAGGGTCATCCGGAAGTCTACTTGTAGCCCCTCCTTCGCCTCGAGCCGACTTATCGTCTTATCGAGTAGGTCTCTTGTCTGTGCTCTTGCTGTGGTGACGCAGAATACGATGAAGAGGAGCCAAAAGAGTATGCGGGTTGATGAATATGACATAATATGTACTGTGTCTTAGCTCTCCGGATGAAGGATCCGCTCGAGCTGCTCCTGTGTCGTCACAAGGAGATCGCGCGTGCCGCGTCCGTCCGGCTTACTGATGATGCCTGCCGCCTCCAGCTGGTTGCAGAGCCGGGCAGCACGGTTGTATCCAATGGCAAAGAGTTGCTGGATCAGCGAGATAGAGACCCGTCCCTCCGCCACGATACGCTCTGCCACCACATCGAAGAGGTTGTCCCGCTCATTGGGGTCGATCGATCCGTCCCCACCGGCAGCAGCGCCATCACCCTCCTGGCTCACCTCCGGCAGCTCGTAGGCAGTGGGATAGCCCCGCTGCGCACCGATGAAGTCTACCACCCCATTCACCTCAGGAGTGTCGACAAAGGCGCACTGCACGCGGGTCAGCTTTGTGCCGGACTGGTAGAGCGCATCTCCCTTACCGACCAGCCTATTGGCTCCGCTGGAGTCGAGGATGATGCGGGAGTCCACCTGCGAGGTGACGCGGAAGGCGAGACGCCCGGGGAAATTTGCCTTGATCGCACCGGTGATGATGCTTGCCGTCGGTCGCTGCGTCGCGATGATGGCGTGGATGCCGATGGCGCGCGCCTTCTGAGCCAAGCGTGTGATTGGCAGCTCGATCTCCTTCCCCGCAGTCAGCAGCAGGTCGCCGTACTCGTCAATGATCAGGACGATGTAGGGCAGGAAGCGGTGACCATTCTCGGGGTTTAGCTCTCTGTTCCTGAAGCGCTTATTGTACTCCACGATATTGCGGCAGGAGGCGGCCGCCAGCAGCTCATACCGGTCGTCCATCTCTTGACAGAGGGAGGTAAGGGTGTCGGCGGCGCGCTTCGTGTCGGTGATGATCACCTGATCCTCGTCCGGGATCTTTGCCATGAAGAGCTTCTCCACCCGGGAGTACATGCTAAACTCGACCATCTTCGGGTCGATCATCACAAACTTCAGCTCCGAGGGATGCTTCTTGTAGAGCAGGGACATGATGATCGCATTCAGTCCGACCGACTTTCCCTGTCCCGTGGCACCCGCCACGAGGAGGTGGGGCACCTTGGCGAGGTCAAAGAGCAGCACGTCATTTGTGATCGTGCGCCCGAGAGCCACCGGGAGCTCCATCGTCGTCTCTCGGTAGGCGGGCGAGGCAAGCACGCCCCGCATACTGACGATCTGCGGTCGCTTATTAGGCACCTCCATGCCTATGGTTCCCTTGCCGGGGATGGGGGCGATGATGCGGATGCCGAGAGCTGAGAGGCTCATCGATATATTATCCTCCAGGCTACGGATGCGGGAGATATGGATCCCGGCCGCCGGGACGATCTCGTAGAGTGTGATTGCCGGTCCGACGGTAGCGGAGATCTTATTGACCTCGATCCGGAAGCTCTTGAGTGTGTCGAGGATCAGCTGCTTATTCGCGTTGATCTCCTCCATGTCAATCTCCCCGTCGTCGTTGCTGTAGTCCTTGAGCAGGTCGAGGGTGGGGTAGTGGTAGTCTGCGAGGTCGCGTGTCGGGTCGTACTCGCCCTGGGCGCGCACCAGCTGCTGTGCCGTGGTGAGAGAGGGGTCTGCCGGCTCGTCCTCCGTCCGCCGTGCGTCATGTACTTCGATGTCGCCCACCTCTGCCCCAGCCGTAGGCGAGTTGGGGGTGGCGCTTACCCTTGGCTCGAGAGGAGGGTCGGGGATCGGCTCTACCGGAGTCGGGTCATCGTCTACGATGATGTCGTCACTCTCCTCCGTCTCAGGCACCACCTCCTCCTCTGCTTCCGGGATCACCTCCTCAGCCACCTGCGCCCGCTCCTCCTCATCGAGGAGGGCGTTTTTCGCCTTACGATGCTTGGAGAAAGCGCTGTAGCGCCGCATCAGGGAGCCAAAGGAGATCACCACGAGCAGGATCAGGAGGAAGCTCATCAGCAAGAGCGCCCCCACCAGGCCTATATGGAGCGTGAGGAAGCTTGCCGCCTCTTGCCCGAAGACCCCTCCCGGGAGGAAAAACCACCCGTCCGTCCACTCCGCCGGCATGAGACCGAGGGTGACCGAGGTCCAGAGAGCCGCACTGATCCAGAGACAGATCTTGCGGATCCACGAGACCCGCATCACCAGCGTGATCCACACCCCCATCATCAAGATGAGGTACAGGAGGAAGATCAGACCGAGGCCGATCCACTCGTTCACCAGCGTATTCATCAGTGCAAAGCCGGTGATCCCGCCGTGCCCCTGTATCCGCTGTGCCGCCTCCTCGGCGGTTATGTCCTGCCCCAGGAGGAGGCTCTGATTCTCCGCTCCGGTGACGAAGTAGGAGAAGAAGTTGTAGACCAGGAAAAGCCCAAGGAAGAATAGGGTGACCCCGGCGATGAAGCGCCACAGGTCACCAGGTACTCCCCTCTGCGGGAGTATCTGCTGGAGGAAGCTTCCCTTCCCCTGGCTACGTCTGTTGCTGCGCTTTGCCGTTGGCTCCCCGCTCTTGCTGCCGGGGGAGGAGGCCTTGTTTATGGTAAAATTCTTCACTGATAAAGCCCGGGGTCATACACTCCCCGCACCTGCAAAAGTAACGAAAACGGAGAGACCTAACCACCCCTCCACCTATCTTAGCAGGGGGTGACGCATCTGAGCCTTACAGAAGAGAAGGAAGCACCCCTGAGGGGTGCTCGCTCCATAGGCATCGGTCATCCGCGAAGCGGTGACCGATGTACAGCAACCCATCCCAATCCCCACGACCCCTTGTGGGTCGCCGAGCATCCATCTCCTCTCGGCGACCCGCAAGGGGTCGTGGCATATATTGGTACGCTTATACTGTCGTAAGTCCATTGCGTCACGTAGGTTGCTATCGCCTGGTTAGGCACAATCATCGTGCGGCGGGTCTTCGTCACCTCGCCAATCTTGCCATAGAAATACTCAATGGCACCTGTTCCGTCCTCGCGGAGCATCAATCTACCGATACGGTTCTGAGAGGCGTTGCAACCAGATAAATATTCCGCGACGAAAGCCTGTATATATATTGACACTAACGTTCACAACAACAAGGCGTTAGATTCTACATATAGTATAAGTATAGGAAAGGTAAACAGATTTTGATTTAACAATAAATCTGTTTATGGATCGTGTTGTCAGACCCATAAACAGACTTATTGGAATCAAATCTTTTCGATTATTAAATCTAAAGATCCTTCTTCAAGAGAGTTGTACTCATCAAGATGAAGATGAGTTCCTATAGGAACCGATGATTGGGATAAATTTAGCAAGTGATTTGCTAAAGAAACTAATCCCTCGGTATTAGCCTCAATTGAGACGCTCCCATTTATATCGGAGACCTTAATTGTGAAATTACCTTCCCAATTGAGTGCCACTCCGGTATCAGGGGAATAATTCGGAACATTTAATGTGACTTTTTTCATTCTATTATTCGGTTATGAAAACATGATAATTTTGATCAACCATCATCTTTCCAGGTTTGTTGGGATTTGGCTTCAGTGTTTCAAAATTCACATGAGGTATGCGATTCCTGAAAAAAGTACACAGTTGATTGAATATTACTAGGACTGTATACCGGTCATTGGATTAAGACCTGAGAGTGTACACACCCGGAATGGGTTAGGTGTCAACTCGTATACAAATATACCCATTTATTGCTAATGAGTACACACTTATTTTGCAAGTCCTTCATGGTCGCAGGACTTCTCCGTTGGAGGCGAGAGAGGCCCCACCCCCTCTTTGGGGGTGAGGGGCCTCTCCCGCCTCCTTCCCATTGGACAATAGGGGATTAGGGTAGTCGGGCAGTAGCATTTGCATAGGCGTTTTCATCCCTATTGCCCGATGGGGACGAGCTGTATTGTAGGTCATGACACTCGCCTTTACTGCCGACTTAGCTTGTTCAAAATCAAGTTGTTCGGCGTCGTACAAGAAGTCGTTCTTCAGTGTTCCATTCAGCCGCTCTGCTATGGCATTGTGGAGAGGATCTCCGGTCTGGGTGACGCTGGTTATGATACCGTACTTCGCCTCTAACTCGGTCATTTCCTTTGAGATATACTGACATCCGCGGT
>ERZ1673752.4658-NODE-4658-length-11134-cov-10.808737_pt1 | contig 11134 bp, 10 predicted proteins | sample MGYA00580195_ERZ1673752 | MGnify/ENA primary metagenome ERZ1673752 (study PRJEB41218, sample SAMN15661744) | gut metagenome | host: Homo sapiens | place: Canada: London | collected 2015-08-20/2019-03-30 | study: EMG produced TPA metagenomics assembly of...
TCCGCTGACTAAGCAACTGCCAGGGCACCAAGTTGGCGTGATGCTCCGCCCGAGTAGTAACTACCCGATCCCCTTTCCCTACCAGAGGTGCTCCGCCCTCTATCCCGGGATTTGAGAGAGCATAGGCGACCAGATTTAGCGCTTCGGTCGCGTTCTTGGTCCACACGATTTCTTCCGGGGACGCCCCGATAAAAGTGGCCAGTTTTAGGCGCGCGTCCTCGAAATACTGGCTAGATTCATCGGCCAGCAGGTGGGTACCCCGGTGGACTGCCCCGTTAGAGTTCTCGTAAAAAGCTTTCTCGGCCTCGATAACTGAAAGCGGTTTTTGCGAGGTGGCCGCCGCATCTAAATAAACTATTGGTTTTCCTCCCCGCCCGGTACGGGAAAGAATCGGGAAATCGGCACGCAAGCGCGTCAGTTCCCTCTCGGTAAATGGCGAATCCATTAGCTTTGTCCTCTCAAAAACCAACAAACTTTCTTAAAGTAGGAAAGCTTATAGGTAGGAGTCGTACCCGCTTTCCTCCAGTTTGTCGGCCAGTTCACTGCCTCCGGAATCTACAATCTTTCCATCGGCAAATACGTGCACAAAGTCCGGTTTAATGTAGTTCAAGATCCGCGAGTAGTGGGTAATTACCAGCAGACCGCAACCTAGTTTTTCGTGGGCATGATTAACTCCGGCAGACACGGTGCGCAAAGCATCAATATCCAGACCAGAATCGGTTTCATCCAAAATGGCGAACTTGGGGTGCAGAATCTGCATTTGCAGGATTTCTAGCCGTTTCTTTTCCCCACCCGAAAATCCCGCGTTGAGGTCGCGGTTAGCGAACTGGGGGTCTACCCGCAGGTCTTCCATGGCCTCTTTGAGCTCTTTTACCCAGGTGCGCACCGGCGGAGCCTGCCCATCAACCGCGGTGCGGGCAGTACGCAAGAAGTTAGAGACGGTGACTCCGGGAACTTCCACCGGGTATTGCATGGCTAGGAACAAGCCGGCACGGGCCCGATCATCCGGGGATGATTCCAGGATATTTACCCCGTCCAACAGCACTTCCCCACCCTCGATATGGTAACCGGGGTGACCGGCAATCGAATAGGCCAAAGTAGATTTACCCGAACCGTTCGGTCCCATAATCGCGTGCTTTTCCCCGGAATTTACGGTTAGGGAAGCACCCTTAAGAATATGTTTTACCCCTTCGGGAGTTTCTACCGAAACTTTCAGGTCTTTAACTTCTAGTTTCCCCATTTATTCTTTTCCTTTACTGCGGCTGCAGGCGTCAACATAAACCGCCTGTCCTTTGATTTCAAGCTGATAACAGTTAACTGGCTCGGTGGCCGGCATAGTCGGTTGTCCGGTGTTGAGATCAAACTGGGCGCCGTGACCCCAACATTCGATTGCGCATCCTTCTACGTCGCCCTCGTCTAAAGCTACGTCTCCGTGAGTGCAAAGGGCGTCGATCGCGTGCCAACCGCCTTCTTCATCGCGCACCACTGCGATCGGAATCTTTTTTCCCCGCGCGTTAGTTACTTCCGCGCGTAGCGCCTCAGCTGGCTCCAGGGCGCTGAGGTCACAAACTTTTTCGAGGCTCATAGCGGATCTGGCCCTTTTTCTAACCGGGAGTCAACTGCTTCTAAGAGTCGCTCTTCAATCTCCTCGATTCCGATTTGGCGAATCACTTCCGCGAAGAACCCATGCACCACCATTTTGCGGGCAATATCTTCCGGAATCCCCCTAGATAGCAGGTAGAACAGTTGTTCTTCGTCAAAACGTCCGGTAGCCGAAGCGTGTCCAGCCCCCGCAATCTCGCCGTTTTCAATCTCTAGGTTAGGTACGGAATCGGCTTTGGCACCCTCGTTTAACACCAGGTTACGGTTTTGTTCATAAGAATCGGTGTTGAAGGCTTTCTTGCCAATCAACACATCCCCTATCCAAACCGCGTGTGCCTGCTGACCTTGCAGCGCCCCTTTATAGTGCACATCAGAACGGCAATTTTCCGCACTGTGGTTGACGAACAGACGATGTTCTTGATGCTGATCAGTGTCGGTGAAGTAGACACCGAAGAGTTCAACTTCCCCGCCCGGCTTATCCAGTTCAATGTCGGGACAAATCCGCACCAGGTCGCCGCCCAGGGTAATCGCAATATGCTTTAGCTTCGCGTCTTTTTCCACGCTCATGCGGTGGTTACTGGCGTGAACTGCAGTTCTATCCCATTCTTGAATAGAAACAAATTCTAGCTGCGCTCCGGATTCCACATCGATTTCTATCCCCTGGTTCAGCTGGGCATCCCCAACGTGTTCCAGGATTACCAAGGCTTTCGCATCCGGTTTCACATCAATACAGATATGTTGAGCTGCCGGCTGGCGGTTTTCCCCGATTACCTTAATCCGTACCGGTTCGCTGAGCTGCTCGGCGATTACCACGTTCACCAGGTCGCGGTGATTGTTCCACTCGACTACGGCGGCGCGGTCTCCGGGGGCGCCTACTTTTCCGTGAATATCGCTATCAGCAGCTACTTCGATGTATGAGGACGCGCCCAGCTCTACGCGCTTAGTTTTGCTCACCACCTGTCCGGCAACTTCAACTTGGGGCGCTTCTCCCTCTAAAGTATCCGCGAGCAGCATTTTTATTCGTTCGAGGGGGGTGAATCGCCAATCTTCCTCGCGTCCGGTAGGCATAGGGATATCGGCGAGGTTAAACGAGGTGGGACGATCCGCCCGGGAGGGAGCCGCGACTACTTTATGGCCTGTCTGCTTTTCCATTTCGGCCATTACCCCACCGATCCTTCCATTTGTAGTTCAATCAGGCGATTTAGCTCCAGGGCATACTCCATCGGCAGCTCCCGGGCGATCGGCTCGATAAAGCCGCGCACAATCATCGCCATCGCTTCCGTTTCGCTAAGTCCCCGGCTCATCAAATAAAAGAGCTGGTCGGCACTAACTTTAGAAACGGTAGCCTCGTGCCCCATCTCTACGTCATCGGTTTGAATATCTACGTAAGGATAGGTGTCCGTACGGGAAATCTGGTCGACCAGCAGCGCATCGCACACTACCGACGCCTTGGAGTGTTTGGCCTGAGGCGCGATCTGTACCAGGCCGCGGTAGGAGGAACGCCCGCCGTTACGGGAAATAGACTTTGAAACAATCGAGGAGGAGGTATTAGGCGCCAGGTGCAGCATTTTTGCCCCGGTATCCTGGTTTTGCCCTTCTCCCGAAAACGCCACGGAGAGTGCCTCTCCCCGCGCATTCTTGCCGGTCAAGTAAACCGAGGGGTACTTCATATTAGTTTTTGACCCCATATTGCCGTCTACCCATTCCATAGTGGCGCCCTCTTCACAGATCGCCCGTTGGGTCACCAGGTTATAGACGTTGGTAGACCAGTTCTGAATGGTGGTGTAGCGCACCCGGGCATCTTTGAGGCAGAAAATCTCTACAATCGCGGAGTGTAGCGAATCCGTTTTATAGATCGGCGCGGTACAGCCTTCTACGTAGTGGACGTAAGAGCCTTCGTCAGCAATAATCAGAGTGCGTTCAAACTGCCCCATGTTCTCGGTGTTGATCCGGAAATAGGCTTGCAACGGAATCTCTACATGTACCCCTTTGGGGACGTAGATGAAAGATCCCCCCGACCACACGGCGGTGTTCAGGGCAGCAAACTTGTTATCGCCAGCAGGGACTGCTTTGCCGAAGAATCGTTTGAAGAGGTCTTCGTGTTCCCGCAGGGCAGTGTCGGTATCTAAAAACACCACCCCTTGTTTTTCCAGGTCACCGCGGATTTGGTTGTAGACCACTTCCGATTCATACTGGGCGGCCACCCCGGAGACCAGGCTTTCACGTTCGGCCTCGGGAATCCCCAGCCGGTCATAGGTTTTCTTAATATCCTCGGGCAGGTCTTCCCAGGAATTTGCCACCCGATCCGTAGAACGCACAAAGTATTTAATCTGATCCATGTCCAGATCTGATAAATCCGGTCCCCAGTTCGGCATGGGTTTGCGCTCAAAGACCTTCAGCGCTTTGAGGCGACGCTTCAGCATCCATTCGGGCTCGTTCTTCTCGGCAGAGATAAAGCGCACCACGTCCTCATCGAGGCCGCGCCTAGCGCTTTGTCCCGCTGCATCCGAGTCGTGCCAGCCGTACTCATATTGAGTGCCAATCGAGTCAATAACCTGCTGGTCAGCGGCCTCTTTCTGCTCTTTTGTGGCAATCACCGGTGGTGATGATGTCATTTGTGTTTTGTTCCCTCTTTTGTTGTTTCTTCCTGCCCTACTCTGCCATGTTTACCGGCTTGCGGGGAATTTTGGGGTTGGGTAAAGCTATTGGCACCGAGGTGGTGCAAACGTGTTCCCCATCCGCCAAAGTCGCCAGCCTTTGCACATGAACATTTAAAAGACGTGAAAAAGCTTGGGTTTCAGCTTCGCACAGTTGCGGGAACTCGCCAGCAACTTCCTGAACCGGGCAATTTCCTTGACAAAGCTGTACCGCGAAACCACCTTTGCCTACTTCGCGGACCGTCGCCGCATACCCATCGGCAGTTAAAGCATCAGCGAGGGCGCGAGCGCGGGCTCGAGGATCGGAGCCGGCTTCCCTAATCAGCGGGGCATAGCGGCGTTCGATATCGCGAGAATGTGCGGCTGCGAAAGTATCAATCCCGTCCGGACCGGCCACTTGTTCAATAAAACCAAGAGCCCGACTGGCTAGTTTGGAGTAATCTTCGCTGAGTCCTTCACGTCCTTTACCAGTCGCTATATAGTGGCGAGCAGGTCTCCCTCGACCCCGTTTTGCCTGGGGAGTAGGGTCATAGACCGTAATCATCTGTCCGGTCTCTAAAGCGGTGATATGCCGCCGGACGGCGGCGGTGGTCAAACGGAGGATTTTTGCCAAGTGGGCGGCGGTAACCGGTCCTTTTTCGACGATTAAGTCCAAAACAGTTTGTCGAGTCGGCTCCGTATCGCTCACGTTTCCCCCTCCTTAAAGATAGACCTAAATCAGTCTAGCGCATTTTAGTAACAGCTGTCTTTCCAAAATAGCAGACGAAAACTAAGTGTGTCCGGTGATACAGGAAGTTTCGCGGAAATAGGCGGAAGTTAGCGCGGGTAAAAGCCGAAAGTGTCCCCCTAGATTTGTTCGCGGCTAGCGGATTTTCTCTTAGCGTTCAATCTCTAGAGGATCGGTAATAAAGGGCGAATCTGCTTCCCGCAGCCCCTGCCAGCCGTTACGTAAAGATTCAATCGCCGACAAAATAGCTGCCATCGCTGAAGGATTGTGCATCTTCCCGGATAACAGGGCATCGCGAGCCTGCTCCAATGTAAACCAAGCGGTGACCATATCGCGTTCTTCTTCGCTAGCCTCAAAACGTTTGCCGCTAGCAGGGGAAACCTCGCGCGCTAAAAACACTCGTAAATGTTCACTGCTGCCCCCGGGGGAAGTGAAGAAATCCACCAGCACCTGCCAGGTTTCGGCCTCAAGATTAGCTTCTTCCCAAAGTTCTCGCTGAGCTGCCTCTAGGCGGTCTTCACCCTGGTGATCTAAAAGCCCAGCTGGCACTTCCCAGAGGAAGGCCCGCACCGGATGCCGGTATTGACGCACCAATAAAATTTCCCAATCGGAGATTTCCCGGGAGGCGGGATCCGCCCCAGATACTGGACGCACCGCTGCGATGGCGACTGCTCCCGGATGGGAAAGATAGTCACGCTGTACAACAGGCTCATCAACATGCAGCCGCACTCTATCGGTGACAAAATCAAACACTTTCCCCTGATAGATCAGCTGATGGTTTTCTACCGGGAAACTATAGTTTTCATCGCGCAGTTCCATAATCCTCCAAAATTATTTATTTAGTTTCGACAAATTTAACGCTTATTTAGACTGAATATTTCATAATTTTCACAGATTTCATAAAACTCATAAGATTTCATAAGCGAGATACGGTACGGTACTAGCATGGCAAGGCTGAAAAATCCCTTCAAGGCTACTTTAGGCGCAACACCCCCACTATTGGTGGGTAGAGAAGACGCAATCGAGAATTTCAAACTAGCGCTTGAGGACGGTCCGGGTACCCACGAGCGAATATCACTAGTAGTAGGTCCCAGAGGTATCGGTAAGACCGTACTCTTGAATGAATTCGAAAGTGAAGCGCGTTCTCGTGGTTGGTTTGTCTTAAGTGAAACTGCAACCCCCGGCTTTGTTGAGCGCATACGCACCACCATTATCCGGGAACTAAGTAAAAATCAGTCACGACTAAGTGGAATAAACCTTACAATTCTCGGTATTGGCGCAGGAGCCAATTGGGATACCAAGACTCTTGACGAGTCCGCTTACACGCTTCGAAATGCGCTCGAAGATTACTTGGACTACAAAGCCCACCTTGATAACGCTGCTAATCAAGAACCCACCGGAGCTCTCATAACCTTGGATGAAATGCACTACCGCCGCAGTGATGAGCTGATTGAATTCGGAGCAACAATCCAGCATCTGGTGCGAGAAGGCAGAGAAATTGCTGTTGCCATGGCTGGTATTCCTTCTTCAATTAAGCCGTTACTGTCAGCTACCCTTTCTGGTTCGCAATCAAATCCGGTTACCTTTCTAAGAAGGGCAGAACGAATAAATCTGGGGAGAGTAAGAGATGAAGACGTACGACAAGCCCTTGAAACTCCCCTGATAGCCACCGAAGTGTCCTGGCAAGAGGATGCGTTAGCACGAGCAGTAACAGCCTGCCATGGATACCCCTTCATGATCCAGCTGGTCGGACAATGGGCATTCCGGGAAAGAGAAGACACTATTATTTCGCAGGATTCAGCATCACGAGGTATTCAACGAGCGCAAAGAAAGTTAGGACAACTCGTACACGAACCAGCCTTACAAGATCTTTCCGACATAGACAGAACTTTTCTGGTGTTTATGGCTCAAGATGAGGGACCTTCCTTAATTTCTGATATTAAGAATAGGCTAAAACGCTCCGACTCTTATGTAAGTAATTATCGAAGACGCTTGCTTGACGCAGAAATAATTATTGAGGCAGGTCGAGGTCGAGTAGATTTTGCCTTACCCTACCTACGCGATTACCTCAGGGAACACGCAACCGCCCTCATAGCTGAAATACATTGTTAACTGTCTGTGGATCGTGCAGACTTTTGCTGGCGGAATTCCTGAATCAGTAGGGGGCTCATAATCGCGGCGCTCACGATTCCCGCGATCGCGGCCGCCGCGAAAGTTCCGATTACGCTCGACCACAGCCCCATAAAGTATCCGGACACGAACCAGCCGGCTCCCCCGGATACCAGCGCCAAGAATGCAGCTTTCAAGGCAGAGAGCGCCACACCGCTAACTGCCTGGCGACCAGCTAGCTGACGCAATCCAAGCAATAATCCCAGCGCCCCTACGCTCATCCCTACCGATTGCGCGATTCCCAGGGCTAAGAGGATTCCGTTTGCCCGGCTGCCAAGCAGTCCGGGCAAGGTTGCTCCCAAACCCCAGGAAAAAGCCGCAACGGTTAACCAACCAGCAGAGGCGGCAATCACCGCTTGCCGGGCTCCTCCCAGGGCATAAAGTACCCGGGAAACATGGTAGACCAGCCCATAGCCTACGATTCCGGGAGCCATTGCCACCATCCCCCAGAGCATGCCCGGTACCGGATTGATGCGAGTAAAAATATCAGTAACCGGCAGTGCCAAGGCTCCCAGAAGCGCTGAGCCCAGCATCCCTACCACGGTTACCAACCGGGTCGAGGCTGCACATTCGGGATTAAAGGCTGCTTTCCCGCCCCGGTGCAGCAGACCAGACAGCCGCGGAAACATGGCAGTTGCAATCGGTACTGCTAGCACCGCATAGGGCAACATATAAACGGATTGCGAATACTGATAGATGGGCAAAGAACCTTCTGCGCCATAACTGCGGGTAACCAGGATAATAACTAGCACTGAGAACTGCTGGGCGATTAGAGAACCTACACCTGCGCCTGCCAGGCGCAATGCCTGGCGCCCGCGTCCTTCCCCTAGTTTCAAAGTGGGACGCCAGCGAATCCCTAGACGATAGATAGGGATAAAAAGAGGCAGGCTCATCGCCGCCACCCCCGCAGTCGTCCCCCAACCCAGAATCAAGATGGCGTTATGCGCCACCTGGGCGGGATCTGCAACCGAAGGGGTAAGGTAACCAAAAACCGCGTAGGTAGAAATAACTACCAGGGAGTTTAATAGCGGCCCTAGAGCGGGTAGCAGAAATTTTTCGTGCGCCTGCAAGATGCCGGTACCCACTACACATAATCCGTAAAGCGGAACTTGCAAGGCAAACATTTGTAAGAAAACACTGATTAAATGGGCTTGTAACTGCGGATCTACCCCCTGGGGACACGGCATTACCTGCCCTATCCAAGGAGCCAGTAAGAAAACTGCCAGACCTACCGGGGTGAGCAGCAGCAGAGCCCAAGTAATCAGCGCAGATGATACCCGCTGCACCTCCGCGTGCAGGCGATCAGCAATCGGACCGGCCAAGATAGGGATAGTTACTCCCGCGAGCGCTCCGCCCGCGACCACCTCGAACAGTACAGTGGGGAGCTGATTAGCCGTGGAGTAGGCATTCGCGAAGGCTCCGGTTCCTACCCAGGCGGATTGGGTGAGCCAACGCCCAAAACCAAAAATTCGCGATAGTAAGGTAAGAACAGAAATCAGCCCGACAGCCGAAGCCAGGGCGGGCAGCCGGTTACTTAACCCCGCTTTTTTCAACGCCGGCGCCCTAGATTATCGATAGTTTTCAACCCCGGGGTATTTGCTATCACCTGCGAAAACGATATTTTTTCACTGGCGACCGTAAGCCCTACAACTCCTAGGACTCCCAGTAGTTTTCCAAGTGTACCGGTCTTTTGCGCCCAGGCACTTCCCAGCAGTGCCCCCAGGGCATTAGCCCCGGTATCCCCCAGCATTTCCCGCTCTCCCAGGTCAGCGGGTAAAGCCAGCAGGCTGGTTGCCAAGGCTCCGCCAGCTAAAGGAGCTGCCGACCCTGTTTCGCCGCTAAGCGGCAGCGCGCATAGTGCCCCTACCTTTAGGCAACGCCCCGGTCGCAGGTCAAAGAGGTTTGCCAGATTTGCGCTGCCTGCTATCAGCACCGTATCTAACACCCAGGAAACCAGGCCTGTTTTCCGCGAGCGTCCAATCCCAATAGCTCCTAGTGCGGCTCCAGTTCCGATGCCCACAATTTTTAGGGTGCCGGTAGTAACTTTACCCTCAGCTAAAGCCTGCAAATGTCCATGAAATCCCTTAGCAACTGCAGGTTTATCCTGCTTATTTCCTGAAGGCGATGGCTCACTGAGGTTTTGATCTGGCGTGTTGTTGTTTTTTTTACTTTGGCTAACGGGGGTTTCGGCTCCAGTGTCATCTAAATATCCGAGGACGGCTCCCGCCGCTACCGGCAGCATCGCCCCCATTTGACCGCCGCGATTACCCGCCAAGCACAGCCCCGAAGACAGGCAGGCGGTAGCAACTTTTATCCCCCCGGTCAGACTCACGGTTTCCCCATGGAAATTTTGCCGCTGATAACGTTTATGATCCTGGGAAGAAAGGTGTCGCCGCAGATAGTTGCGGGTCAATAAATACCCTGCTCCCGCCACTAGCGCCCCCTGGATTGCCCGGGTCATAGTTAGCCCTCCTTCGCGGGAGTGGGAACCGGCGGAATCAGTTGCGTCGCATACTGCTGCGTACCATACGCCTGATTAGTTCCGCCCTGGTCTGCTAGGAGCGCGAAGGGGGTAGAAACTTTACTCATCATTGATCCCAACCCATCAACCGTGGTAACTGCCAGTTTTTCGGAGCGAATCTGGGTCAAGTAGCTGGTTTCATCTTTGGCGCTACCTACGACAGCCGTTCCCTTGGGCAACACCTTATCGATACCTTTCACGAACTCTAAGTCCAGATTCAGGGTGGAATCCTTTGTGTCTTTTTCGCTGCTAGCGGGGCTAATCACCAGTATGAACTCAGCGGGATCGCTAACAGCCGAGGCGCTAATCAGGGGAACATCTCCCGCAGATAGATTAGCTACCAAAGCCTGCACCTCGGCATCATCGCTGGTTAAACCAGCAGCCAGGGCGGTTGAAAGCACCTGTTGAGTAGAAACTTTAGCATCGACCTTATCACCCAGTTTGCTGGCTAAAGTGGGCGCCAGACTGTCGCGATATGATTTGGAATCTTCGTTAAACCAAGCATCTTTTACGGTCACTGTGTTGACTATCGCAGCTCCCGCCACTTTAATCTGGCTGTTAAGCCCACTTACGGTTTCCTCTTTGACCCCGGGCATCCTGATAACCGCGACCTTTTTATCGGCCATAGTCCCGGGAGTGACTTTACTTCCTAGAACCCCGATATATTCCCCGCTGCTATTGGCTTGTTTCACTAGGTCTTCATTGGTTTCACGCAATTCTGCCTGCTGTTTAGACAGCTGCGATACCTGCCCGGTGAGGGTGTCGGAAATCTTGCCTTGCAAAGGACCAGCCCCTAACACCACCCCCATTGTGAGGGCGACCAGTACGGCCATCAACGACACCAAGTGATAGCGAAAATCAATCATTTTTCTCCTGCCTTAGTTAGCCCTTTAGTGAAGGAGCAACCCCGAATAGTTGTCGGAAAAAGTCAATTAAATCATTTAGATAGATACCGGCAATCCCGTAAAATGTTTGCCCCACCGGGGTTACCGCCAGAGAAACCGCTATCGCGCCTATACATACTAGGGCAAGCAGCAGAGTTTGCCAGGTAGATACCCGCGGCTGGTAGAGCTGAGAAACGCCTTTGGCGTCCACCAGTTTGGAACCCACTCGCAGCCGGGTCAAGAAAGTAGAGGCCATCCCCGAACGCCCTTTATCTAAGAACTCCACCAAAGTGGCGTGAGTTCCCAGCGCCACAATCATTTCCGCGTCCTTATCGTCAGCGAGCAGCATCGCCACGTCCTCGGATGTGCCGGTAGCCGGGAATAATACGTAGGGAATCCCTTCGCGTTTTAGCCGTTCAGTACCGGGAGCCTTGCCGTTACGATAGGCATGAACCACAATTTCTGCCCCACAGCGTAACGCCTGGTCGGATACGGAATCCATATCCCCGATAATCATGTCCGGGGTGTATCCCTGCTCCAGAATGGCATCGGCTCCCCCATCGACCCCCACCAG
>ERZ1673752.4659-NODE-4659-length-11133-cov-5.609677_pt1 | contig 11133 bp, 12 predicted proteins | sample MGYA00580195_ERZ1673752 | MGnify/ENA primary metagenome ERZ1673752 (study PRJEB41218, sample SAMN15661744) | gut metagenome | host: Homo sapiens | place: Canada: London | collected 2015-08-20/2019-03-30 | study: EMG produced TPA metagenomics assembly of...
GAATCTACCTTATTATACTGAACATTGAGAAACAATAAGGAAACGCTGTTAAACGACGTCAAGCCTTTAATCAGCGTTTCCTTAAAGAGCCGATAAAACTGCTCGGCGATGAATTGGATTTGGGTATTCCGTTTGACAAGATTGAAGCAGTATATTATGCAAACGGTTTGCTTTCCGTTTCTCTCAATGATAAGTTCAGTTTATGATAGTTTCCGTTTTCATAATCACTCGGCTTGTAAAAAACCGTTTAAAATGATACAATTTCTTTCAAAGAACCTTTGAGGTGACACTGATGCATTATTTTTTAAAAAAATGTTTTTTTATTTGCTGTATTATCTTGCTTGCGGCGGCTTGCCACCGGCAGACGGAATCTGATATACAATTTTTAACAAAAGTTGAAACAACCTTTGAAAATGATATGACGCAATCACTCCCGGATTTCAGTTCTCCTGCAGTTATCGATCCCGATTGTATCGTACCCGATATGCCGGAAGACGTTGTTTGGGTAACCAGCAAACCGAAAGATCTCGGTTCTCCCGATACTAAAACCGGCGGTATATTTCGTACGGCGATACCATATTATCCGGTAACGTTTCGCTCTATGGGGATAGATGCGAATATGTCGGCACGGGATATTATTTGGACAACGCTTGAATTACTGGGGATAAATTCTGAAACGCAGGAGTTTATGCCGCAATCTGCAACGCATTGGGCGTTTGGTGCCGACGGTAAAACCGTATATTTTAAGCTTCATGAAGGGATGATGTGGTCGGATGGAGTTCCCTGTACTGCGGACGACTTTCTTTTTGCGATTGAGTTCATGAGTTCTCCTTTTTTGGAAGATCCGTGGTATAATGATTTTGCTCATTCAATTGAAGTAACCAAAATAAACGATTACTGCATCGGTGTTAAACTTTTAATCGATGAAAAGCTGCCGCAAAGTTTATTGCTGTCTTCCGTCAATTTTTCACCGCATCCGAAGCATTTTTATAACGGTGAAATTACCGAGAACTGGGCTGTTGAATACGATCAGCGTCCCGAACCGACGACCGGTCCCTATGCAATCAACATGGCGGAAAGCATTCCCGGCGAATTATTGGTACTCGATCGGGTACAGGATTGGTGGGCGCGTTCCTATGAATATTTGCAGCACACAGCAAACGTAGCGCGTATTGAATACTATGTAACTGAAAATGCGGAAAAATTATTTTATGAGGGAAAGCTTGACTCTTACACGTTTGCAAATATCGATGAGTGGAATAGTGCGGAATTACAAACCCCGATAAAAAACGGCTATATCAATCGGTATATGTTCAATTATCTCCCGGTTGTCGGACTGAAGGGCATTTTTTTAAATACGCGTTCAAAGCTCCTTTCAAATAAAAATATTCGTAAAGCACTGTATTACGCCCTTGATATGCAGGGTATGATTGATACGGTATTGGACGGTCAATACCTCCGCTATCATAATATCGGCATCGGTCAAGCTTGGGACGATCAAAGCTTTAATGATGAAAACATAAAAAAACCTGCTTTTAATCCTCGCCATGCAGGTACCATACTTGCAGCGGAAGGTTTTCGGTATGCCGATTCGGACGGTATTTTAAAAAATGAAGCGGGGCAGCGAGTAAGTTTTGAATTACTCTTTGGTCAGCGCGATTATGCACCGTTGCTTGTTTATCTTCGCGAAAAAGCAAAAGAGGCGGGAATTGAAATTAAGCTCAAACTTGACTACAACTACTGGAGTCGTATTTTCTCTCTCTCATACGATGCGTGCATTGAAGAATTTTCAACGGGGTTTTTACCCGACCATTCCCAATACTTTTCAAAAGAAAGCAGTGAAACGCCCGGTTCGAACAATATCTGCGGATATTGGAGTCCTGAGATGGAACATTTACTTGCCAGTGCTTACATAGCGAAAACCGTGGAAGAACTCATTGAAGTCAATAAAAAAATTGAACGGTTAGTTGACGACGAAGCACTCATCATCCCGTCGTTTATTTCAAACACGGAACGCATCGGGGCATGGCGATGGCTGCGTTACCCTGCATGGGGAAATCACCGCACTATTGGTACGGATTTCAGCCCATACGGCTATCTTTGGATTGACGATAAAATCCGCTTGGAAGTGTTAACTGCCGCTCAGCAGCAGGTTGTCCTTCCTGCACATATTTATACGCCCAGTAAACGCTATATAGCAAAATAAGTTCGGATTTTATTTTTTATACACCAGTCTATTGCGAGTTTTGAAAAATTCATATAATTGTACGTAAAATTTTTCAAAACTCGACGGGCATCTCTAAAAATCTAACCCGAGTTTTTGAAAGATGTCCCCAATTCTCGATTGCATTAATCAGTGCCTTTACCGTATCAAAAGTGATGTACTAAAAATATTTCGGTGTGGAAAAATATCAACTTTCTTTTTTTTCAATCCGAATGCCCAAACTTTGCAAGCGAGATTCGAGGTTTTCGTAGCCGCGGTCAATTTGGTAGATATTACTGATAACGCTTTTGCCCGTAGCGCAGCAAGCCGCGATAATCATTGCCATACCGGCGCGAACGTCGGGCGATACGAGTTGACTTCCGTGGAGTTCGCACGGACCGGAAACGACCGCACGGTGGGGATCGCAAAGCGTGATGCGCGCTCCCATGCCGATGAGCTTATCGACAAAAAACATGCGCGACTCGAACATCTTTTCGTGAATCAGTACCGTTCCCGACACTTGCGTTGCCACAACCGTCATAATACTCGTTAAATCGGCGGGAAAGCCCGGCCAGGGACTGTCATCTATTTTTGGAATCATGCCGCCGAAGTCGGTATTTACTTCGAGCTTTTGATTTTGAGCAACCTGCAATGAATCTTCGTACACGTTGAACGTAACGCCAAGTTTTTTAAAAGCCGGAATGAGGGGGCGCATATCGAGCGGGTTGATGTTTCTGATGGTGATGCTTCCTTTTGTGGCGACCGCCAAGCCGATAAACGACCCGATTTCCATGTAGTCGGGACCGATAGTAAAATCCGCCCCGTGTAATTCGTTGACGCCTTCAATCCGTAACACATTCGAGCCGATACCGGAAATTTTTGCGCCCATTGCGTTGAGGAGATTGCACAAATCCTGTACGTGCGGTTCACAGGCTGCGTTTGTAATCGTCGTGGTGCCTTTCGCCCGCACCGCAACCATAATAGCGTTTTCGGTTGCGGTAACCGACGCTTCGTCTAAAAATAAATCGCAGCCGGTGAGTTTTTTTGCGTGAAACTTAAAGCAGCCGTTCACCGCGATGTCGGCGCCCAATTCCTGTAAGGCTAAAAAATGCGTGTCCAATCGTCTGCGTCCGATCACATCGCCGCCGGGAGGCGGTAAAACGGCATCGCCGCAACGCGCGAGAAGCGGCCCCGCAAACAAGATTGAAGCCCGAATTTTATTTGCGAGGTCGGACGGCACTTCATGGGACGTAACTTTTTCCAGTTGGAGCCAAAAATCATTTTTACCCAGTTTTTTTACTTTTCCGCCGAAACTTTTAAAAACTTCAAACATAACGCCGACATCTTCGATATCAGGTACGTTGCGTAGAATTGTCGGCTCCGAGGTTAAAACCGTTGCGGCAATTGCCGGTAAACTTGCGTTTTTATTTCCGCTTGCTGAAATTGCTCCTGAAACCGGAACTCCACCTTCAATGTGATATTCTGCCATAGTATCCCCCGTTGATGAATTGATTATGCCAGCACGCCTGCCGCATATGCTTCATTTATAATGCCGACCGTGCCGCTCGTACCGAGCCGTGTACAGCCGAGTGATAAAAACTTTTGTGCTTGCTCGAGCGTTTTAATTCCGCCTGAGGCTTTGATTTGCGTGTTCGCTTTTAAGTATTTTTTGAAAAGAATAATGTCTTCATAGCATGCACCGCGGGTGCCGTAACCGGTTGATGTTTTAATAAAATCGGCTCCGCTTGCTTCGACAATTTCGCAGGCGTCGCGGATTTTACTTTCATCCAAATAACACGTTTCCACGATTATTTTGATGAGCAGTGCATTCCGGTGTGCAAATTCACAAAGCGGTTTTAATTCCGCAATGCAAAAGGTTTTATCTCCTTCGAGAAGCTTTCCGATGTTAATCACCACATCGGCTTCATCGGCACCTGCGTTTTGCGCTTCCCGCAGTTGGTAAAGCTTTGATGACGGTGTTGAACTTCCGAAGGGAAAATCAATCACCGAACAAACTTTAATGTCGCGTTTCATGTGTGCGCGGGCAAAGCGTACTTGACAGAGATTGACGCACACCGACGCAAACCGGTAATTTTCCGCATCCGCACAGAGTGCGGCAATGTCCGCTTCGGTTGCAGTCGGTTTTAAAAGCGTGTGATCAAAGCACGCCGCTAAAGCTGCACCGGTCATTTTAGCTCAGCTCCAAATAAATTTGGTCGGCTAAACCGAAGCCGGCGTTTTTCGTAACCGTACGGGAAAGTTCGTCAAACATCATATCGCGGTACATCTTGGTTGCATAACTTTCTTTGCCGAAAATATTTCCTTTCAAAGTGTCTTTCATTGTATTGATCATAATTTTGACAAAATACGATTCAAGTTCAAGCGCTTGTTCGTACAGCTTTGACGTTTTATCGATGGTTTTTCCGCGTGCGGAAAGGGAACCCGCCGCATTGCCCTGCGGTGTACGCGCCTTGTCGGCTTCGGTCGGGTTTTCAAGCATAAGCGACGAAGTATAATCGCCGTTCAGCCGCGAGTTCAAAATATTCATAGATTTTACGGTCGTTTGCTCCGGCGGAAAATGTACCGCTGCCGGTTTTGTCGCGATGTTTGTTTCCGTCGCTATTTTGCCGGCAAGTTCGCCTTGTTGTAAATTATTTAAAATTGCGGAAAAGCTCAAACCGCTGTTTGCGCTTTCGTTTTTTTGCTTTGCTTTTTGTTCAACCGGCGAAACCGCATCAAGTTCCATAACCGGTTCAATACGTACATCCATAAAAGTTTCCTTCAACGGAAAATCCGTTTCCGTTTTCAATTATCGGGAAAATAAAAAAAAGATTAAGAACTAAATTTTGAGCCTTTTTATTTGGAATCGGTTATACTCGGCTGCCTTTCTCATGTTTTTTTCATAACTATGATTGAATCAATTTCCATCGTCCGACATATCCTACGCAATATCATTCAAACCTTTTATTTTTCGTTCTCATTTTCTTCGCTCTCTACTTTTTCATCGGAAGCTGCGTCGGTATTTTTTCCGCGTCGCCTGACTGCATCGGTGAGCAAGTACTCGATCTGCCCGTTGACCGAGCGGAATTCGTCGGCAGCCCAGGCGGCAAGTTTGTCATATAATTCTTCGGAAATTCGTAAGGGTATTTGTTTTTTTGCCATAACACTTTGAGTAAAGTAGCTTGCAGAAATAAAGCGCAATAAAGCTCGTACATTTATTATAACTCGTATAACGATACCGCAATTCCTGCAAGCATTTTATTTTAATACAAACTCCCCGAATTGACAACCGGCTGCGCATCTTTATTGCCGCACAGCACCACGAGCAAGTTTGAAACCATCGCCGCTTTTCGCTCTTCGTCGAGGTGAACCTTGCCGCTTTCGTTTAATTTGTCCAAAGCCATTTCAACCATGCTGACCGCGCCTTCAACGATTTTCGCGCGGGCATCGATAACCGCCGAAGCCTGCTGCCGTTGAAGCATTGCAGCCGCAATTTCCTGAGCATAAGCGAGATAAGTAATTTGCGCTTCGATAATTTCAATACCCGCCTGCTTTACATTACTTTGAATTTCTTCTTTAATGCGCTCCGCAACAATTTCAGACGAGCCGCGCAGCGAACCTTCATCGGGAATACCGTCGCCGGTTGTATCAATATTTTCGGCAACATCGTAGGGGTAAATTTTTACAATTTTACGCAAAGCGATATCGCACTGCAGCGACAAAAATTCTTTAAAGTTATCAACGGCAAAAACCGCCTGAGCCGTATCAACTACTTTCCAAATCACCGCAATGCCGATTTCCACCGGCGTTCCAAGCCTATCATTTATTTTTTGCCGTTGATTATTCAGCGTCATTTGCTTGAGCGATATTTTTTTATTTACCCATTGCGGAAAATCAATAGACAATTTCGGAATTTGCAATGACGAAGACTGGTTGACATCACCGCTTTGTCCGAGTTTCGTTTTTGCCGCAGGATTTACCGCTACGGAAAAAGGATTCACCCAGTAAAAGCCTTCCCGTTTTAAAGTACCGGAATATTTTCCGAAAAGTGTCAGCACGAGTGCTTCCTCCGGTTGGATAACCTTAAAACCGATTGCTAAGACCGGCACGCCGGTAGTTGCCAACACAAAAATAACAATCGCCAGCGCAAACAGTGCGCCGGAAATTTGCTTGCTATTGTAAAGCATAATACCGCTCACAAAAATTGCAATTGCCGCCAACGCAATAAAAATCAGAGCAAAAAGCACGGCTAATCCGTTTTTTGCTTTTACCTCATGTTCCTGCATCCTGTACTCCTTCCATATATATTTTTTTTATTTAAATATATTTTATTTTTTTATCTGATTATAGATCGCTTCGTTTTTTTCATTACCCAATCCAAGTATGATTTTCTCATCTTTCGCCGTAATGAGAAGATACGGCTTATCGGCACTGAGAATACAAAGCCGAACCTTTCCTAATTTCTCGTAGGAAAAATATCCGAGATTAATGCCAAATGCGGAAAGACCGTTCGTCCTTCTCCCGCGCGCGGGAAGAGCATCTATTTTTTCAACGCTTTCGATTTCGGATAAGGGGATTTTCACACCGTACATGCCTTTTACTTTTAAAATTCCGTCCTCAACGACCGCGCCGCTTGTCGTGATCGTCAAGATAAGCGCGATCGCAATACCGACGGCAATAATGATAGTAAAAATTATTTTCGCTTTCATAAGCGCTTCCTCACTTCACCGGCTTCATACCGATATTGATATGATATCATAATGTATAAAAATATCAAGAAGTTTTATGAAAAGAATTGCAAAAAATTATAAAAAAAGCGGAAAGCTCATTGCTTTCCGCTTTAATCGTTGCATTACAATATTATGAATAGGTATAATTACCAGTTTTCGCCAACTCGTTCAAAATACCCCTGCGGATGATCGCAAGCGGGGCATTTTACCGGAGCCGTTTTGCTGACTACGATAAAACCGCAATTAAGGCAGCGCCACGTTACGGCATCTTCCTGTACCCACATGCTGTTTTCTTCTAGCCGTTTGATAAAAGCTTCGTATCGTTTTGCATGCTGTTTTTCCGCCACGGCGATACTTCGCATAACAGCAGCAATTTCCGGAAAGCCTTCTTCATCAGCAATTTTTGCAAAATCGGGATACATGTGCTGCCATTCGTAGTTTTCGCCGGAAGCCGCTTGTTTTAAGTTTTCCAATGTGGTGCCGATCACTCCGGTCGGTGCAGTTGCGGTAATCGTTGCTTCACCGCCTTGTAAAAATTTGAACAAGCGTTTTGCGTGTTCTTTTTCCTGATCGGCAGTTTCCGTAAAAATGTGCGAAATTTGAACAAAACCTTCATTTTTCGCCGTACTTGACCAGTACGTATACTTGTTACGAGCTTGCGACTCACCAATAAAGGCAGCTAAAATATTTTTTTCTGTCTTTGTTCCTTTCAGTGATTTCATAAAACACCTTCCTCATTAAATAATGTATTATATATTATACTTTAATTAGTTAAAATAATCAAGTACTTTTTAGAATTATTTTAAGTTTTAAATATTATTCACCTAAGGAAACGCTGATTAAAGGCTTGACGCCGTTTAACATCGTTTCCTAATTGTTTCTCAATGTTCAGTACAAAGGTAGATTCTGAACATTTGCGAAACAACGATTTTAAAGGTGAGCACTGATTAATTCTCGATTGAATTGATCAGTGCCTCCCTAAGTGCAACGGAACATTTTTATTTGGGTGATTTTTTCTTTTTTTCACCGCCGTTGATTAAATCCGAAAAAACAGTATAATACGAACAATGAAATGGGCTTTAGTCTTATCGGGCGGAGGTGCAAAGGGTTTTGTATACCTCGGCATGCTGCGTGCTTTTCAAGAGTTGAAAGTTCCCCAGCCCGACTTGGTTTTCGGCTGTTCAATCGGGTCAATTATCGGCAGTATGGTCGCACTCGGAAAATCGCCCGCTGAAATTGAAACTTTTTTTACGGACGGTTTCGATGCGGAAGATTATTTAGGAAGCGGAAATGTCGTACCGCTGAAACCGGTGAACCGCATTTTAAATATCAGCTCCGTATTTTCCAATTTAATAACCGGCAACAGTATGGACGACGGACAAAAATTATATCTCCTTTTGAAAAAACTGACCGAGGGTAAAAACTTTTCCGATACGACGATTCCGTTTATGTGCAACGCCGTTGATTTACATTCCGGAAACGAAATTATCCTGCATGAAGGCGAGTTGGCAAAAGCAGTATTGGCGTCTTCCGCTTATCCGGTTGCATTTCCGCCTGTTCGTATCGGGAGTGCACTGTTGGTTGACGGCGGGATCGGACACAATACGCCGGTTTGTTTGGCGCGGGAAAGCGGCTTTGAAACGGTGTTTGCCGTTACGCTTGATCACTTTCGGGAAACATCTTTTCCGGAAAGATATCCGAGTGCCGTTTCGGTTTTGAGCAGGGCGGTGAACACGATTTTTAAAAATCAGGAATTGCAGGCGGATGATTATCCCGACTTTTGGTTGGATCTTTCAACGGAAGTTGAAAGCTACGATTTTTCGCACGCGACGGAACAAGTTCGATTCGGCTATCTTCAAACGGTTAAACACAAAAAAGACATCGAAGCGTTTTTCAGTCCGGAAACCGGTCGTAACGTGCAACGCGAAAAATTAAAAGAACAAATAAAGCAAACCTACCGGATTTGAAAAACGACGGAAAAAGCAAAAATGAAAAACTTTTTTAAAAGGTTCAAACTGCTCGACTGGATTATTATCGCCGCCGTTTTATCCGTTATCGGGCTTTTAACCGTTGCAACAGTGCGTAAAAACGGCGGAAAACCGGTCTATTTAAAAGTAACGAGCGGAAATGGAGTTTATTTATACGAATTATCGGACAATAAAACCGTTTCCATTCGGGGCAAAATCGGAATAACCCAAGTGGAAATCAAAAACGGCGCCGCTCGCGTGCTGTCTTCGCCGTGTCCGTCAAAGACCTGCATGGTTCAACCCGCTATTTCGCACGTTGGTGAATGGATAGCCTGTCTCCCGAATGAAGTTTTTTTGCAAATTGTAAGCGACGATATGTACTGAAGTACGGTCAGTATTGTTCCACTTCGTCGCTGAGGTGTTCCAGCACCACGCCCGCTTTTTTGAACATTTCGATAGTGTCGGCACAGTCGTGATAGCGTTTTTCCGCTACAACCCGTTTAATGCCGCAGTTAATAATCAACATCGCGCACGTGCGGCAGGGAGTCATTTTACAAAAAAGGGTGGCGCCGGCGATGCTGATTCCGCGCTTTGCGGCTTGGCAAATCGCGTTTTGCTCGGCGTGGACCGTCCGCACGCAATGCTCCGTTACCGAGCCGTCTTCGTGGGTCATTTTTTTTATTTGATGACCGACTTCATCACAATGCGGTAACCCGACCGGTGCGCCGACATAGCCGGTTACGAGAATTTGATTATCTTTTGCGATGACACAACCGGAACGCCCCCGATCGCAAGTTGCCCGTTTTGCAATCGCATGGCAGACTTCCATAAAATATTCGTCCCAGCTCGGGCGTACATATTTTTCGCTCATATTTTTCTCCATTTTCCGGTTAATCAACGTGGAATTTAACTCCGGCAGTTACGTTGTATCGAAATGCGGAAGGCATAGTACCGGACAGCGCAAAATTATACACCGGCACTTCAGCACGGATATAATATCCTAAATCATTGTACAGATTGTGCTCAAATCCGGTACGCAGCACAACCGACCCGATTGATGCGTCATTTGAAGCGTCGGTTTGATTGTTGTATTTCGCGATGCGGAATATGCATGAAAGCGGAAACACAAAATGCGATGGTTTTGAAAAAACTTCAAAGTTCAAACCGAAATCTGTTATGCCGGTTGTTGTATTATTGCCCATGGTTGACGTTCGCGTGAGTTGCGCCGCAGATACACTCATCAGCACATGGTTCATACGCATTCCCACTTCAAAGATTCCGTTATTAAGGTAAATATTTTTATTTGAAACACCCGTAAAAATCGAAAAATCAATATCAAAGCGGAGAAGAAAGCCTTTTTCCGTTAAAATCCGCATACCGACACCCAACCCCGGCTGAAACGCCGTCGCCAATTCTTTTTGCTTGTGGGGTTTATTTAACGTTCCGATTGAAGGGCCGATTGAAAAAAGAATGGAGGGGTTTCCAAAAGTTACCCGAGCTTTTAATACATTACCGATAACCGGCGTGCGTTGTATTTTAAACATCGCGCCGATTGTTTTCGTAAACGTATCGGAAATTTCGGCTTCAAAACCGAAATCGGGTACTTTCGATGCAATTGTCCCGTTATCCAAAAATGCAAAATTATTGGCTGAAACATTGATATCCGCATCCAATGCATACATCGGCAGTGAAAAAAACATCGTCACTCCGAAAAAAAATAAAAACAACTTTCCTTTTCCGTTCATTATTTAACCGCCTTAAATTGAATACTGATACTTACCATTTTTTCCGGTTCTTCGTAGAGAAACGGATGAATGTTTACCCGAAAATCCAATGTATTTCCTGCAAACGCCGTAGTACAAAAAGGAGAAATCGAACAAGTAAACGCTGAAAATTTACTGATATTCTGTGGATTTACCGACGTACAAAAACTCGCACCCGCTTCGAAATGATACTTTTCCAAGTTCCCACCCGCAAGTTTTAACCCCAATCCCGTAAACATCGAATCCGCATACTGCACATCATCCATATACGCCGGAAGGGATGACACCGGAGCCATAAAGAACGGTACGCTGAATGAAAATTTATCGTATTTTCCGCGCGGTTCAAAAAGCATGTAAAACTTTTTGTATGCATCGGGATCGGGTAAAGTCAAACGATCGATTCCCGCATCATAGAAAAACTCGTATATTACATATGCCTGTAAAATACCCGAAAATCCGCCGCGAAGAAT
>ERZ1673752.4660-NODE-4660-length-11133-cov-3.124661_pt1 | contig 11133 bp, 9 predicted proteins | sample MGYA00580195_ERZ1673752 | MGnify/ENA primary metagenome ERZ1673752 (study PRJEB41218, sample SAMN15661744) | gut metagenome | host: Homo sapiens | place: Canada: London | collected 2015-08-20/2019-03-30 | study: EMG produced TPA metagenomics assembly of...
CCGTGAACAGGCTGCAGTTCCACCTCTCCCGTTCCCGCATCATAACTGCCCACAGTCATACCATAAAGCTCTGATATATAACTGCCCGTAAAAATTTCCTCAGGTGTACCAAAACGATCCACATGATCGCCTCTGACACAGACAATCTTATCTGAAATACGTTCTGCCAGATCCAGTTCATGCAGCGACATCATAACTGTCAGCTTCTCCTTTCTTGTCATTTCCTGAAGAACGGACAGAAATTCCAGTTTATACCGCACATCCAAAAAAGAGGTCGGTTCATCCAGCACAAGTACATCCGGCTGCTGACAGAGTGCACGGGCAAGCATGACACGCTGTCTCTGACCATCGCTGATTTTGGTAAAATCTCTTTCTGACAATGCTTCTATATGCACCAGCCGAATTGATGCATCAACAATCGCCTCGTCTTCCTTCGACAAAATGCCAAATTTGCCGGTATAAGGATATCTCCCTGTTGCTACTACATCCCGGCAGGACATCATCTCAGGATGTATCCGCTCCGTCAACACAACTGAAAGCTTCCGGGCAAAAGTCCGGCCATTCATAGTCTCCGTCTTTACACCGTCCAGAACAGCGACTCCCTTTATGGGTTTTAACTGTCGGATCAGACTCTTAAGAATCGTGGTCTTACCGGCACCATTCGGACCGATCAATGTCAGGATTTCCCCCTTTTTCAATCCAATGGCAATATCTTTGATCAATGGGACACCCTGATAGCCCACTGTCAGGGACTCTGTATAAAAATAATCCCGATCCATAGCTACACCGCCTTTTCTTTTCTTCGGTGGATCATGATATAGATAACCACCGGTGCCCCGAATACTGCCGTCACTGTACTGATAGACAATTCCGTCGGTGCAAACAATGTTCTTGCCAATAAGTCACACACCAGGCAGAATACCGACCCCCCAAGAAAACAGGCGGGTATGAGGAGGATCGGCCTGGATGTCCCGAGAAGCTTTTTCACCAGATGAGGGACTGCAATGCCCACAAAGGATACCGGACCGGCAAATGCCGTTACACAGGCTGCCAGAATGCTGGAGAGCAGTACAAGCAAAATACGGAATGCTCTGACATTCAGCCCCATATTCCGGGCATAAGATTCCCCCATCTCATAAGCACTGACAGGTTTTGACATCATGAAAACACCGATTGCCGCAATACCGGTTACTACCGCCATCACTTTGACATTCTCCCAGGTCATACCGGAAAAACTTCCCTTGGACCAGTTGTGGAGATTCACGATATCCGCATCATCTGCAAAAGTAACGATGAAATCTGTCACTGCCGAACAGATATAACCGATCATAACACCGCTGACAATGAGCATGGCCATCTGATCGATCACACCGGACATAAGAATCACAAATCCCATACAGACCATGGCCCCTGCAAATGCAGCAATAATCATCACCCATGAGCTGAGCTTTAAGGCATTGCCGAGGGATGCCACCATTACAAGGGCAACCACCAGTTTAGCCCCTGATGAAATGCCGAGGGTAAAAGGTCCTGCAATAGGATTATGGAAAAATGTCTGCAGAAGATACCCTGACAGAGCAAGACCACCGCCAAGTATAGCTGCTGCCAGTGCTCTCGGAAAACGGATATTTAACACAATATCCCGGTAAGTTTCATTCGCACCGGTCTTTAAGAAAATACCCGGAATATCCTTCAATGGCACATTCACTGACCCGATACAGATATTCAGAATCAGGCTAATCATAAGGAGGCCCCCAAGGATCACAAATGCCGCCCCAAATCTTTTGTTCTTCATGTTGGTCCTCATCTCATTTCAATTGGTATAAATAGGTCAGATCCTCATCGTCACCTACAAGCATCCGATGAATGTCGGATGTGATGGTACCCAGTTCCATTGTGGACTGATAAAGATTCTTTGATGTACAGTACACATGTCCCTCCTGCAGGGCCCTGAACTTTTCAAACAGCGGACTTTTTGCCAGCAGGTCATCGACAGAATCCAGTTCTCCTTCAATGGTACTGTTATAAATGATATAATCTGCATCCTTGGCCCCTGCATAAAATTCTTCCATCTGCATGGACAGGGTTGATGTTGCCTCTTCCTCATCTCCTAAATCTTTAAATATATACTGACCGCCGGCCATTTCGATCATCTTCGGAAGATAATCCGCACTTTTACGGACATTGGCCTGCCCGTTGCTCGTAATATAGAAAAAGGCAACTGTCTTTGTTTCTTTGTCCCCGGAAGCTGCAGCACTGTTTTGTACCTCTTCCATGGCTGCCTGCTCTTTGTTAAAAGCATCCTCCGCTTCTTTTTCATGACCTGTCAAAAGTCCGTATAACTTGACCCACTCTGTTCTTCCGAGAGGTTCCGGTTCATAGCTGGAATAATCTACCAACACATGGATACCGAATTTTTCAAGCTGTTCCTTCACCTCCGGTGTATGGAGAATCATAGTATTCTCAATTGCCAGCCCGCAATTTCCCTGAACGATCTGCTCATAATCCGGTGTGGAATATTTTCCGGCATACAGAATATCCCCGTTCTCCATTGCCTCTTTTGCCTGATCAATATACCAGCCATCTGCTTTCAGACTGCTGAACCTGATCGAATCCAGTGCGTCCAGAGAGACGAACATATCCATTGCTGCAGATGCTGCCAGATAAATATTCTGAACCGGTTCCTGAATCACGACAATGTCTGAGGCCAGATCATCCGGTACCTCTTTACCTTCCGGGACAAGCAGATAACGGCTTCCGTCAGTCACTGTCACCAAGTGGTAATCCCCCTCATAATCATCTATTGAAAACTTCTGTGCATAAGTCAGCTCCTCACTGTGATCAAATGTCAGTTTCTGGCTGATAGCCGTGTCATGTTCTTTCTCATTGGTATCTGCCGTTTTCCCGCAGGCTGCCAGCAAACACACCAGTATACCTATCACAAACATTATTCTTTTCTTTTTAATCTTTTCGTCTTATCCTATCTTCTTTTTGTTTTTGCGTATTCCCCAAAATGCCGCCGCACATGCAATAACAACGGCTGCTGCAATACCGATGCCCGCTGTACCCATGCCATGCCCTGACTGGGCAGGTGAAACAGAATCCGATGCAAATGTCAGCGTATATTCTATTTCATGAGGCACACTCATGGCTGTTGTATCACCAATAACAGACATCGGTTCGTCAAATACTTCCACCGGTATTTCAAACGTGGAGTTTCCTTCTGTATTCACCGGGAGATACTTTTCTTCTCCAACCTTCATATAGTCATAATGGGAACTACTCCAGACAATTTTCGCTTCCGCCTGTCCGTTCTCCACCAATAATTCTGTGGGTGACTGAACGGAGGCCCTTCCGCTGCCGCCTTCCATAGTCACTTCCACTGTATATTCACCGTCTGCCAAATTGAGTTCTGAAACTTCCATTCTTATATGCTCCTTTCCGGCCTGTCAAATTCAATTATCTATTCCATGTTATAGAAAAAGGCTGCTGCAAAACGCTCATCTACATTCCACAGCAGCCCTGTCTTCTGAATGAATCAGTCTGATTATGTACTTGTCAAGGTTTGATCAAGCTCGATTACTCTTCAACAGCAACAGGATTGGATACGCTGACCTTATGATCATACCATACACCCTTCGTGCCGATCAGGGCAAGATCAAATTCTTCATCAATGGCCGGTACCGGTACATCAAAACCATTAACTTCTTCTGATGTCCCATCTTTATAAGTCACTGTATCTGTGACAGGCTGCAAAAGTTCTGCACCGTCTTTCTGTGCATCCTCTGCAAGACCCGGATAAAGGTTTACAATGTTCTTGGATGTAAGGGTAATATGAATGGTCATCTTGCCGTCTTTGACAGTTAATGTGCCCTTCCCATCACATGTCTCATTCACATGAAACATGCTGCTGTCTGTATTAAAATCTGCAGAATATATACCATCTGCCAGTATCTCTGCGCCTTCTGTCTGAGCAGCTGTCTGGCTTTCTGTTTGAATCTGTGTTTCTGTCTGTACTGTTGTCTGGCTCTCTGTCTGAGTATTGGCATCCGACTTACTGCCGCAGCCAAACATCACTGAACAGCTAAGCAGCGCCGTACACAAACATACAATGACTTTCTTCTTCATTTTGTATCCATTCCTTTACTTGTAATTATTCAATAACTGCGGCTGTATGTGCTTTGTAGATTTCCTGGACTGCAGGGATTTCACCAAGACCTGCGATCTGGCAGTCAACACTGTCAAAATTGCCGGAAGCTGTGAACTGGCTCTTCCAGGAATCATCATCATCACCGGCCATATCGTTATTAGCATGATCACCGGCAACAACCATCAGCGGACGAAGAACAACTTTCTTGTAACCTGCGGTCTTAACTGCTTCGATCACTGCTTCGCATGCTGTATCTTCCGGTTCACCTTCAACAGTACCGATAAAGACATTCTCATAACCGAGGTCTTTCATCTGTGACTGCATCTGGCTGTAAGAAATCTTAGCTGTATGGGATGTACCATGACCCATGAATACGAATGCTGTACCGTCTTCTTTGGCTGCATCCAATGAATCATACCCTGCTGTCTTAACTGCTTCTGATGTAATAGCTTCTGCTACAGCTTTCTTATCATCATTCACAACAGTTGCATCGTCACCGACTTCACCAAGTAATGGCTCAGATATCTTGACGGATTCAAATTTGTCTTCATACTTCTGAACAGCCTCTGTTAATTCATCATATTCAGCACCATGCATCAGATGTGTCGGCTGAATAACAAGGTTCTTCACGCCGTTAGCAACTGCACGTTCCAGAGCCTGATCCATATTGTCGATGCATTCGCCGTCTCTTGCTTCTACATGATTGATAATGATCTGCGCTGTGAAAGCTCTTCTTACAGACCAGTCAGGATTTGCTTCCTGAAGGACATCTTCAATACCTTTGATATCTTTCACACGGCTGTCATTAAAAGATGTACCGAAGCTGACTACCAGCAGTTCATTCTCGCCAATATCATCCTGGTTGCGGGGATCATCCTTGGAAGCATCCCCTGTATCTCTTCCGAAATAATCCGGATCTGCATTCTCGCCTTCAACCATGGCCTTCTGAGCATCTGTCAGAGCATCCCATGCGGCTTTTGCTTCCTTGCACTGTTCATCTGTGCTGTCATTTCTTTCCTGTACATAAATGGCATCGATCAGTGCTGCAACCTTATCTGCTGCTTCCTTATCCGCATCTGCACCTTCTGCAGATTCTGCTGCCGTCTCGGTAGATACTGCTGCCTCTGTGGATGCTGCTGTGCTCTCTGCTGCAGCTGTTGTCTCGGTCTGTTTGCCGCCGCATCCCGCTAAAAGAGATGCTGTAATAGCAGCAACACACACAAATGTTGTCATCTTCTTCATGTTGTTCTTCCTCCTGAAATATAAAATATAGACAGGCACACTTCCAGGAATAAGAAATAAAGAGGGCGAAAAAACAAAAATCCAGCGATAATTCGCCGGATTGCCTGTTATATGTTCTAAACTCATTCAGTACAGCCAATCCTCGTGACCTGGAACCTGATATTCCCCGTACCACAGTCTGGCAGGTCTCCTGGCTCACAGTCCAAACATCCAACACTGTCTTCCCGATGACTCAGTGACATATTAGTGCGGAACTCCTGCTCACAGTGACGAGATCGCACAGGATTTGCACCTGTTTCCCTATTCTCCGTTTTTACACGGCACCAGCTGTTTCTTATTCTGTTGTTTTATGCCATAAAATCATTATAGCACGATTTAACAAATATACAATTCTTTATTGAGAAAACTATGAAAAACACGCTCTGCGAGTTTTTCATAGTTTTCGCGACAGTCGCCAAGGTCTTGTGCAAGCACGGACTTTGGCTCGTTGTTCGCGTAAATTAAACAGTCTGACCTTGTCTGCTTATCCTGCGGCGCTTCTTCTGGCTGCGTTTAATTTTTTCAATCAGAATACAGATACTTACCGCCAGTCCGAAATGAAGGGCAAATTCCACCAGCATTCCCACAACCGGCACCGGTGAAATCCGACTTAATATCTGATTCCATGGAATAGCGATCTGGGAAACTGAATGGATGCAGCAGGTCCACATGGCATGTTTTCCGATCCACCGGATTTTTTCAGACATCTGTCCCTCAAACCGATTCAATTGCTGCAGTCCCACCAGCAGGCAAAGACCGGCGCCAAAGCTCATTATCCAATCGGCCAGTCCGCATTTCCAGTAGTTATCTGCCATATTGATATTGCCTTTCCAGGACATATAAAGCCAGCCCGCTGTCAGCAAAATCCATATCACCGGATGTATCTTTCGGTTAAAAATATCCAGCTTTTTGCACCATATGCCGGCATACATATAACCGGCGCCCACCAGTACCTGAGGAAGATAAAAGGGCATCAAAATATCCGTCCCGATATGAATACCAGCCACTGCCATCACAACAAGCAGCCCAATCTGCATCCATGTCTTCTCAAGTCGTAGCACCGCATTCAGAATGAGGGTATCCAGTACAAATACAACAAAAAACCAGATTGCCCCGATGCCATGGGATGGTATACCCATAAATATACCGGCACTGAGTCCAAGAAGATATGGAAAGAAGTTATATCTTACGGTTCCCAAATAATCCGAAGCACTGCCCTGTGCCAGACAGACACCAAAAAGACTGATAACCAGAACAGACACCGCAACAATACAGTAAGGCCGGATAATCGCCTTCTGGGCTCTCAGACAGGCTTTCCATGATTTCTTTTTGACGGTATAGCCGCACAGCATAAAAAACATGGCCATGGAACCGTATCCCATCACCTGCAGCGGATATAATTTTGCGCTCTGAACATTCAGACCATACCCAAATAGTCCATCTGTAATTGCGTGCATCATCATAATGGCAATCATCATAAGACCCTTGGTCAGGTTAAACATTCCCGGATAATTTCTCTGCATCAATCTGCCTTCCCCTGAAGTTCCGTCATCACATCAATCACATCTCCGATGGTGATCATTCGTTTCAGCATGGAATCCAGAATTTCCACCTCAAATTCCTCTTCCAGATCACTGAAAACCTCCTGCATCTCTATGGAATCCATATCCAGATCATCCATAATACCGCTGTCCTCCGTAATCTCTATTTCATCATCCGCGATAACATCCGTAAATGTACGAAATACAATATCTTTTACCTGATCTCTTGTCATCCTCTTTACCTCCTGCTGCAAATGCTGCATCATGCACATTTTATTCTAATTTCTTCTTATCTTCATGGCATTAATCTTCTCAAAGGGTGTCTCCCGAAGCTCCCATGAGACAATTCGTTTGCAAAAAACATTCTTTCTGTTCATATCCCGGATATAATCATCAATATCCGCAGTCACAGCATTCTCCACCGACTGAACCTCTGCGTGAAGATGTCCGTCTTTCTCCTTTACCAGAGCTTCACTGATCATCGGACACTTTCTCAGCTGTCCTTCCAACTCCTCCGGGGAAACATTTTCCCCATTGGCCAGAATAATCAGATTCTTCTTTCTGCCCGTCAAATACAGATAACCTTCATCATCCACATAACCGAGATCCCCTGTTTTTAGCCAGCCGTCTTCAAAAACTTCATCGGTTGCAGCCTGATCTTTGTAATATCCCAGCATAACGCTCTGGCCGCTGACCTGCACTTCACCATCCACGATTCTTATATGCACGCCCGGTGTTACCTCACCTACAGAGCCTTTTTTCTTCCGTCCGGCTCTCTCATTGGTAATGACAACGGCTTCTGTCATGCCATATCCACTGATAATATGCACCCCAAGATCTTCAAAAAAGTCTATGGTTTTTGGATCTGAAAAACTTCCGCCCACAGAAACTGTATGCAGATGACCGTTGAATTTCTGAAACTTCTCTGCTATTGTTCCCTCTGAAGTATCATTTTCCAGAATATTGCGCAGAGCCTCCAGAACCAGAGGCACAGCCTGGATAAAAGCAGGTTTCTGCTCATGGATATCTTTCAATGTCCGCTTTGTGTTGCTGGTAATATACTGTTCAATACCGTTACTGAACATGGAAATGATAGATCCAAGCTTCATCAAATGATAATTGGGTACCGGCGCCATACCCTTGTCAAATCGCACACCATCATAGGCAAATTCAGCACTGGCACAAAGGGCCATCATATTCTTCTGGGCCAGCATCACACCCTTTTTCTTTCCTGTAGAACCTGTTGTAAAAAGCACGCATGCAGGCAGTTCCGGGTCCAATTCATATTTTCCGGCAATATCAGGTGCCGGTGTCCTTTTTGCCTCATACATGGACGCCGTTTCCACAGATGTCAGCTGTTTCGCCCATTCCTGCTGTGCATCATCGATTTTGCCATACAGCAGCACATCCGGATCCAGCAGCCGAAGTTCTTCCTCAAGATCAGATACCTCCTGTGTATAATTCATGGTCATGATTACAGAACCTGTGTAGAGGAGTGTCAGATAGGCAATGGCCCACTCATAATCCATGGCCCCCACAAGGGCTGCCTTCTTTCCTGTCCAGTGATGTTCTTCCAGCCAGACTGCCGTTTTCTGGATGTCTGCATAAACCTCTTCGTATTTTTTGGTAATAAGTACTTTATTTTCTTTGTAAGAAATAGCCGGTCTGCCATGAAAAGCCTGTACCGCATACTCGATCATCTCATAAATATTATTGGCATTCATAGGATAACTCCTTTTCTCTCTCAGTCTGTCTGTGATGAATGAAATATTTTCCCGAGCATCTGCTGCTCAATTTCCCACACTAAAGGTTCTCTCAGAAGCGTCAGCAGACCACCGTAAGCGCCAAAGAATAAAACTGCCGACAAAAGCAATGTCAGGAAACTGCCTATATGGAGATTTTTTACCCACAGAGATGCAATAACTCCTATCAGCACACCGACGGTAATCTTTCCGTAGCTGACTTCTTTGTAAGCCGGACGCACCATCTTCTTCAATGCTGCGAATTGCACCAGCCATACAACCGCTTCCGCTGCCAGTGTTCCGATGGCCGCTCCCACAGAAGCCACCCGCGGAATCAGAATAGCATTCAGAATAAGATCTACTGCAGCCCCGGCTATTTCTGAATAAAGTACCTTCTTTTCCTGCCCAAGGGGCACCAGCATCTGGATACCCATAATATTCGTCAGCCCGATCAGCACAAGGGTCGGCATAATGATCTGCATGGGCAGTATTGCCGGTATGTAAGCTTCTCCTGACAAAAACAAAACACTTTCGGATGCAAAAAGCATAAAATACACCATCAGGGGCACAGCGATTAGAAACACAAAGCGGATCGCTTTCCGGGTAATTTCATGGAATTTCTCCATTTCATGATGCTCCACATAATAGGAAGCTCTGGGCAGCAGGACTGTTCCAAGAGATGTCACCACCGCCAGAAGTACGTTCTTAATCTTCACCGCCGCATTATAATAACCCACATCCGTATTGCTTTTCATAAAACCAAGCATCACTGTATCAAGATTCGTATAGATCGTTGTAGCGCAGGACATGGCAAAAAACACCATAATTGGCTGCATATGCCGTCCAAACTGGTAATGCCCCATCGGCTTCAGATTGATATATTTATGCACATTCATCAGATTGCAGACATTTGATGCCGATGCCGCAAAAATAGAAATTCCGCCGTAAATGACATAATCACTCTTTTCATGGATCAGGGCAAACATCGCCAGCAAAGCGATAAATTTGAAGATAATAGAGGTCACCGTGATATACGTATACCGTTCCAGCCCCTTGTACAGCCAGTCCATGCCGATCATATTAAAGAAAATGGTCAGACTGATGACCAGAAACAAGGGCTTTTCGGCCTGCATCTTCGGCACCCTGAAAAGTACGGCAAAAAATACAGCATATGTCAGAATACTCATGACACAGTTAATCAAAAAAATCTCCTGTGCCGTCTGTGTCAATGCCTCTCTGTCATCACGCACCTTCGCACAAGCTCTGATACCGTAAGTTGGAATACCCAGCTGGGCAAACAATGCAAAATACGTCACCACCGATGTGGCAAAAGAAACCGTACCGGTGCCTTCCGGCATAAGAATCCTCGATACATACGGAAATGTAATCAACGGAAAAATAAAGGATGACATAGTCAGTATGGCATTCATTATGAAATTTAATTTTAACGAAGATGTCATTTTATCTTTCATCATTGTTATTTCTTCTCTCTCATTTTGCCGCCAATCCATTGCATCATCTTCTCAGGTACACGGTACTCCACGATAAATTTATCCAGTACGAAAGCAACCGGCACCAGCTTGATAAAAGGTGCATCAAAAATTGTCTCATAAAAACGGTTTGAAAAAGCTGACATCACCAGATCATTGAACAGATAGGCATAAATAAACAATCTGAAATCAATAGGATGACGGCTGATGTTTGTACGCACTTTCACATACGTCACTGAATAATAAAGTGCCATCATTCCTGTCCAGCATACAACACCAAAATAGCCGAAATCAAAGATAATCTTATAGAACATCGTATATACATTGCCAATCTCTATGCCATTTCTGCTGAAGGAGAAGAAATTAATTTCTGCAATAGAGAAAAGATTCGTACCGCAGACTTTGGCAATATAAGCATAAAGGCCCCGAAGAATATGGGGAGCAAAAACCGGAACTTCCGACACGCCACGAAAAAGCGTAATATCATTGTTACGCAGAAATGTATCCAGATTGACAACCGGTGCCCCGACATAATTAAAAATATAACCAAAAATATTGAAACCATCTGTCCCCCGACCCATGGCAAAAAGCAGTGCCAGCATCAGAAGACACAGTGTCCCCGCTGATGCCGCCATGATACCAAGAAGTTTGCCATTCAGACGGTACTGTCTGCCCTGCCGCATATAGAAAATATACAAAAGACAAACCACAAAAGTAACAATTCGAAGAATTGGTGATCTGCTGCCATTCATGACGATTCTCACAACCATCAAAAAAACAGAACATACATGCAGCGGATTGATTTTTTTATTCACCGTAAAATTGTATACAGCAATATACAAAAGAAGATACTCCGCCGCACAGCACAACGGATTTGTGACACGATAAACAAAAGGAATCGGCACTGCCAACTGGGCATATGTATCTGT
>ERZ1673752.4664-NODE-4664-length-11123-cov-3.702114_pt1 | contig 11123 bp, 7 predicted proteins | sample MGYA00580195_ERZ1673752 | MGnify/ENA primary metagenome ERZ1673752 (study PRJEB41218, sample SAMN15661744) | gut metagenome | host: Homo sapiens | place: Canada: London | collected 2015-08-20/2019-03-30 | study: EMG produced TPA metagenomics assembly of...
GAGGAAGAGATGCGGGGCGCTACCGTCCAGTGCTAGTGGCGCTGGGGGCAGATCCGCGAGGCGCAGCTCTTAGGCGTTGCCCTTCTTCTTCTGCTGTGCACGGTAGATGCCGTAGCCAATGCCGCCAACAGCAGCAAGGCAGACAATCACGATGAGGGCGACGCCCCAGCCGGGCATGCCTTCGTCGGTGTTGGTAGTGCTGGCATCAACACTGGAGTCCGTATCTTCACGGATGAGGCCGTCGGATCCGACGGTGCTGCCAGCAGAGTTGCTCTTGGAGGCCTTGCCGTCAGTGCCCTTCACTTCAGAGCCCTTGTTGGACTTGTTCTCGCCAGCCTTGTTGTCGGCAACGGTGGCTCCGTTAGCGCCAGGGGCAGCCTTCACGGTTGCGAGGGTGGCTTCCAGGTTTCCGCCGCCCTTAGCAGCGGCCATGCAGTTCATGTGGAAGGTCGCTTCGCCAAGGAGGGGGTGCTTGACATGGTTGTCCATGACAATCCAGTTTTCCGGATTATTGCGCTGGCCGGCGGGGCCTTCGATGACCTGGTGCAGGGTGGGGAGTTCGCCAGCCTTAGTGGCCTTGAAGGTGACCTGGAAGGTCGGCGGGTACCAGACGGTATCCTTGCCGTTGACGGAAACGTTCATATTGGAGAAGACGAGGCGGTTGCCACCAACCAGGCTCATCTTGGCGGGGCCGGTTAGGGACTTGCCGTTGTTGAGCATCTTGGCGGTGACGAAGGCGCTCGGATCGTTGATGGCCCAGCGAACGGCGATGTTCTGCATTTCGAGAACATCGGCGCCCTGCTGCTTTCCAATAATGGTGTCAGGACGGTAGTCGACGGTAATGGTGTACTCGTCTCCAACCTTGACGTTGTCGGGGGTAGTGATGGTGACGTGGTCGCCATCACGGACCATGTCAGCGTTGAAGTCGAGGGGAACGCCATTGGAGTGGCAGTCCTGTGCGATAGGCTTGGTTACTTCGGCAGCCTCAGCGCTAGCTGCGGTGAGGGGAGCGAGGCAGAATCCGAGGCCAGCGGCAGCGCCGAGTGCGACGATTCGCTTAGCGAAGGGGGTTTGAGTGTTCATAGTTCGGATAGTAACATCTGTTTTTCGCTCACATCAGAGTGTTTCCATGAACACCGGCCTGTACGAAATTCCAAGCTGAAGTAATAGCAACTTCAAAGGCCATTAATCGATTCCGAAAAAGACTCAAAAGTTTCATTTTTACCAAAAGTGTTAAGTTATTCACTCTCAGTGAGCAAACTCCCAGCTAAGTAGAGTGTCTATTGACACCCACAAACGCGTAGCTGGCACCCCTAAGCCAACCTCGGCCCGTGAAAAACTGTCAGCATAGTTGCCATCAGCGGAATCGGCGCCGACCGCCCCGTAGGCCAAGCGGTACTTCACATACCATCCACCAACCCCAGCACCGCAATTGACCAGGCGAGTAGGCTGGAAGACGTCAAACCACACACCCCGAGAGCGCAGAGAAAGGACAGGACACGGAATGATCTCCGCGGACAACCTGGCCAGCTACCAGGACGACTTCGCCGCCAGCCCCATCAACCGGCTGATGCAGAACGCCGTCACCGAATCCCCCATCAAGAAAGTCGCGATGGACCGCACCATCGCCGTCGGCATCGACAAGACCGTCAGCCACCGCCTTGATGACTGGAAGGTGACCAACCAAAAGAAGTCCGGCCGCTGTTGGCTCTTCTCCGGCCTCAACTCCCTGCGCTACGCCGCCGCCACCCAACTCAACGTCAAAGACTTCGAGTTCTCCCAGAACTGGATGCTCTTCTGGGACAAGCTGGAGAAATCCAACTACTTCCTAGAATCCATGATCGACCTGGCCGACGCCGACGCCGACGACCGCACCGTCCACCACCTGCTCTCCGACCCGATCGGTGACGGCGGCCAGTGGAACATGTTCGTCGCTCTCGTCAAGAAGTACGGTGTCGTGCCGAAGAGCGCCATGCCCGAAACCGAATCCTCCAGCTGCACCGCCTCCCTCAACGAGGCCCTGGAAACCCTCCTCCGCCAAGGCGCCCACGATCTGCGCGAGCTTATCGCCGTGGAGGGCGGAAAAGCAGACGCCGACCCGCACAAGGTGGACGCTGCCAAGCAGGACATCCTCAGCACCATCTACCGGGTGCTTGCCATCCACCTGGGCACTCCGCCCACCGACTTCGAGTGGGAGTGGCAAGACAAGGACAAGACCTTCACCCGCGCCGGGCGTATGACCCCGCTGGAGTTCGCTGACAAATACATCACCGTGGATCTGGACGACTACGTATGCGTCGTCAACGACCCGCGCCCCACCAGCGAATACGGCAAAACCTACACGGTGGACCGGCTGGGCAACGTGGTAGGCGGCACTCCCGTCACCTACCTCAACGCCCCCATTGAGGTGCTGAAGACGGCCGTCAAGGAGACCATTGTTGATGGCGACCCGGTGTGGTTTGGTTGCGATACCAACAAGCAGTCCAGCCGTGACCTGGGCATTTGGGACGCTCACCTCTACGACTACGAAGGCGCCTACAGCCTAGACCTCACCCTCGATAAGGCTAATCGCCTGATCTACGGCGACAGCCTGATGACCCACGCCATGGTGTTCGTGGGTGTGGATGTGGACGATGACGGCAACGCCCGCCGCTTCCGCGTGGAAAACAGCTGGGGCGAGGACATTGCCGACAAGGGCTTCTTCACTATGAACGCCTCCTGGTTCGACGAGTACGTCTTTGAGATCGCTGTCCACAAGGACCGCCTGCCTGCCGACCTGCGGGCGGTGGTGGACGCTGGCGAGGCACCCATTGTGCTGCCCGCCTGGGACCCGATGGGCGCCCTGGCCTAACGTCGCCATCTGCATGAGCCCCTCAAACGAGCTCGCTACCCAAGCTCTTTACCCCAACTCACTACACAACCAGTGCGGTAGCCGTCCGCAAGAGGCTGCCGCACTGCTGTGTTGTATGGGTTTATCTAAAGAAAAGAATCCCTTTCTGGTAGGAGGGGTGTAGCGTGCACGCTCAGGGGCAAGCCAGGAAGGCGTGCCAGTGAGCTGTGCGCGGCAGCGGGGTGAGTTATCCGCGCACGCCGTAGGGGATGGTCCAGGTGGCGGGGGCGATGGACTTTCCGACCTTGCGGGCCTGCAGTTCTTGGTTATAGAGGTTCACTACGGTGTCTGCGGACTTCCAGTGGCCGAAGAGGGTGGGGTGAATTGGCATGTTGATCTCGGGCGCACCGGCCGAAACGATGTACCGCTGGAAAGGAGCACCGCAGGAGGAGGTGTTGAAGTCGATGTACTGGGAGGGATTGTAGAAGATGACGCCGGCTTTCCTCGCAGCCAGCTGCATCTGGTGGTTGAGCTCCTCCACGAACTCGCGGAAAAACACTATGTCACGCTTGGGAATAATCTTCTCGGCCGGGCATCCGTCGAAGTTCTTGGGGAACGGCGAGTAGTAGCCCATGGCGATGATGATGGCGTCGCTGGCGGCGCGGGCCTTAATGTCCTTGAGCATGTAGTAGATAGCGGGGGATAGGACCCGGGCGCGTCCCATCATAGATGGGGCTAGGTAGGGTGAACAGGCGTCGCCCTTCTTCCAGTGCTTGGCGCACTTAGTCATGAGTTCGGCGGCGGTATCCAGGTAGGTGTCGTTGCCGCCGAGAGAGGCGACAACGAGCGTGGTGTTCTTGTTGATGGCGAGGCGCTGGGCGGCCTTCGGGATTTTACCGACGAAGGTGGAGCCAGTATGCCAGTATTCTTCGATGGCGGCGCCGGCGCAGGAGGCGTCACGCACGGGCAGGCCGGTCTTTTGTCCTACTACCTGTGCGAATCCGAATTCGTTGTGCATGCAGGGGTCGCCGGGGACAGTGCTGGGGAGCCAGGCGGTGACGGTGTGGCTGTCTCCGATGTTGACGAAGTTGGGGCCCTTGTGGGGGATGCCGCCGTAGTTGATGACGGTGTAGGGCGCGGGGGTGGAGTCGTTGAAGTCGGATCCTTTGGCGGGGTAGTTGTATTTGCCGCCCAGGGGAAAGCCGGGGGTGGGCATGGGGTTGGTTTCGGCTCCGGGCTCGTTGATGACGGTTCCGGGAGCGGCGTCGTCATTGTCGTCCGCCCAGGCGAGGCCATGGCCGGTGCTGGTGACGAGCAGCAGACTGGCAGCGATGCCAGCAATTACGGCATGGGGAGTGGAGTGCTGCATGGGTTCTCCTTGTTATAAATAAGTAGTGTTGTATGCATACAACCGAATGATATAATAATCATCCACCCATGATTTAATAAATGTGATCGTGTTCATAATGCTCATATTGTGAGGCATAGGAAAAGCGGAGTGTCATAACTTAATATGCTTTAAGATGCAAATATAGTGGATTCTCTTAGTTTGTGGGTGGCAGGTCTTGTGTTTTCTAGAGTACTGCAACAACTAGAATAAATTTGTCACGAGTGTCAGAGTGTAGACACTTAAGAACACTTCATCCCCTAAAAGTTTTCAGCAAACATACATACACGGCAGGTACCCCACAAAGAGGGCACCTGCCGTGCTCATTATTCTGTTAGTCGACACACACCCCTAAGCGCCCCCAAACGCCCCTAAACACCCCTAAAGGTGCTGCATAACTAGCCCTTGGTGTCGTAGGAAACCGTCCACGTAGCCGGTGCAATAGACGTACCAGCCTTCCGTGCCGTCAGCTCTTGGTTGTAGAGCTTCACTACCGTGTCAGCGGACAGCCACTGGCCCCGCAGCGTCGGGTGAATAGGCATATTCGCCTCGGGGAGGCCCGTCAGAGTAATTAGACGTTCCTGGGGCGTGCCGCAACCAGAAGTCTTGAAGGTAATGTACTGCGACGGATTGTAGAAGATCACGCCAGCTTTTTTAGCGGCCATCTGCATCTGATGATTCAGCTCCACCACATAGTCGTGAATGAGCTTCAGATCACCGTCGGGTAGGAGACCATCCGCCCAGCAGCCCTTATAGTTCCGCGGCATCGGGGCGTAGTACCCCATACCAATTACCACCGCATCTTTTGCAGCCCGCGCCTTAATGTCCATGAGCATGTAGTACATGGCGGGGGACAGTGCCCTCGTCCGGACCATCATTTGCGGGGCGAGGTAGTCGGCACATGGCTTTTTCTTGGCCCAAAATTCGGAGCACTTAGCGATTACCACAGCCATGGGATCGTCGTAAGTATCGTTGCCTCCGAGCGACGCCACCACCAGCTTGGTATTCTTGTTGACGGCAAGCCGTTGGGCGGCTTTCGGGATGCCACCCAGGTAGGTGTTTTTGGTGTGCCAGTAGTGTTCAATGCCGGCGCCAGCGCAAGAGGCATCCCGTACATCCAGGCCGGTTTTCTGGCCCACAACCTGTGCAAAGCCCAACGCATTGTGGAGGCAGGGTTCGGGGATGGTGGTGGGGACCCAGGCGGTGACGGTGTGGCTGTCACCAATGTTCACAAAGTTCGGTCCCTTGGTGGGGATACCGCCGTAATTGATGACAGTGTAGGGGGTAGGAGTGGAATCACTAATATCGGATTTATCATCTGGGTAACCATACTTACCGGCAAGTGGAAACCCGGGAGTAGGTTCGGGGTTCGGCTCGGATGAAGCCCAGGCGGCAGTCTGCCCCAAGCTTCCGACCAGCAATAGGGCAGCAGAAAGACTGGCGGTGAGGGAGTGCGTTAGACGTTTGTGCATAGTGATACTCCTTGAAAAAAGAACAAGCTGGCACGATTTTAGACGATTGTTCACCTGCTAGACAATGATTATTTACTGCTATGCAAGAAACCGTTTACTGGAGAGACACTAGCACCCCCTTACGCTCGGCAGCCCAAGCCCGGCACAGTCATTGACACGTGCACCCTGGCACACTCCCAGGGCGCACGTCCGGCAACTAGTTCACTGGATGGTAGGGGGCCTTCCAGGTCTGCGGGGCAATGGTCTTACCGCGCCGGCGAGCCGTCAACTCCTGGTTGTACAGCTTCACCACATGCTCCGCCGCATTGTAGTGGCCGGTGAGCGTGGGATGGAACGGCACCGAGTACTCCGGCAGGCCGGTAATAGAAATCATGCGGGCGAACGGGGCACCGCAGCTGGACTGCGCGTAGTCCTCCTCCGCGGAGGGATTGTAATAAAGCACCCCTGCCTTCTTGGCGGCAGTGCGAATGGAATGGTTGATGACGCTGAAGATCTCATTGATGAACTTCAGGTCGCCCTTGGGGGCGGGGCCATCAATGAGGCACTTCTCTGTATTCTTCGGCAAAGGGTTGAAGTAACCCATAGCGATGACGACCGCATCCTTCGCTGCCCGCTTCTTCGCATCCTTGTACATGTAGGTGAGGGCAGGCACCAGTGCCTTGGCCCGCGGCATCATCTCGGGAGCCATCTTGCGGGCACACGGATTGCCCTGGTTGTAGTACTTGGGAATGGACCAGCTAGCCAGGCATCCCGCCAGTACCGAGATCATGGAGCTGGTGTAAGTGTCGTTGCCGCCCAGCGACGCCACCACCAGTTTGGTGTGCTTGTCGATAGCCAGACGTTGGGGTGCCTTCGCAATAGGGAACTGGAAGGACTTCATGGTGTGCCAGTAGTGGGGAATGCCCGCACCGGCACAGGCGGCGTCACGGATAGCAAGGCCCGTCTGCGCACCTACCGCGGCGGAGAAGCCGATGGCGTTGTGGAAACAGGGTTCTCCCAGGGTGGTGGCGTAGAAGGCGGTTGTGGTGTACGAGTCGCCGATGTTGACGAAGTTGTCGATGGGCAGGGGTAGGCCACCATAGTTCAACACGGTGAAGGGGGCGGGGGTATCGTCAGTGATTCCCCAGTCTATGCGACCGCCGGTGAGGGGGCTGTCGTTCTCATTGTCTTCCACAGTGGGGAGCGGGAATCCGGGGGTGTTGTATTCGGGGTCGTTGGGGTCAATTTCTTTAGCGAAACCGGTGCCAGCGCCCCACACGGAGCCTGCGAGCAGGCTGATGGTGGCTGCGATCGCAACACACGCCTTGTGGTAGCGTCCCATGGATTTCCTCCAATCGCTGGCTGCCGCTGGGCGACAGCCGGTACTGAAACGTGTACCCAGCACACGGCTGGGGCTTTTAATGGTGACACAGTAGAGAGCGATTGGACCGATAGGAGTGACCGGCCACAGGTTACAGTGCACCCTCCAGTTTACGTTTAGTGATAGGAAGAAACGTGACTTTCGCTACAACAGAATGGCATCTTTGCTGCCAGGGCCAACCTGCCACGTCTGCCGAGCAATACTCCGGCCATGCCGCCGCGCCTGCATTTCCTGCTCATAAAGAGAGGCAACGTGCTTCGACATATTCCAGTGACCCGTCAACGTGGGGTGGAACGGTACCCCAAACTCCGGCAAGCCCGTAATGGAGATCAGCCGGTAGAGCGGTAACCCACAGCTGGAGCGGGCAAAAGCCTCCTCCGCAGACGGGTTGTAGTACAGCACGCCCGCATTCTTTGCGGCCTGCCGCACCGACTCGTTCAGTGTCACGAAAAGGTTGTGGACGAATTTCAGATCCCCCACTGGGGCAAGGGCGCGCTCCCAGCAGTACTCGGACGCAGACGGGAAGGGGTTGAAGTAGCCCATGGCGATAACTACGGCATCCTTACTGGCGCGCTTCTTCGCATCCTTCAGCATATAGGTGAGGGCTCGTTCCATAGCTTTCGCCCGGCTGAAAAGACGGGTGCCGACGCGCCGCTCGCACGGGTTGCTGGAGAGCCGCTCCACCGGGCTGGTCCAGGAGGCAACACACTTGAGGGCAAGGGACACCATGGATTCGGTGTAGGCGTCGTTGCCTCCCAAGCTCACCACCACCAGTTGTGTGTCCTTGTTAATGGCCAGGCGTTGCGGCATCTTAGGGACGGGGAACTGGAAGGATTTCATGGTGTGCCAGTAGTGCTCGATGCCGGCACCCGGGCAGGCAGCATCACGGGGAGGCAGTTTCACCTGTGCCGCCACTGCTGGGGCGAACCCCACAGCATTGCGGAAGCAGGGTTCCACCAGTGTGGTGCCGTAGAACGTGGTGGTGGTGTAGGAGTCCCCGATGTTGACGAAGTTGGGGCCCTTCAGGGGAATACCGCCGTAGTTCAGCAGGGTGAAGGGGGCGGGGGTGGTGTCGCGGATACCGAAGTCAAGGGTGCCGGCCCCGTCTGGCGGGGTGTAGGGCAGGGGGAAGCCGGGGGTGTCCGGCCAGGGGTCGCCGATCCATTGCGGGGCGGGTGCCTGGGCGGCAATGCCTTGTGCCGGCAGGCCAGTGCCTGCCACCGCGTAGGCGGCATCCAGTGGGGCCGGGTGAGCGCCAGTGATTGTGTGTTCGGCATCCAGTGGGGCCGGGCTAGCAGTGGCGGCGGGAGTGAGCAGCCCACCCACCAGGGCAGCACCGGTGAGTGCTGTCCCGAGGGTGGAGAGAATACGGGTGGGAGAAAGTGTCATTAGAAGAGGCTGACGTCGTAGACCTGTAGGACAATGGTGGCATTTTCGGTAATGTCGGACCCTGGCTCGGGGCTCTGGTCCTTCACCTGGCCGGCCTTCGAGAAGTTGGTGCTGCGCACCTTCTTCACGGTGAGGGTGCCGTCCCAGCCGGCGGCACGCAGCTGGCGTTCCGCTTCTTCTTGGCTGAGGCCACGCACGTTCGGCATGGCGAGGCTAGTACCGTCAGACACCATGATGGTGACGGTGTCGCCCTTGTTAGCCTTCTCCTTTGGACTGGTACTCACCACCGTGCCCTTCGGCTTGCTGGAGTGAACCTTCTTTACCTTCACGGAGAAGCCAGCATCCTCCAGGTTGCTGCGGGCCTGCGCCTCCGTCATACCCACCGTGGAGGGGATGAAGGTGGCAGAGTTACCGGTACCCAGCAGGATGGTCACTTCCTGCGACGGGGACACAGTGGAGCCCAGCGGCACAGACAGTTTCACCACCTTGTTCGCCATGTCCGCGTCGGAGGGCACGCGGCGTACCTCGGTGGCCACCTTCAGGCCGGCCATGGTGAGCTTCTCGCGGGCGGCTTCTTCGCTCATGCCTTGCACATCCGGCACCACAATGGGTCCCTTACCGGAGGACACAATGAGGGTGACGCGTCCACCGCGGGCCACCATGGTGCTGGCGGCCGGGTCAGTACGGATGGCCATGCCGCGCGGAACCGTGTTAGAGGCTTCCGTTTGCAGATCCACGCGCAGGCCCTGCTGGCGCAGGCGGTCGGTGGCGTCGTTGGCTTTCAAGTTGGTGACGTCGGGGACAGCCAGCTGGTTGGAGAAGATGCTGACACCGGTGACGGCTTCGGTAATGACAATGCCCGTCATGGACAGACCAATGAGGACGAGCAGCGCAATGCCGAGTTTCTTGAAGTGGTGACGGACGCGCTTACGCTTCGACTGCTTCTTGGAGACGGGAGCCTCCAGGGGTTTCGGCTGGCTGAGGTTATTGGTGCCGTCAGCCGCGCCATTCCAGGCACCAGCGTTGGCACCGGCAGCGGTGTGTGCGGTTGCGTCTGCCCCATCGGAGGTAGCGGCGGCTCCGTCTCCGGCTGCGGGAGCACCGTTACCCTCCGCTCCACCGGCAGTACCAGCGGCGGCAGCAGCGCCAGAGCCGGCGGCACCGCTCTTGAGGCCGGGGTGCTCGTCGTCGTCGCGCATCGCACCGAAGCGCACGCCCTTTTCGTTAATGGGTTTACGCTGGTCGGCGGTAGTGTCCTTGGCGTCCTCGCTGGCTTGGCGCGAGTTAGCTTGGCCGGCCGCCGCGGCAGCTGCCATCATCTCGCCAATGTTGGCGGGTTGGCTGGTTCCCGAGGAGGCTGCACCGTCACCGGCACTACTTCCCGCATCTGCGCCAGCACCAGCAGTAGCAACGCCAGTAGCACCGGCAGCACCGACACCCAACAGGCCGGCACCCGCCACCGCACGTGCCGCCTGGCGTTCCGCCGCCATGCGAGCAATGTCCTCATCGGTCAACACTGGTTGCACCAGGGTAGCGTCACTCTTCATAGCCATGGGGCGCTGCCCGTGCAGCACCGTCACCAAATCCGCTTTCATATCGGCAGCGGACTGGTAGCGATCCCCCGGATCCTTCGCCATAGCCTTCAAGACCACCGCATCCAGGCCCGCAGACACCAACTCATTGAGATGGCTGGGCGGAATAGGATCTTCCTGCACATGCTGGTAGGCCACCGACAGGGCAGACTCACCCTCGAATGGTGGCTGGCCGGTAATGGCCTCGTACAGCACACAGCCGGCAGCATAAATATCGGAGCGAATATCCACGTTCTGGCCACGCGCTTGCTCCGGAGACAGGTAGGAGGCGGTACCGATCACCTGGGAAGTTGTCGTCATGGCACTGGGGGCGTCCACCACGCGGGAAATGCCGAAGTCCATCACCTTCACCTTGCCGGTGCTGGTGATCATGACGTTGCCGGGCTTCACATCGCGGTGCACCACGCCCATCTTGTGGCTGTAATCCAACGCTTCACACAGGTCGGAGACAATGTGCATGGCACGCTGCGGATAGAGGGCACCATCCTCGTGCACCATGTCGCGCAGTGTCTGGCCGCGGATCAGCTCCATCACAATGTAGGGGCACACTCCCTCATCGGTGTCGGCCTCCGCAGTGTCGTAGATGGCGACAATGTTGGGGTGGTTGAGCTTGGCGCTGTTCTGGGCCTCCTGCCGGAAGCGTTCCAGGAAGGATGGGTCCCGAGCCAGATCCGGACGCAGGATCTTAATAGCGACCTCGCGTTGCAGCACAGTGTCTACAGCCATGCGAACTTCGCTCATCCCGCCATATCCGAGAATGTCCCCCAGCTCGTAGCGATTGGAAAGCAGTCCTTCCATTGTTGGGTGGCCTCCTTACGGCAGATTCAATTCGTACACGGTGATGCTGACGGCGGAATCCTTATCCACCTCAGCCCCCGCCGCCGGGTATTGCTGTGCAACCCGGCCGATACGTGCAATGTTAAGAGTGCTGGCGTGGGAGCGGTTGAGCTGGCCATCCCAGCCCGCCTCCTCCAGCATCCTGCGGGCGGAAGTCACGGTCTCACCCACCAGGTTCGGCATGACGATGAGGGAGCCGTCAGACACCACCAGGGTGACGGTGTCACCCTCAGATAGGTCCTGGTTGGCATTCTTC
>ERZ1673752.4665-NODE-4665-length-11122-cov-7.424053_pt1 | contig 11122 bp, 9 predicted proteins | sample MGYA00580195_ERZ1673752 | MGnify/ENA primary metagenome ERZ1673752 (study PRJEB41218, sample SAMN15661744) | gut metagenome | host: Homo sapiens | place: Canada: London | collected 2015-08-20/2019-03-30 | study: EMG produced TPA metagenomics assembly of...
AGATTTTTAGAGACTACTTTTCAGTGCCCACCTTTAAAATCGTTGTTTCAAAAATGTTCAGAGCCTACCTTATTATATTGAACATTGAGAAACAATAAAGGAGATACTTTACTTTTACAAAAAAACTTTGCGTTGCAAAGTTTGCCGGTAAACGGCGTAAAACATTTCATCAGCGTTTCCTTATGCTCCACCGTTATATTTTTTCAAAAAGGCATCCATAAATTCCGTAAAGCGGTTTTCATAAATGCTTTCGCGCGTTTGTAAAATGAGATGATACAAAAAATACAGATTGTGATAACTTGCCAGTTGAATATATAAAATTTCGTGTTCGCGGAACATGTGCCGCAAATACGCACGGCTGTATTTTTTACACACGCGGCACTGACATTCGCTGTCAATCGGTGAAAAGTCAAACTCGTAGTCGCTCTTTTTAATTGAAATAGCACCGCGGTTAGTGAAAAGGCTTCCGTTACGGGCGTTCCGCGTTGGTAGAACGCAATCGAAAATATCGATGCCGTTTTTCACCGCCTCTAAAACGTATTCGGGAGTTCCCACCCCCATGATGTATTTTGCTTTTTCGCTCGGGATTTGGCTCGCCGTGAAAGATAAAAGTTCGCCGTACACTTCGGGAGGTTCCCCGACGGAAAGTCCCCCGATTGCTAGCCCTTCCGTATTGAGTTTCAAAATCGCTTCGATGCTTTTTAAACGCAAGTCGGGGAAAAAACCGCCCTGAACAATCGGAAAATATTGCCCCGCATAATGCGGTTCGCCTTCAAACGGCAGGTTTGGATATGCATTACGGTTGGAGGCTTTTCCTTCGCGGAAATCTTTCCATACCGCATGACCGCGTTCGAGCCAGTTCATCGTGAGCGCGAGTTCCTCCGCCGTTTGCTGCTTTGAAATGCCATATTGCGAACAAATGTCCAGCTGCATTTGAATATCGCTGTTAAAACCGACTTGCAACTCAACTACTTTTTCCGGAGTTAACTCAACGGTGCTGCCATCGAGGTGGCTTTGGAATTTCACGCCGGCTTCGGAAAGTTTCCGTAACCGTGCCAGTGAAAAAACTTGGAAGCCGCCCGAGTCGGTTAAAAAATTCCGGTGCCATCGCGTAAAGCCGTGTAAGCCGCCGGCAGCTTTAATGACTTCAATTTTCGGACGTAAAAACAAATGATACGTATTTGCTAAAATAATTTGAAAGCCGATTTCTTCCAAGTCGTCAGCGGTTAAACCTTTGACGGTTCCGCGCGTTCCAACCGGCATAAAAGCCGGCGTTAAAACTTCGCCGTGCGGTAACTGCATTTTGCCGCATCGAGCGTGCGAATTGGTATCGGTATGTAAAACGGTAAAAAAACTACTCACGGCTTGAGTGTAAACGGAATGTAAAATAATTTCAAGCCGATAAGGTGAAATTTATACTTGAATTAAAGCCTAAAATTATTTATTATTGCTGCGAGGTGATTTATGACTACCGGAGAGAAATTACAATTATTGCGTGAAAAAATGAAAGAGCGTTCGTTGGACGCCTATTATGTTCCGACGGCGGACCCGCACATGAGCGAGTATTTGCCGGAACAATACAAAACTCGCTGCTTTATGTCGGGCTTTACCGGATCGGCGGGAACCTTGCTGGTTTTACCGGACGAAGCGTTTTTGTGGACGGACGGTCGGTATTTTATTCAAGCGGAAAAGGAGCTTGCCGGTTCGACGATTACGCTGTGTAAAATGGGTATGCCGCAAGTGCCGACCGTTGTTGAGTTTTTCGAAAAGCGGTTCGCAAAAGGCGGACGGCTCGGCGTTGACGGAAAGGTTTTATCGGCGGCATGGTTTAAAGTTTTTAAAGAAAAAGTACCGAAGCTGGAATTCGTTACCGATATTGATTTGGTCGGCGAAATTTGGACTGACCGTCCGGCGCCGGTCGCGAGTAAAGCATTTACTTTAGATACGAAATATTGCGGTGAAACTGCCGAAAGTAAAATCAATCGTTTACGAAAACTCCTTGCCGAAAAAGAAGTGAACACAACGATCATTTCAGCACTGGATGAAGTATGCTATTTGTTTAATATTCGGGCGAGTGATGTTCACTGCAATCCCGTGCTGACGTCGTACGCGTTAATTGACGGCGAGCGGGCTTGTCTTTTTGTTAATCAAAAGCAAATCCCGGCGGGAGTGCGGAAGGATTTGGAAAAGCAAGGGGTGAGCATTTTTGACTATGAAGAGATTTTTTCGGAAGCGGAAAAAATTGTCAGATCGGTTTACCTTGATCCGAATACGACCAACTTGTATTTGTTTAAAAAGTTAAAAGTAAAAGTGATTGAAGGCGACGGTTTGGTAATCGGCATGAAAGCGTGCAAAAATGAAATCGAAATAAAAAACATCCGTAACACGATGATAACTGACGGGGTTGCTTTAACGAAGTTTTTATATTGGCTTTCAAAAAACGCTGCTTCAGGTATTTCTGAAACCGATACGGTAAAAAAACTGCGTGCATTCCGCAAACAGGGTGAAGGTTTTATCGACGACAGTTTTGATACAATTGCAGGATATGCCGAAAACGGGGCGATTGTACATTATGCTCCCGTTGAAGGAGCTGATAAAAAACTTGCCCCGAAAAGTTTCTTGCTGCTGGATTCCGGCGGGCATTATTATAGCGGCACAACCGACATTACCCGTACAATTCCGCTCGGTGATTTAACCGCGGATGAATGCCGCGATTATACGCTGGTGTTGAAATCGCACATCAACTTGGCACGCGCAAAGTTCAAAAAAGGTACAACCGGTTTTGCGCTTGATACGCTGGCTCGTGTCCCGTTTTGGGCGGAGGGCAAAGATTATAATCACGGAACGGGACATGGCGTCGGTTTTGTACTCGCCGTTCACGAAGGACCGCAAAGCATTTCGCAGCGTTACATCAAAGCTCCACTTGAAGCCGGTATGCTCACGTCAAACGAGCCGGGTTTGTACATCGAAGGAAAATACGGTATCCGTATTGAAAGTTTAGTGCTGACCAAAGAGCTGACGGAAACGGAGTTCGGCACCTTTTACGAGTTTGAAACGCTGACGCTCTGCCCCATCAGCACAAAGCCCGTCGTCAAAGAAATGCTTTCCGTCGAGGAACTTGCGTGGCTCAATGCGTACAACGCCCAATGTTACGATACCCTTGCTCCACATCTCAGTGACGAGGAAAAAAAGTTTTTGGAAAACGAATGTAAAGGCATTTAAGGAAACGCTCATTAAAGGTGTACTCTGATAAAAAAAAGCACTTACCAACCGGTAAGTGCTTTTTTTAACGAGGATGATTCGTTATTTTCCCAATCGATCAGCTCGTTCACGCAGCATTTTTGCAACACCGCTTCGACCTTTGTTTTCATAGCGTACTGCAAATTTTTCAAACAAAGGTTTTACCAAGGTAACATGTGTTGAAGATGCCATAAACGCATCAAAGTCCGGAACGCGCAACACAGTTCCCGGCTCAATCACGTCCGGATCGGAAATTTGCAAACTGACAGAATCGGTGCCAACAGTAACGGTCGACATTGAATCCAATGTGTATGCAACAATGATCGGGAAGAAATAAGCCTTGTCCTTGCTTCCATAGAACTTTTCAGCAATCTGTGAAAGTGTATCGCCCTTAACAACGGTGTATTCCGTGTAAGAAACAGTGCTTACATTTTCGACCACTTCCGGCTCTTCAGCTACTTTCGGTTCTTCAACCGTTTCCGGCTCTTCGACAACAACGGGTTCCGGAACCGGTTGCGGTTTTGGCTCGGGCTTTGATTCACAGGCGGTGATAAACAACATGCTAACAATAGCCAACATAGCAAATCTGAAAATATTTTTCATCATTGTCTCCTTCGAAATAGAAAAAATCTATCTTTAGTGATAGTAACAAATAAATCAAAAAAAATCAAGACATAAATAATAAAAACCTTCCAAAACTTATTTCAAATGGGACTGCAAATCAATAACAATCATCTGCGGTGTTACGTTCCCGTTGTAATAATTCCGCTGAATTGTGTACGCAAGGTCAACATGAGACCACGCCCGCACTTGCTCAAGTCGTTCGCCTTCGCCCCAAAAAAGCGCAGTCCATTTTGTATTGCCGCACTTTAAAATCAATTTCAAATGTTTTTTTTCGCCCCTGCCGACAAGAGAAGCGTCTTCCAATCGTAAACCTTTACTCATAAATACCAACTCGGGGAAACCTTCACCGAATGGCTCAAACGTATCAAGCGTGTCTAAAAGTTCCGGCTTGAGATATTGCTCCGGTAATTCCGCGTCAATTTCCACTACTTTATTTGCAGGGGGGGCAAATTCAATCACTGCGGACGTTTTTTTCAGTTCCTGCAAAAACGCATCGAGGTTTTCCGCTTTAATACTGAAACCTGCCGCGTAATCGTGTCCGCCGTAATCGATAAAAAGTTCCTTTGACGGAGTGAGCAAGTCCAAAATTTGAAATCCTTTGACCGAGCGGCATGAGGCGGTCGCCGTTCCGTCCGGCATTTTGCAAATCACAATACAGGGAACATTAAATGTGTTGACGAGTCGTGAAGCTAAAATGCCCGATACGCCGCGGTTAATTTTATCGCTTGCAACAACGACGAGCTTTTGGTTATATTCGTCAAAACTTTTATAACTTTCGTTAATAATTTCATTCCAACATGTTTCACTCAACGTTTTACGCTCTTCGTTCATCCGAAAAAGTTTGTCAACCAAAGTGTTCCGTTCGCTTGCATCTTTCGCAGTGAGCATTTGAACGGCAACTTCCGCTTCGCCCATCCGCCCCGCAGCATTCAGTACCGGTGAAATCGACCAGCCGATTTCATGCGTTCCGATTTTTTGCGTTCCCATTCCCTGACGAGCTAGAATATCCGCTAAACCGGAACGCAAATGTGCGTTCATTTCTTTGAGTCCCAACCGTAGCAGCATCCGGTTTTCGCCGCGTAGGGGCATAAGATCTGCAATTGTCGAAACCGACACGAGCTGAATTTCCTGTAATTCACGGTTGGAAAAAAGTTTATTCGTTGCTTGAACAAACGTGACGAAAATATTTGCAAAAGCATCAATTTCGGTGTTCCGTTCTTCAAAATATTTTCCAATCGTTGAAAAATCCTTTAAACGCAAAAGACTGCTCGTACCGAGTTCCGGATATCTTTGTGCAACGAGAGGCTGCAAATCACAAAAGTTAAATTCAATGCCGGTACCGAAAATCCGGTCAAGCATTTTTTTTTGCGAAGTTTCATTCCATACAAAAATTTGCTGTCCTTGTAAAAACTGCGGTAACCGCGTTGCCGAAAAACTCACCGCCCCTTCTTGGATATGCTCCTGCAATGAAGCAACTTCAACAAGGTTTATCATTTTGCGCACTTCAACGGTGTAGGCGTTGTTGATCGGGCGCACATTTAAAAGGCAAATCGAATGTTTGTAAAATTCGGTCATCGCAAACCGCAAGGCTAAAACCAATTTCCACGCAACCGCACAGCCGGAAATTTCTTTCATCGGATAGCCGGAATTCTCCAACTGCGGATTGATAATCGTAAATGCATTCGGGAGTTTTTCCTGCGGTTTATGGTGGTCGGTAATAATCACATCAATGCTTTTTTCACAGGCATATTCAATTTCGTTAAAGTTAGAAATACCGCAATCAACCGTGATAATGAGCGTTCCGTCTTTTTGCGCAAAGTTGTCGATTGCCTCTTTGGAAAGTCCATAGGTTTCATCTCCCGTTGGAATTTGCCAACTGACATCCAAGCCGAAATCACGCAAAGCTTCATACAAGAGTGCAGTACTCGTAATGCCGTCAACATCGCGGTCGCCGAACACGAGTACTTTTTCGCCTTCGTCTTTTGCATTGAGGATACGGTCAACAGCGTCTTCCATGTTGTCGAATAAAAATGGACTGTAAAGATACCGCGAATTTGTTTCCAGCATATAAAGAACGTCTTCACCGTTGACAAGGTTCCGCCGTACTAAAATCGAAGCGGTTAGCGCATCGCAGTGATATTTCCGCATCATTGCTTTTACCGGTTCGCGGTCAATTTGTTTTTTTACCCACTGCATGCTTACCGTGCCTCACTTTCGATTACTTTCAAAACTTGCTTTTTCGGCACCGGTTTTGTATCGGTGTAAGTGATGCTTTCGGTTATAAAGGGAAGTGCGTCTTGGAGACTTTGTTCATCCTTACCGAAGATCCGCATAATCATGTCTCCCGCTTTTACGGCATCTCCGGACTTTTTTTCAAAGATGACACCGGCATCGGGACACACGGAATCGCTCGTTTTGTTTCTGCCAACGCCCAAGTATACTCCCGCCGTTCCTATTTTCATCGCATCGATATTTGCAATATAGCCTTCACCGGTTGCTTTTATGATTTTCGTAAACGGCGAGCGGCGTGTCCCCACATCCCGTTTCAGCTTCGCAAGATTTCCGCCTTGCTGTTGCACATTTTTGTAAAAAGAGGCGAGGGCTCGCCCCGAGCGGATTGCATCTTCCGCTTTTTGATACCCTTCTTCCGTTGAATGAACCAGACCGCCCAAAACGAGCATCCGCGCGGCAAGCTGCAACGTCAACTCGGTAACATCATGCGGAGCGGTTCCTTTCAATATGTCAATGCTTTCTTCGACTTCCAAAAAGTTGCCGACTTTTTTTCCGAGCGGCTCCGACATATCCGTGATGAGGGCGATAATTTTTTTGCCCATTTCGCTGCCGGTTGAAACTAAACTCCGTGCGAGTTCCTCCGCTTCGGCTGACGTTTTCATAAAAGCCCCGCTCCCGCATTTTACATCAAACACCAAAGCGTCGGAACCTTCGGCAATTTTTTTCGACAAAATACTGGACGTAATCAACGGCACCGATTCAACCGTTCCGGTCACGTCGCGCAACGCATACAAAAGTTTATCCGCCGGAACGACTTCTGCCGTTTGACCGGTCATCGCATATCCGTTTTCCGCAATAAACGTTTTAAACTCCCGTTCGCTCAAATCCGTGCGGTAGCCGTCAATCGATTCGAGTTTATCCAGCGTGCCGCCCGTCGTTCCGAGTGCCCGTCCGCTCATCATGGGAACTTTCGCACCGCAGCTTGCGACAATCGGAGCAAGCGGAATCGAAATTTTATCGCCCACACCGCCGGTTGAATGCTTGTCAACGCAGATACAGTGAAACTCGTGAAAGTCAAAGCGTTTTCCCGAACGCAGCATCACATCCGTTAAAGCCGCCGTTTCACGCGGATTCATCCCGTTAAAGTAAATCGCCATCAAAAGCGCTGCAACCTGGTAGTCGGGAAGCGTTCCGCGAACGTACTCCGTAATAAAAAACTCAATTTCATCGCGGGTCAACGCTTCGCTCGGAATTGAACGGAATCCCCGCTTTTTCATAATAATATCAATTGCTCTCATTTTTCTCTCGTAAGTAAAAAATATTTTTTCCTTATAATAATATCATATTCTTTTTAAAATTGCATCGGTTTTAAAAAATTTTTTTGCGTTTTTACGAGGAAAAGACGTCTGCAATACGTTTTTCAAAACCATCGATGTTTTAAAAATCGCTATTCTGACGATAACTTTTATTGCCGCCTTTGTATGTTGATATATAAATTTAGGCGTCGCCGTATCCATTCTTTTCTACGACGATTTAAAAAATATTACAATAAGGGTCATCTTTATATATCAGATCTTGATGTAAGAGAAGGCTGTATGCGTGTATTCATCAGCTGCCGGAACAGGTAAAGCAAAAACGGAAAATTTCGATGTTGCAGCACTGTGAAAATGTCCCCTTCTGCTTCTATAATACATATGACAGAAGATGAAAAGGATAGCGGAAAAATTGCTTATGGGAGAAAAATACTTCGACTTCGGTCAAACCATTGCCACTGAAAAATTGGAAGAACTTGACGGAATAAAAATCCATCATGAAACATTGCGGCGTTTGCGTAAAGAAATGCCTGATTAAAGGCTTGACGCCGTTTAACAGCGTTTCCTAATTGTTTCTCAATGTTCAGTATAATAAGGTAGATTCTGAACATTTGCGAAACAATAGATTTTAAATGTGGGCACTGATTAATTCTCGATTGAATTAATCAGTGCCTCCTTAACGCCGTTTATGAGGGATAAGGTCATAGGGACTAGGGGGAGAGTTTGCCGTTACACTGTCAACTATTTACTCCTACTTCCTCCCCTTCACAAGCTCATTCTCCGCTTCGACTTTTGCAGTATCAGTTTCAGGCAGGAACGAGCCGTATGCTTTGTTCCCGTTTCACAAGATACGAATGTTCACGCACGCACCGTTTTTCACGGTACCATTACCGGACGCGGAAGGCAGCTTTTGATTTATCGGAACTGCTCGCAAAAGTCAGTAAATTGCAAAAAGCACTCATTGCTCCCGCTCAATTCTCCCCTCCACACGTTCAGTCTCCGATTGGCATTTGCATTTTGTGCATATTCGAAAAGCTGTGGCGGAATGTGGCAGTATCCGTTTTTATTTTTATCCAAATAATCTTGGTGGTATGATTCCGCCGGGTAAAAGTTCACTAATCTTTTTACTTCATTCAAGAAGCTTTTGAGAATACTTTTTTTGTATGTTTGCAATTTCATTTTTGCAGTTCATCCATAAACTTTTCAAATTCTTTTTCCGTATATGTATGGACGGATTTAAAATAGAGCCCATCGTATCGTTCCAAACCAAAACGAATAAATTCATTGCCGGCTTTTTTTGTAAAATATTTAGCTATAACATATTTTGATTTTTCTTCGTTATAGACTAAAATAAACTCATCTGTTTTTCTCATATCGGAAATATGCTTATCTGCAATATCACAATATATAATCACTGATGCTTTTATTTTTAAACATATATCGGCTATCTTGCGACTCCGATGTTTTTTGTCAGTCAGCGTTCCATTTTTAAACTCAATAAAATAATGTATGTTGTTATGCAACAAGAGCCCGTCAATAGATTTACATTCCTTTCCCTTTAAGCCAAGACTTTTTAAGTACTGTTCTTTCACTTTATCAAAATTAAAACACTCCGTTTTATTATGTATTGTTACTTGATGTTCAGTATCCTCTGAAATTTTTTCTATGGTGCTTTTACAATCGGTAAAATCATTCATTGTCATAGCGGTACTCTTCATTCTCCAAATCTTGCAACGGACGGGCAAGCTGACTATAAATCCGTTCTAAATCTCCATTAACATTTTCTAAAATAGCTTCATGATCCTGATTGACTGCAATATAATAATTGCACTTATCTTGTATGCCATGCTTTTTTGAAAATACTTCAATGGCATTCAAAAAATACGGACTATGTGTTGTCAGCAAAATATGTACATTCAATTTTTTTTGCAACAAAACAATTAACTCTGCAAAAACCAACTGCCATTCCGGATGTAAGTGTATTTCAGGCTCGTCCAAAATAATTGTTTCGCCGTCACGAATAACACCATTTAAAATCAATCGTTTTAATAGAGCAAATATCTTTATTCCGGACGATAGATTTTTTACACTTAATATTTTTTCTGCCCCTTTAATTTTATAGTTAAGTTTATAGCCGGAATCTTGTCTTTCTTCAATTAAATCTCCCGCTACTATTTCGTTTATCATATCGGTTATAGTTTTAAGGTTCTCTTTGGCAAGGATTTCCTCGTATGTATTCGTTTCATTTTTTAAGAATAACCTCACTATTAAATTACGCCGATGGGAACCGATATCCAGAAATTTTACATATTCCCATTCATTTAAAATCAATGGGCTATCAATATATACAACATCATGATACAAGTTCAAAGTTTGAACGGCACTTACTTCATTATCGGTAAATTCAATTTTTATTGTATTATCATTAAGTTTTAATTTAATTTCAGCTTTTTCATTTGAAAATATATTGTTTATCTGGCTTGCAAACTCTTGATTAAAATTTTTAGTTAGTTTTATCTTTATAAAGTCGCTATCTGTTATTTTTAAAATGTTATAAATAGCTTGCGTGGCATCATCCAGTTCTTTTTCAAATATTTTATAATTATTTCGTGTATATTTGATCAAGATGTCTTTAATTTCTTCGGTAATTTGTTTTTCGTTTTTACTTGCATCAATATTACAAACTTTTTCAGTTATTAACTTACCTGTACTTTCTATCTCACCAATGATGAACTGAAATCTAGGCACTCTCATAATTCGTTGCTCATACTTTATAATAGTGTTCATAATAGCCTGTTTTTTTTCTTCTGCGATGATTTGATCAAGACGATACATACTGCTGATGAGCGAAAATAAAACTTTTCCTACGGTACTTTTACCGGTATTGTTTTCACCGGCAATCACGGTGATACCGGAAATGCTGACATCCGCTTCTTTTATCTTTCCAATATTTTTTATACTGAGTTCCATATTTGCCTCTGACGTTTCAAGCATATCACATAAACAAGTATTTTTCCAGTGGCGATATGATTTGCCTCCATGAAAATAGCTTTTGGAGACACTGATTAATTCAATCGAGAATTAATCAGTGTCCACCTTTAAAATCTATTGTTTCGCAAATGTTCAGAATCTACCTTGATTATGCTGAACATTGAGAAACAATTAGGAAACGATGTTAAACGGCGTCAAGCCTTTAATCAGCGTTTCCTTTTGCCGGCGTTCCCTTTTCCGTCTTGTCAAAAAACGCAGTACGATTTGACCAAAAACGTACTGTGTTTTACCTAAAAACATAGTACGTTTTAAAAAAAACATAGTATGTTTTTACCCAAAACGTAGTATGTTTTTGCTGAAACTATAGTACGAATTTACCTGAAACAACTATTTTCTCTATTTTTCATAAAAAAATAGAGAAAAAAGCTTGACTCTTTTCATAAACTTTCGTATCTTTACGTTATCCGGTCATGAACGGACGGAAATTCCGTAAGGAGTTTTCATTTTATTTCTTCGAAGAAGGAGTTGCCTATAGGTACTAAAAATTTTTCTGTAAGGGGGTATTGCTATGCAATATACCACAACGAAGCGGTTTAATCCGCTCAAACGAGAAGACGGCGCAAAATTTTATGCGATGCCGTATTACGGTGAAGAAATCGACATTCGACAATTGGCGAATGAGATTTCGAAAACATGTACCCTGACACCTGCGGATGTCAGAG
>ERZ1673752.4682-NODE-4682-length-11086-cov-4.808902_pt1 | contig 11086 bp, 7 predicted proteins | sample MGYA00580195_ERZ1673752 | MGnify/ENA primary metagenome ERZ1673752 (study PRJEB41218, sample SAMN15661744) | gut metagenome | host: Homo sapiens | place: Canada: London | collected 2015-08-20/2019-03-30 | study: EMG produced TPA metagenomics assembly of...
GTAACTTTCTTGAGACAAAAGAATCCGTGTAATCCGCGTAATCCGCGCCTAAAATTTTCTTATATACTAATATTCTTTCTTCTATGCTTTTTTCCGCTTCATGCCCAGGACCCTATTCCATCCTGCCCTCTAATTAGTAAAGTCACAGCAAATTGTGACACACTCCGTTCTTATTCCCAGCGTACGGATACTGTTGCTGTTCCTCAAATAGCTTTTCCTTCCGGCTTTCAGCAACTTGGTGAAAATGAGTTGACGGATAGCCTTGGCATCCTCAATCCTTTTTGGGAAAAGTTGCGTCTGTTACATGCCGGCTTTTCTACAGATACCATCCGTATCGTACATATCGGTGACAGCCATATCCGTGGACGTATCTTGCCCCGTACCACCGGAACGCTGCTGACAGAAACTTTTGGTGCTATCTCTTATACCGATATGGGTATCAATGGCGCTTTTTGTACCACCTTTACCCGTCCCGACCGTATTTCTGATATTGCCGCCCTGCATCCTGACCTGGTTATACTGTCTTTCGGAACGAACGAAAGCCATAACCGACGTTATAACACCCTGTTACACTACCGACAAATGGATGAACTGGTGCGTATGCTTCGCGACAGTCTGCCCAATGTACCCTTACTGATGACAACTCCTCCCGGTTCCTACGACAGCTTCCGGAAAAGTCGTCGCCGCCGCACCTATTCCATTAATCCCCGTACTGCTATTGCCGTAGAAACCATGCGTCGCTTTGCTGATGACAACGGTCTTGCAGTGTGGGATATGTACGAAGCGGTGGGAGGGAGACAGCGTGCTTGTTTGAACTGGCAGGAAGCAAAATTGATGCGTCCGGACCATGTACATTATCTTCCCGAAGGATATGTGCTGCAAGGTGAATTGTTTTATCAAGCTCTTTTAAAAGCCTATAATGATTATGTGGGATATTGACTTTAATCGTCTGCGAGACGTATTCGTTTATGACCCGCAAGCGCCGATGATATTCAGTAGCGGTATTTTCTTGTGGTTGTTTGCAGCATTTATACTGGTTTATCTGCTGTTGCAACACCGTCTGACTGCACGCTTGTTGTTTGTTACCGCATTCTCCTATTATTTTTATTATAAAAGTAGCGGAACTTACTTTTTCCTGCTGGCACTTGTCACGGTAAGCGATTTCTTTATTGCTCGTTTTATGGCAGGTACTTCCGTAGGCTGGAAACGTAAGGCAAGTGTTGTGCTTAGCCTTGCTATTAATCTTGGTTTGCTTGCATACTTCAAATATACTAATTTTCTGGGAGATGTCTTCGCTTCGCTGCTAGGCGGCACGTTCCATCATTACGATATATTCCTCCCTGTGGGTATTTCTTTCTTTACTTTCCAGTCACTTAGCTATACCATCGATGTTTATCGCAAAGATATAACCCCTCTTACTAATTTGCTGGATTATGCTTTTTACGTATCCTTCTTCCCACAATTGGTGGCAGGTCCTATTGTACGTGCCCGTGACTTTATCCCACAGATACGCCGTCCTTTGTTCGTATCCCATGAGATGTTCGGAAGGGGGATATTCTTGATTGCAAGCGGTCTGTTCAAGAAAGCGATTATTTCGGATTATATCAGTGTGAACTTTGTAGAACGTATTTTTGATAATCCTACGCTCTATTCCGGAGTAGAGAATCTGATGGGTGTTTATGGATATGCCTTGCAAATCTATTGCGACTTTTCCGGATACAGTGATATGGCTATCGGAATAGCCTTGTTGTTAGGTTTTCATTTTAATAAGAACTTTGACTCTCCTTATAAGTCCGCTTCTATTACGGAGTTTTGGCGGCGATGGCACATTTCGCTTTCCAGTTGGCTGAAAGATTATCTCTATATATCTTTGGGTGGAAACCGGAAAGGAAAGATTCGCCAGTATGCCAATCTTGTCATTACCATGTTTTTGGGTGGTTTGTGGCATGGCGCTTCCTGGAATTTTGTCGTTTGGGGATTGTTCCATGGCATTGCTTTGGCGGCACATAAATTCTGGATGACGTTGACCGGAAGAAAGAAAGGGGAAGAAAGCCACGGCATCCGCCGTTTCTTCGGTATACTGATCACATTCCACTTTGTTTGTTTCTGCTGGATATTCTTCCGTAATGCGGACTTTTCCACTTCTTTGGATATGATCAAACAGATCTGTACCACTTTCCGTTCGCAACTTTTCCCGCAACTGATTGCAGGCTATTGGGAAGTGTTTGCACTGATGGCATTGGGTTTCTTTCTGCATTTCTGCCCTGATCGTTGGGAGAACGCTTGCTGTAAAACAGTAACCCGCCTTCCCCTTATGGGAAAGGCGGTTCTGATGCTTGCTTTAATTTACTTGGTAATCCAGATGAAGAGTACGGAGATTCAGCCTTTCATTTATTTCCAGTTCTAAAGTTCCTCCTCTCCCTTCATTGGGGAGAGGTTTCTAATCCACCTCTATTTCGTCAATGAACATATAAGCAGCTTTTCCTTCGCCTGCATGTCCTTTCGGCAGGGCAGGGCTGCGCTTGATGACAACTTTCACATACCGTGCTTTCACCGGATCGAAAGTTATCTCATAGTTTTCCACACCTTTCTTATCAATGTTTGTTTCTGCCGGAATATCCTTAACGGCTACTTCGCGGAACTCTTTGTTATCGTCAGATACAGAGACTACCAACCCTGTACTTCCCATAATCCAGGCACTCATATCGACAATGGCGTTCGTAGCTACCCGCTTGATTTCTGTTTCCTGTCCCAAGTCGATGATGGCTTCCACATCACCACCTACAAAGCCTAACCAGGCTCCGGTGGCATAGCTATCATTTCCCTTCATACCATCTACTAAGGTGATAGCACCTCCGAATTTATATTTTTCCGAAGGCTGGAAGGTCAGTTCGATAGGGCAATATGTAGCCTTATTGAAAGAAATCTTTTTATTCACCACTTTACTCTTTCCTTCCGGGCGGATAACCACTGCCTGGAAATCTGCTGTTTCAGTAATGGCAACAGGCTCTGTGTATTTCAATGAAGCTGTAGTCGGTTCGGTCCCATCTAATGTATAATAAATAGGAGCGTCATCAATAGTACTCAATGTGACTACTACCGCTTTCTTGGCAACATCCGGTGTGAAGTCGACCTTCAAATCGAATACATGCTTGGCATAGTTGAAGCCATCTCTTTGATAGAACTTCATCAGGCGAGCCAGGCGTTTAGTGAAATCTTTGAAATCTTTCTTTTCGGGTTGCGTCCATTGTACTTCGGCAAGGGCAGCCATACGGGGTAATACCATGTATTCCACATGTTCGGTGGTAGTTATGTACTCTGTCCATAAGTTGGCTTGGGCACCAATAATATGTTTTTTCTGTTCTTCATTCAGATCGAAAGTAGGATCCAGACTATACACCTTTTCTATGGGTACATATCCACCGATACCCAGCGGTTCATCCTTGGTGTCTGCCGTCTGATAATAATCGAAATAACAATAGGTATTGGGCGTCATAATTACATCATGTCCCATTTGTGCCGCTTCTATGCCTCCAGATGCTCCGCGCCATGACATTACTGTCGCATTGGGGGCTACATCGCCTTCCAGAATTTCGTCCCTGCCGATAATCCGGCGTCCCTTGCTGTTCAGGAACTTCTCGTTACGTGTCATGCAATAACTTTGCAGGCGATCTTCTGCGGTATGTTTTTTATCAGCTTTCAGCCCTTCCGCTTTGATACGTGCCTGGCATTTCGGACATTTTTCCCAACGGGTACGTGGAGCTTCATCGCCACCGATATGTACATATTCTGATGGGAATATTTCGATGATTTCACTCATTACGTCTTCCAGGAATTGCATGGTTTTATCATTACCGATGCAGAGTACGTCTTCAAATACGCCCCAACGAGGACATACTTCATATGGACCGCCTGTACATCCCATTTCCGGATAAGCGGCTAATGCGGCAAGCATATGTCCCGGCAAGTCTACTTCCGGAATTATCGTGATGTAACGTTCCTGCGCATACTTCACGATTTCTTTAGCTTCTTCCTGTGTATAGAAACCACCATACGGCGTATTGTCGTACTCTTGTGTGTTTCTTCCGATTACCGTACGACTGCGTTGAGAACCTATTTCCGTAAGTTTCGGATATTTCTTGATCTCAATACGCCAGCCCTGGTCTTCAGTCAGGTGCCAGTGGAAAGTATTCATATTGTGCAGTGCCAGCAAGTCTATATATTTCTTTATAAACTCTTTGGGGAAGAAGTGACGTCCTACGTCGAGGTGCATACCGCGGTAACTGAAACGCGGTTCGTCCTTAATTTCACCTGCCGGTATCAGGACGGTTGCTCCTTTGGCTCCGGCGGGAATGGATTTGCGTAAAGTCTGGATGCCATAGAACACTCCGTTTTCGGTTTGTCCGTTGATGCTGATTCCTTCGGGGGTGGTAGTCAGCACATAGCCTTCCTTGTTTGCAATGCCCGGGTCGAGCCCCAGTACAATTGCATTTTTCACTTGTTCTCCTGCCGCGATGGCCTTTGTTTTCGGTGCGTAGTTCGTGGCTTGTTGGATGTACTCCGACAGGAACTCAGCATTGCGTTGCAATAAGGCATTGTTTTCCGGATAAGCGATGAGAACATTTTCGTTCAGTTTGAACGGATTTCCCTGGGTTAAACTTACCTCTTGGGGGAGAGGTATCACTTGGTAGTTAGCTTCTTTCTCCGCGGTACACGAAGCGCATGCCAAGGCGAGAGCACTTGCAAGAAGTGCGTGGTTAAGTTTTCTCATGGTGTTAGTATTTAATTGATTGTACAAATGCAAATGTACGTGATTATCTTCGAATTTTCACATAAACGGACGCAAAAGTATACTTCCGGTATTGAATAAAACTACAAACCGGCCTGTCTGCTTAAAGTCCGGTAGAGTTCGTTCATCTTCTCATTTCTCAATGCGTTGATCTCTTCCGCTTGTCCGGGTTTCAGATAATCTTTGTTGAGTTTGATGAAACGTTTGTCCAGTTTCCCGGCTTCACCGATGATTTTTTTAAGTTGCGTGGCAAGTCCGGAAGCCTGTGATACATCATATCTCGAAGATTCGTAGGTGAACTCCACTTCTTTGTACTGAAGATAGTTGATGCGCAGGTCCAGCATCAGGCGATAATGTTCGAATTCACCGCCCTGTTTCCGGGGAACGATCTTGTTGAAGTTGCTTTTCAACTCTTCACATTCCTGTATCACCTGTTCTATCGGCTTTCCTTTAGCATCCTTTCCGTGACGGACTAACTCTTGGGGAAGCAGGAAATAGTTGAGAAAGGTTTGCGCTTCGTCCTCCGACAGCCCATAACGTTGCTGTGCATACTCTTTTATGAAAGTTTCGGCATGAATCGCTTTTGATGAATTAACCGCTTTGCAATAAGCGTCTATCAGCAATTGGAATCCTGACATGGGATATACCTGCCGGATGGGTTGCATACTGATTATTTCCCAACCGTTATCATAGTGGAAACCATAAGTTCCGCTGGTTGACCAGGAAGTTTCTATCATTCCCTCATATCCGTGAGCACGCGCAAAGGGCAGGAAAGTAGCCAGGTTATTGAAATGCTTCATCCACTGGGTCAGATATGTATTGTCGGGTGCCGAACGCAGGGAGGCTGCTCCCCACATCTTTACACCGAGCTTCAGCAGATTATCCAGTTTACCGAAGCGGTCCGGTTCCCAACCGTAATTCCAGTCAACGTAGATGAGATCTTTGGGTAACTCTTGAACGGCTTCGGGGTGCATCAGGATAATATCCGCCCAGATGATAGGTTTCTTTCCCATTTCCTTGACCACCTCGCACATGGCTTTTATGTAGTCAACAAAAAGGCGCGACTTATTTACTTGGGAACATTGTGCGCAACTTCCCAACAGATAAGTTTCGTCAGCTCCTATATGGAAATAAGGTGACGGATGCAATTCTGCCACTTCCCGGAAGATTTCCCGGAATACCTTTTTAGCTTCTTCTATCTTGAGGGGACATACTTGCGACACTTCCTTACTGTCTTCACGCAAATGTGCGTACCGGTCGTGCCTTAATATGTATTCGCAATGTCCGAAACAGTTCTGTAACGGGATTACTTCAATGCCGAGCGAAGTGCAATAGCTTACAATATCCTGCACTTCGCTGCGGCTGAATGCCAATTGATTACACAAAGTGGCATGCTTTTGGAAAGGGAATGTTGCTTCATACTCTATCAGCAGAGTATTTATCTCTTTCTTTGAAAGGTCGGACGCCAGTTCCTTGATTGCCGAAACCGTCATTACCTGTGTACGGCAATCCAGATAGAAAGCCCTGACTTTGAAGTCGGAAGGAGGGGCTGCGCTACGGACCGGAATACACAGGCACAGGAATACGCTTACTAAAAGTAAACTTTTGTATATGGAACGAAGGGTATGATTCATGGTCTTTATTTTTTAGATGGATAAAAGTGACGCACTGTCCCGGTCACAATAAAGCGTCGCATGGGGATGAGTACGTAAAATAGAAGCCGGGCAAGTGGTGCTGACAGGGCCGTATAATGTTTCTTTCACAGCATTCGCCTTTGGCTTTCCCGGTACTATGCAAAAGATACGGGTAGCTTTCATCATAACCGGTATCGTAATGGTGACTGCCTGTTGGGGTACTTTCTCCAGACTGGAGAAACAACCGTCGTGTACCTGTTGTGTGCGACATACCTCGTCCAGTAATACCACTTTTACCTGCTGGGGATCATCAAACAATGCCACATGCGGGTCATTAAAGGCGATGTGCCCGTTTTCACCGATTCCCATGAAAACAATGTCGATGGGATGCTTTTGCAAAACTTCTTCATAGTGGGTGCAGATGTTTTCGGGTGAGGCGCCTTCTATATATAAATAATGTATAGACTTGAAGGGCAGTGCGGCAAATATGTGTTCTTTGAGATAATTCCCGAAGCGTTGAGGCGCATCCGCTTGCAGACCGATGTATTCGTCCATGTGCAAGGCATGGATGCGGTTCCAGGGAAGAGCATACTTCTGCAAGGCGGCCAGAAACTCGTTTTGTGAGGGGGCCGCTGCAAATAGAATATTGATTTCCTCTTTTTCTTTTAATAATTGGTTGATACTTTCGGCTGCTGCTTGTGCGGCATCTTCGCCCATAATCTGGCGGGTAGCGCATATCCGTGCCAGTAAAGCTTCTTTCTTAATTTCTTTTATGTTCATGGTTGTTCAAATAATGTTTCTCCGTTAATGAATACCCGGTTGATGTGGATATCCGGGTCGAATATTACAATGTCGGCATCATATCCTTTGGCAATCTTTCCTTTCCTGTCCGCAATGCCCATTATTTCGGCGGGGGTGAGCGTCATCATGCGCACGGCTTCTTCCAGAGGACGTTCTCCCATCCGGTACATATTCCGTACCAAGCGGTCGGCCGTAGCTACGCTTCCCGCAAAGGACTGGCGGTCGGGCATCTTGGCTACTCCGTCCTCAATGAGTACTTCGCGTCCTTTGGCACGACTGCCCAATATGCTTTTCCCTTCGGGCATACCTGCACCGCGCATGGAGTCGGTGACTAAGGCAATCTTCTCCGCACCCTTATTCTTTACTGCCAGTTTCATAAGCGGTGCCGGAACATGTACGCCGTCCGTTATCAGTTCAATGGTTATTTCGTCCAATAAATATCCCGCTTCTACACAACCTGCATAGCGGAAGGCGTTCCGGCGGGTTACTCCATTCATGCAGGAGTAGAAGTGGGTGATATGGGTAAAACCGTGTTTCACGGCTTCCACCACATCTTCATAAATGGCATCTGTATGCGCTATGGAAGGTAATATGCCACGTCGGTGCAGTATATCACCAAACTCAAGTGCCCCCGGAAGTTCGGGAGCAATGCTCCACCGGACGATATCCTGGCTCCTGTCCAATATCTCCATGTATTCTTCGGGAGAAGGGTTGCGCAGATAACGCGGATCCTGTGCTCCCCTGAAGGCATAGGCAAAGTAAGGGCCTTCCAGATGTAAACCACCGAAAGCGGCACCCGAACGCTGATCTTTTACCCGGTCGTATATATCGAGGAAGCGAAACAGTTCCTGATTATCCGAAGCCAGTGTGGTAGGATAAAGTAAGGTAGTTCCGTGCCGCAGGTGTTCGCGGGCAATGGTGAGGCAGTCTTCTTCCGTACAATCCATGAAGTCGGAATCACCTGCGCCGTGTGTGTGCAGGTCGATGAATCCCGGGGCGATGTAGCCGCCGTGTGCATCGTGACCTATGCTGCCGGGTACTTCATAGTTTCCCGGCTCTATGCCGATAATTTTTCCTTCGGCAATGAGTACGGTTCCCACTCCGAAGTTACGTTCCGGAGTGATGATTTCGCCGTTATAAATTCTGGTTATTTGTCCTTTTTCAGTTTCCATAATTCAGACCAATGATTGATTTTATATCCGTAGAATGCGTAAAATATCAAATAAAGGAAGCAGGGAATCAGCACGATATATCCGATCCGTAATCCGTAATGATCGGCTATCAGTCCATAGATGACCGGCATGAAAGCGTTGCCGCAGAGTGCCATCACCATGAACGAGGAACCCAGGTTCGTCCAGCGTCCCAGGTCATGTATGGCAAGCGGCCAGATTCCTGCATAGATCAGTGCGTTGCATACTCCCATCAGGCTCAGGCACCAGATGGAAAGGGAAGTGGCATGTCCGTACATTTGTACTTCTCCGGGAATCACCAGTACACAGACCGATAATATCAGTCCGCCTACGGTGCAGATACGGAACATGCGTTGCTGGCTGGCAAACCGGGGAATCAGCAGGATACCGATGAAATATCCCACAAGAGCACAGGACAAAGTGATGCTGGGGAATATCTTGGCTTCGTGCAGATTGAATCCCATACTTTCGGCATAGCTGATAATCGTATCGATGGAAATCACCTGGGCCGCCACATGAAAGAAGATGGCGAATACTCCTAATATAAGGTATGGGTACGAGCCGATAGACTTGTGGTCACCGGAAGAGTAGGTACTCTTTTCCTGTTCATTACTCAGATCGGGCAGCCGGATGAAATGTATCGCGCAGCCAAACAGGAACAAGAACAGGGAAAGTATCGAGTAGGGGACAATAACCCTCCGTATCAGTTCGTCCAGCAAGAGGTCTTTCTCTGCACCTGCCACACTGTTACTCTTCAGCACTTCGAACAATTCGCTATCCGTTGATTTCAGGATGACGGCGGCAAACAGCAGGGGGGCGATGATTCCGGCTATCTTGTTGCATAGCCCCATGATACTGATACGCCGGGCTGCCGACTCTATGGGTCCCAGTATGGTGACATAAGGATTGGCTACGGTTTGCAGGATAGACAGACCGGTACCTATGGTGAATAGTCCGGTCAGGAAGACGGGATAGGCCCGGGTGCAGGCTGCCGGAACGAATAAGACGGTCCCGGCTGCCATAAGCCACAATCCTGCGATAATACCCCGCTTGGGGCCGATCCGACCGATCAGTTTGGCAGCGGGAATAGACATCACAAGGTAAGCGATGTAGAATGCCAGGGCTACCAGATAAGACTGGGTGTGGGTTAACTCGCAAGCCACTTTGAAGTAGGGAATCAAGATGGAGTTTACCCAGGATACCAGTCCGAAGATGAAAAACAGCGTTCCCAGCATCAGCATAGGCAGCAGATTGGAGGAAGGCTTTTGTTGAACGTTACCTTTAAACATACCTTTTTACAGTTTTATATAAATACGTTTGCGATAGAGAATGTATCCCAATGCCCATATCACCCCGATGAAAAACAGGGCATAGACCAGAGATCCTGCATAATCTCCCAGCAAGGGTTGCAGCGTCCGGTTGTAGATAATTCCCCGGACACTGATGGTTGCTTCGCCCCACGGGATGAATGACAATCCGAACAGTACGCTGATGATCCATGCAACTACATACATGAAAAGCGGATTCACTCCAAAGGCTTCGAAGAAGCGGCACCAGCGCTTTTTCTGCCTGACGTCAATGATATCTATCAGTAAAGCAAGAAGCAGGGAAGCAGTTCCGGAAGTGATTAAAGTGTAGGAAGCCGTCCACAGTTTCTTGTTTATCGGATCAAGATATTGTAACAGGAAACCGGCGAACAACAGAACCGTACCGAACAGGGCGATCTGACGGATACGTTCCTTATTCTCCGCTATCCCCGTAATCAGGCTTCCAACGAACGTGCCGAACAGTACATGCGCCCAACAAGGAATCGTACTCAGCAGCCCTTCGGGTTCGAAAGCAAAGCTACCGCCCTCAGCGGCCTCTTTGATTAAATGTCCCGCTCCCAGCAGTTTGACGTCAATCACCGCAATCAGGTTGTCTGCAGAATGTACATATCCGTTGAAACATTGCAGCAACACAAGATATAGCAGCAGAATTCCTCCTGCCGTGGCAAGATAATACTTCTTCGGAATAAGAATTGCCAGGAATGCTCCGCCTGCATAAGCCAATGCCAACCGTTGCATGACACCGAGAATACGCAGATGTTCCCAGGAGAAAGTGCCGTAACAAAGTTTGGAGAAACAATCCAATGCTATTCCTACGGCAAAGAGAGCTACGGTCCGACGGATGATTTTCAGACTGACGGTGGTATTGAGTTTATCGAACTTGCGCAATGAAAAGTGGATGGCTACGCCCATGATAAACATAAAAAAGGGATAAACCAAGTCTGTGGGGGTTAATCCATGCCATCGTGCGTGTTGCAACGGGGCATAGACAGACTGCCAGGAACCGGGGTTGTTTACCAGTATCATTCCGGCTATGGTAATCCCTCTTATTACATCGAGTGCAAGTAATCTATTGTTTGGGGCCGACATAAGTGCTGAATGTTTTGATTATTAATAGTTTGGATGCTCTTCATTAAATGAAAACACCCGGATGCTTTATTCTACTCTTGCAAAAGGTGGCATCTTTTGTAGCAAAAGATGCCATCTTTAACATCATAAGATGCCACCTTTCGTTGCAAAAGATGCCATCTTTTGCATGTGATGTTTTATTGCTTCATATCCTTTCCTTTAATGAAACAGGTCTTCGGAATATGGCTTCTGCAAGAGGATGCTTAATGTTCGGTG
>ERZ1673752.4683-NODE-4683-length-11083-cov-3.459285_pt1 | contig 11083 bp, 7 predicted proteins | sample MGYA00580195_ERZ1673752 | MGnify/ENA primary metagenome ERZ1673752 (study PRJEB41218, sample SAMN15661744) | gut metagenome | host: Homo sapiens | place: Canada: London | collected 2015-08-20/2019-03-30 | study: EMG produced TPA metagenomics assembly of...
TGATATATTTATGATTATTATTTGCGGTACGGTTATCGCTTTCATTTGCTATAATGCCGGACTTGCCTGGTTGACTGAGGAGCAGGCGTCAGTGACCGCGACCGTGGAACCGGCCGTTTCTGTCATCGCATCCTATTTCCTTTTTGGAACGACGTTCGGTTTGTTTGAAGGAACAGGGATCATTATGGTTTTACTTGCTATTCTTATGCCGGTCATGAGAAAATGGCATGGAAATTAGTTTTCCCCGCTTTGAGGTTCTGCTATAATGTGTACTGAATGAAATACGAATAATTGTCGATAAATAACCATGCAGGAGAGACTATGGATACGAACCATATCAGGAATTTTTCTATTATTGCCCACATTGATCACGGCAAGTCTTCACTGGCGGATCTTCTTATTGAGATGACGGGAACCGTGCAGAAGCGCGATATGGAAGCGCAGATACTGGATACAATGGAACTGGAACGGGAAAGAGGTATCACGATTAAAGAGCAGTCTGCCCGTTTAATGTACAAATATAAAAATGGAGAAATGTATGAGCTGAATCTCATTGATACTCCGGGGCATGTAGACTTCAACTATGAAGTGTCTCGAAGCCTTTCTGCCTGTGAGGGAGCCATTCTTATCATTGATGCGACACAGGGCGTACAGGCGCAGACTTTGGCCAATGTATATCTGGCGCTTGATAATAATTTGGAAATTATCCCGGTTGTTAATAAAATTGATTTACCCAGTGCCGATGTGGAACGGGTAAAGAAAGAAGTGGAAAATGTTATCGGGCTGGATATGTCAGAAGCGGTTCCGGTAAGTGCTAAAACCGGTCTTAATGTAGAGAATGTGCTGGAGCGGATTGTGGAATTAGTTCCGCCGCCGGAAGATCGTTCCGATAAACCGCTCCGCTGTCTGATTTTTGATTCCATCTTCGACCCTTACAAAGGTGCTATTGCTTATGTCCGTATTATGGATGGGGAGATCCGGCCAGGTATGGAGATAAAGATGATGTCTTCAGGGAAAGTGTATACGGTTACAGAAGTAGGATACTTTACGCCTCTTCCCAAAGTTACTGCTGCTTTGACCTGTGGATCTGTGGGATATGTAGCAGCGAGCATAAAAAATGTAGGAGACTGTGCAGTAGGTGACACAATTACATCCGCTGGAAATGGTGCCAAAGAACCTCTTCCCGGATACCGTAAGGCGCTGCCTATGGTTTTCTGCGGCCTCTATCCTATTGAAAGTAAAGATTATGATCAGCTGAAGATGGCATTGGAAAAGTTGCAGCTCAATGATGCAGCGCTTGAATATGTGCCGGAGACGTCACAGGCACTTGGTTTCGGATTTCGTTGCGGTTTCCTCGGGCTGCTCCATATGGATGTTATCCAGGAACGTCTGGAACGGGAATATAATTTGAAATTGATTACAACGGCACCGTCGGTTATCTATCATGTATTCAAGACAGACGGGGAGATGATAGCCGTGGATAATCCGGCGGAATTGCCGCCTATGACAAAAATTGAGCATATAGAAGAACCGATTGCCAAGGTAGAAATACTTGTGCCTTCTGACATGGTGGGTAATGTAATGGAATTGGTGCAAAATCGTCGTGGTGAATTTCAGACGATGACTTATCTGGATGAAACACGTGTGGATTTATCTTATAAAATTCCGTTGGCGGAAATTATTTTTGATTTCTTTGATAAGTTGAAGTCGGCAACGAAGGGATACGCTTCTTTGGACTACCAGATTTCCGGTTACCAAAAAACAGATGCCGTTAAACTGGACATTCTACTGAACGGGGATCTTATTGACGCGTTGTCTATTATTGTCCACAAGAGCAATGCAGCATCCCGTGGCAGAGTATTGGCGCTCCGCTTGAAAGACATTATTCCGCGCCAGCAGTTTGAGGTGCCGATCCAGGCAGCGGTAGGAAGTAAGATTATTGCAAGAGAAACGATTAAAGCTTATAAAAAAGATGTCCTCGCCAAATGCTATGGCGGTGACGTAAGCCGGAAGAAAAAGCTTCTGGAAAAACAGAAGGCGGGGAAAAAGCGTATGAAACAGGTGGGAAGCGTAGAAATTCCCCAGGAAGCCTTCATGGCGGTATTAAAAGATGACTGATTCCAAAACGCTTGGCCTTTACTTACATATTCCATTCTGCCGAAGCCGCTGTCATTATTGCGGCTTTTATTCTGTAGGCAGTAAATTGACAGATAGTTTCCTTGATGCATTGGCGCAGGAAATGGAAAATAAAAGCAAACTTTTTGAGGATAAACTTTGTGATACGGTTTATTTAGGCGGAGGGACACCCTCCGTGTTGTCCGGAAATCAATTAAAAAGCATTATAGAAGCATTGCACCGATATTTTCATATCTATGAGAATGCAGAAATTACGATGGAAATGAATCCTTGCGATATGACGGAATCATATTTAAAAAATGCTTTGGTACAGGGGGTCAATCGTATTTCTGTGGGGGTACAGACTAATCGTGATGAACTTCTTGTAAAAATTGGGCGCCGCCATACGGCTGCTGAGGCAGAGAAAGCTGTCAATCGGGCATTCAAACTCGGTTTTAGAAATATCAGTATTGATTTGATGTGCGAACTTCCCGGGCAGACAGTGGATGATTTTGAAAAGACATTAAAGTATGCTGTTCACTTGCCGGTTACTCATATGTCGGTATATAGTTTGATTTTGGAGGAAGGAACGAGATTTTCCCAAATGGCGTCGCGCGGTATTCTGGCGCGTCCGTCAGAAAATGACAGTTGGGCAATGTATCAGGCGATGTGTCGGATACTTCCTCATTACGGATTTGAGCGGTATGAAATTTCCAGTTTTGCGCGGACAGGGTTTCAATCTGTCCATAACAGGAAGTATTGGAAATTAGAAGACTATTTAGGGTTGGGGCCCTCTGCCTGTTCCCGCATTGGGCATGAACGGTGGGAAAATATTTCTAACTTAAGGCTGTATGAAGAGCGGTTGGTGGCAGACGAGCCTGTGGAAGAAAAAATTTCTCTTTCCCCAAAAGAAGAAATGGAAGAATTTGCATTTCTTGGACTTCGTATGAAAGAAGGCATCAATGGCAGGGAATTTTATCAGCGGTATGGGAAAGAAATAATGGAAGTTTATGGCAGTGTGGTGAAAAAGCTGGTGAAAGAAAAGATGATTTTCCTGAATAATGGGAACATTCAAATGACCTATAAAGGGGCGGCACTTGGAAATTATGTGTTTGAACAATTTCTTTTGGATTGAATCTGTTGGCAGGGAAATATCCCTATCAGTTTTATTTTGTGAATGTTTTTACTTTTTACAGTTATTGCATTAAAATAAAAAGAACTTACTAAAAAGGAGGGAGCCACATGCCGGTATCATACATGGAAATTGATTTAAGAGCGTTTCGTCACAATCTGCGGGTTATCCGCAGCCATTTAAAAAACGTACCGGCGCTTGCTGTAATCAAAGCAAATGCTTATGGACATGGGGCGGTAGAGTGCCTGCGTGCAGCTTTAGAGGAAGGCTGCGTCGGTGCTGCGGTAGCCCGAGTGGAAGAAGGCCGTGTCGTTAGGGCATCCGGCTTTGATTGTCCGGTTTATGTCCTTGGACTGCCGCTTCCGGAAGAAATGTCCGTGGGTGTTAATGAAGAACTTATTCTTCCTGTTGATGATACGACTAATTTGGAGGCGTTGGAGACAGCCGCGTCCACTTTAAAAAAAATGGTGGAAGTGATGCTTCCTATTGATACGGGAATGAATCGAATCGGTACACATGCAAAAGATTTACCTGCCTTTCTGGAAAAATTAAAAAAATATCCCCACCTGCATATTCATGGGTTGTTTACCCACTTGGCAACAGCTGATGCAAAAAATAAGAGTAAAGCGTATAAACAACTGGCAGAATTTGAAGAGGCCCTTTCCGCTATGCCGTCATTGGAGAATTTGGTTATTTCCGCAGCAAGCAGCGCAGGGGTCGTGGATATTCCTGAAAGCTGGTACAATCTGGTGCGCCCGGGGATTATCCAGTATGGGCCTTCTCCTTCTAATACGATGCTGAATTATCTGGATTTAAAGTATATGATGACTGTAGTAAGCCATATTACCCATGTGCAGGTGGTGCATAAGGGAGAAACCGTAGGGTATGGTGCTACATATACAGCAGGAAAGGATATGAGAATCGCTACGATTCCTATCGGATATGCAGACGGATATCCCCGTGTACTTTCTAATAAAGGAACAGTTCTTATTGGAGAGAAACGCTGTCCTATCGTGGGGCGTATCTGTATGGATCAGCTTATGGCGGCTGTTGATGATACCGTAATGCCTGGTGATGAAGTCGTTCTTATCGGAAAACAGGGGGAGGAAGAAATTAAAGTGGATGAGCTGGCAGAACTGGCCGGTACAATTCATTATGAAATTCTTTGTGGGCTAAGACGGATTCCACGGATATTTATTGATGAAAAATGATTATAAATACTGATTGATGAAATAAAAAAGAAGGCGCATTATTAATTTACGACCTTCTTTATGTGCTATATGCCGACATTTAGCGTTTTGTGCAACTTTATGATTATAACGAGAATGTTTTAATATAAATGGAGCGCCTAGAGGGATTCGAACCCTCGCACCTGGTTCCGGAGACCAGTGCTCTATCCCCTGAGCTATAGGCGCCTGACGAAAGACATTATAGCATATTCGCTGAGTTTGCTCAATTGCGTGGCGTTAAAATTGAACAGTTTATTGAAAAGGAAATATGATGTAATACGGAAGGGATGCACAGAATGGATCGAAAATATTTCTTTTGATGCTGCCGCAAGAACTCATTTGGAGGGGGAATATCGGAAGAATTGATGAGTGCTTATAAACGGGAATTAGCTTATGTTTATAGGATGGCAAGTGCTAAAAGGATGCTGTTTATAAAGCGTAAAGGCACTCATTAAAAAATGGTGCTGAATGAGTGCAGCCGTGATATGCGCGGAGATATTGGTGAACTGAAAAAGAAGGATGGAATGCACTATTGATGATTATTCTACAATTTCGGATAATGCCGGAATACTTGAAGAAAAGCGTTTGACAGGATATAATCGTGATGATATAATGTTTTTCGTTGACGGATCATTAGCTCAGTTGGTAGAGCACCTGACTCTTAATCAGGGTGTCCGGGGTTCGAACCCCTGATGATCCACCAGACATGATACCCGAGGTTATGATGGCTTCGGGTTTTTGTTTTTTCATAATTTGTTGGAGTTTTTAATATCTTTGTAAAAGGTTTTGGCAAAGTTGATAATTGCTGCGGAGGGATTTGCGAAGGAGGGGGTCTTTCTGCATTTATGCAGCAGGTATGATAGAATATAAAAAATATTTCGGAAGAGGTGCGGTATGAGATACAGAAGTACACGAAGTGAAGAGAAAATTTCTGCGCCCCAGGCATTGCTTCAGGGATTGGCAAAAGATGGCGGGCTCTATGTTCCTGAAATGCTGCCGGTGCCTTTTATTGAATATAATTCTTTAAAGGATTTGTCATATAAGGAATTGGCCAGCTTTGTTCTTAAACGTTTTTTGACAGATATTCCTGAAAATGATTTGAAGAAACTTACAGATGCGGCCTATACGGGAACATTTGCCGCAAAAGAAATTGTGCCCGTAAAACGTATGACAGATGCTTTTTCTGTAGCGGAAATGTTTTATGGCAGGACATGTGCTTTTAAGGATCTGGCGCTTTCTTTGTTCCCTTATCTGCTTGTATGGGCAAAGGCGCAGGAAAATGATGGAAAGCAGATTTTAATCTTAACGGCTACTTCAGGTGATACAGGGAAGGCAGCGTTAGAGGGATTTCGTGACATTCCCGATATCAATATTATGGTATTTTATCCGTCTGATGGAGTGAGCCCTCTTCAAAAGGATCAGATGCAGAAGCAGTCCGGTAATAATGTAAGGGTGGCAGGTATTGATGGTAATTTTGATGATGCCCAGAGTGCATTAAAACGCATTTTTATGAGTGGCTTGAGAGAAGAAGCATCAGAAAAGGGTGTTTTGTTTTCCAGTGCTAATTCGATTAATATTGGCCGGTTGTTGCCGCAGATCATCTATTATGTATGGATCTGGCTTCAGTTGAGAAAGAACCATTCGATTGGAGAAAATGAGCGGTTTAATGTGGTAGTTCCTACAGGAAATTTTGGAAATATTCTGGCCGGGTGGATGGCAAAAGAAATCGGTGTTCCTCTTGGACAGCTGATTTGTGCTTCCAATGAAAATAAGGTACTTACAGATTTTTTCGAAACAGGCGTGTATGACATCAATCGCGAGTTTTATCTGACGGAATCACCATCTATGGATATCCTTATTTCTTCTAATTTTGAGCGTTTCCTGTACTATGTACTTGGTTCTGCTGATAAAGTGGCAGCAGCCATGAAAGCATTGAACAAGGAAGGGCGATATGCGGTATCGGAAGAAGAATTAGCAGACGCTCTTGGTGAAATTACAGGAGGATGGGCCTCTTCCGAAGATATGAAACGGGCGATGAAAGCAGTTTACGAATCTTATGACTACCTTATGGATCCTCATACTGCAGTGGCTTATGCAGTTTATCACAGACTTCGTTGCGAAGGGAAGATAGAAAGACATTCTCATACAGTCATCATCAGCACAGCACATCCATATAAATTTCCCGGTATAGTAGCGGAGATTCTCGGTTTAGATGAAACAGGTACACCCTATGATGTTCTTCGGCGTATTGAAAAGAAAACAGGGATTCCTATTCCTTTTCAGTTGGGAGATTTGGAAATGAAGGAAAAACGTTTTACCGATACAATTAGAAAAGATGATGTGGCTGATGCAGTTAGTGAATACATGGATGATATTATGAATATAAGGATGCGAAATGAATAAGGCGGATTTGGAAGAGAAGCAGGAAAGACGGATGCGTTATGGATTCCTGGCACTTTTGCTTTTGGTGTTGGGAGGGATCCATTTTATGGATCCTGCTTTTTATCCAACAGTTTATCAACTGTCCAAAAGTGGAGATTTGGGCGGTACTATTACCTATTTAAGAGGATTTGGTGTTTATGCCGTTTTTGTCAGTTTTTTTATTGATGTCGTTATCAATATTGTTGGATTTCTTCCGTCTATTTTTATTTCTACTGCCAATGGCCTGATTTTTGGTTTGTTTTGGGGGACGATGATTTCATGGCTGGCAGAAACATTAGGAGTTATGATTTCTTTCTGGGTTATGCGTGTTCTTTTCCGAAGTCTGGCAAAGCGGGTGATTGAACAGAGTAAGACTTTAACTGCTTTGGATTCCTACGATTCTTGGCAGGCGGTGGCGGCAGCGAGAGCGATTCCTTATATGCCCAATGGCCTTGTCACAGCAATCTGTGCTTTATCCGGCATGTCATTTCGCTCTCATATGGCGGGTAGTTTGCTTGGTAAGCTGCCGTCAGTGGCACTTGAGGTAATTGTCGGGCATGATGTGGTCCATCTGGGGGAACATTCTTTGCGTCTGACTATCATTATTATTGTTGTTTCCGCCGTGTATGGAGCCGTATGGTGGTATATGAAAAAGAGAAAGAATAGAGAGAGGGATATATAAATTTATTTTAAAGCAGTCTGAACGAAAATTGAATTGAACTGTAAAAATCGGACAATCTTTAAAGGTATATAAAATAATATTGAGACATTAAAAAATTTTCTTTGATTAACTGCTGGCGGTTTGCGAACCGTGGCTTCATATTGATCGTAAGAAGACTTTTTGATATTTTACTCCCGGCAGACATTATACTTAAATTTTACAACTCGGGATATAATAAGGTTATATTGCGACAGGTTTGCGTACGTGAATCTGCATTTTTCATTCATGCAAACAAGGAGATTAAAATGATCATTGGGAATGCGGAACATCTTTCTGCTTATAAGGCACAGCTGTCTGAAGAACTTTATGATTGTCTGGAGAAAATGGCGGCCTATGGGTTTGAAAACCTGCCTGACGGGAAATATGAGATTAACGGTTATAAGGTGGGGGTAGAAACTTCAATGACGGAGCCGGCTGATAAACGTAAATTGGAAGGACATCAAAGGTATATCGATATAGTTTATGAAGTTGATGTGGAAGAGGAGCAGATTGGCTGCCGGTCTGTTTGGGAAGCCGGAAAAGTGACTGAATCTTATGAAGATAGAGATTTATATTTTTTCGCGTCGGAAGGAGAAGAAAGCCGTGCGTATCTTCATACGGGAAATTTTGTAATTTGTTTTCCCGAAGATTTGCATAGGCCTCTCTGCATGGGAGCGAAAGGGCCTTGCAGAATCAGGAAGGCGGTTCTAAAATTCCCGTTAAATAAATTATGAAATGGGTGAAATATATAGAATCTTACATTGACCGATAGTCGCCATTTTGGTATCATAATTAATACGGACAGTATTTTGACTGATGGTCGTGTTTTGGGAATTTTATCTAAGAAACAGTTTTTAAAATAGCCGTAAGGGGGAGACGAATGAAGTATAAAAAAGTGCTGGCAGCTGCCATGGCAGTCAGTGTAGTTTTATCGGCAGGCGTATTTACAGGATGCGGTTCAGCAAAAAGTCAGCAACAGCAAAGTTTAAAGGTGACGACATTTAGACCGTTTAAATCAGATACGCCGATCATGAGGGAATATACAGGCTCTATTACGGCATTGCAGGAGGTTCCTGTCCGCGCTAAGGTATCAGGGACAATTGTTGAAAAATATATTACCGGCGGTCAGCATGTAGAAGCGGGGCAGGCCCTGTATCGTATTGATACAAGAAGTTATGCATCTGCATTGGCTGCGGCACAGGCATCTGCAGCACAGGCGTCTGCTACTTATGAAAATGCGAAAAAGGATCTGGCCCGTTATGAACAGCTGGTTAGCAGCGGTGCTATTTCAAAACAGGCATATGACGGACAGAAATCATCTACAGAAGCCTATCGGGCTGTTTATGAAGCGGCTCAGGCGCAGGTACAGATTGCTTCCGATAATTTAGGTGATACGATTGTGACAGCGCCATTTTCGGGCACACTGTCTATGGATGATGTGAACATAGGCACTTTTGCAACCGCAGGTACGACGGGACTTGTTACCCTGTCCTCTTCTGATCCGCTTTATGTGCAGTTCGACATGTCCGAAAGCGAGTATTTGCAGCTTACTCGTCAGAAAAATATTACGGAAACTTTAGGAAGTGAATTAAAACTCCGCTTGTCAGATGGATCCATTTACAGTGAAACCGGTAAAATCGTACAGGTCAGTCCGGGACTCAACGGTGGTCAGCTGACGATGAAAGCATCTTTTGCTAATCCTAATAATCTTCTTATTCCGGGAATGTATGCAACCATTGTTTCTGATGCTGAGTTAGCACAGGGAAGTATTCTCGTTCCGACGAAAGCCCTTATCCAACTTTTAAATAAAGATATGCTTGATGTGATAGTGGATGGGAAGGTACAGCAGAAAGCAGTCAAGGTTGGCGCAACCTATGGATTATATACAATTATTGAAAGCGGCATTGATGTGACTGATGAAGTTATCGTAGAAGGTCAGAACAAAGTGCAGATTGGCCAAGCGGTAGAAGCGGTAGAAACGACCAGAGAAGAAATGGAAGAATCCGCGACCAAGGCTGCTGCAGATCAGCATGGTCTTGCGAAGTAAGGAGGGGACATGGCTAAGTTTTTTATCGATCGTCCTATCTTTGCAATTGTTTTGGCGCTCGTTATTTCTATCGCCGGTATGCTTTGTATTTTTAATCTGCCGGTTGACCGATATCCGAAGATAACTCCTCCGCAAGTTTCGGTACGGGCCACCTATCCCGGTGCCGATTCGGAAGTTGTGGCGCAAACAGTAGCGGAAGTCATAGAGAAGAATGTTGTTGGAATAGAAGACCTTGATAACATCAGTTCAACAAGCAATTCTAATGGAACCTATTCGTTAAACGTGCAATTTGAATCCGGTACGGATTCTGATATGGCAACAATTAGAGTACAAAACGGTGTTTCTGCCTCAGAAGCGGCATTACCGGATACAGTTCGATCCATTGGTGTAACCACTCACAAATCTTCAGGAGATATGGCTCTTGTTATCAGCTTGCTGTCACCAAATGGGACTTATGATGATACCTTTTTGAAAAATTATTTCAGTATGAATTATGTTGATGAGTTGAAATCTATTCCTGGTGTCGGTAATGTGCAGGAATTCGGTTCTGATTTCGGTATGCGTATTTGGCTTGATCCCGCGAAAATGGCACAAAATAAAGTGACCGCAGCAGAAGTCATCTCTGCAGTAAAAACACAGAACCAGCAAGTAGCGGCAGGTAATGTTGGTACAGCTCCTGTGGACAGGGGTCAGGCATTCCAGTATATTGTTACGGTCAAAGGCCGTCTTGTTACTGAGGAAGAATTTGGCAATATAGTCATTCGTACAAACAGTGACGGCAGTATGCTTCGTCTGAAAGATGTAGCACGCGTGCAGCTTGATGCAAAGAGTTATGATTTTATTTCTCGTTCCGGAGAGCATGAAGCTGCTAGCGTTGCATTTTCTTTAACAGATGATGCAAATGCAATTGATACAATTGGAAAGATCAAAGCGAAATTGGAAGAAGATAGTAAGTCTTTTCCTGCGGATATGACTTATCGTATTTCTATGGATAATACGGATTTCATTTATGCGTCCGTTAAAGAAGTTCTTCAGACCTTTTTTGAAGCACTGCTGATTGTAGCAATGATTGTTTATATATTTTTGCAAAATTGGCGATCTACCCTTATTCCCATGATCGCCGTCCCTGTATCGTTATTTGGTACTTTTGGCGCTTTTGAGGTACTCGGTTTTACAATCAATACGCTGACACTTTTTGCCATGGTTTTAGCAATCGGACTGGTTGTCGATGATGCAATTGTTGTCATTGAAGCTGTAGAGTATGAAATGCGGTATAACAATTTACCGCCGAAAGACGCTACGGTTGCGGCGATGAAAAAAGTGCAGAGCCCGGTTATCGGGGTTGCTATTGTGCTGGCTGCTGTATTTGTTCCGGTTGCCTTCCTTGGTGGGATTATGGGTATTCTCTATAAACAGTTTGCCCTTACTATTGCGGTTTC
>ERZ1673752.4685-NODE-4685-length-11074-cov-4.645158_pt1 | contig 11074 bp, 10 predicted proteins | sample MGYA00580195_ERZ1673752 | MGnify/ENA primary metagenome ERZ1673752 (study PRJEB41218, sample SAMN15661744) | gut metagenome | host: Homo sapiens | place: Canada: London | collected 2015-08-20/2019-03-30 | study: EMG produced TPA metagenomics assembly of...
TGAAGAAGTCCTCCTAGTAGGTGCCGGTGTACTGCTGGTAATGGTGCAGCACGATGAAGATTGCGGCAAAAGCCTTCAAAAATCCGGCCCTACGTAATATTTTCTGGCAGTTGTTTGCTCACTCATGCTTGATATACTCCCTTGCCACATACTGCGGGGCGGCGTTGGCGCACATGTAGATGCGGCCGACGTACTCGCCGATCAGGCCCAGCACCAGCAGGATCATGCCGCCCAACAACAGCAGCAGCGCCGTGGTAGACGCCCAACCCATAGGGGCGGCGCCGCGGACGAAGTGGTCGATGATGATGTAGATCAGATATAAAAAGCCAAAACCCGCAAACACCATGCCTGCGTAGGTGGCCAGGCGCAGCGGCTTGACAGAAAAGGACGTAAAACCGTTCATCCAAAGATTCAGCAACTTGCTGATGGTGTAGCCGGAGCGTCCCTCCTCCCGTGCGCGGTGATGCACCGACACATTGGCAATGCGCTTGGTGGAGCGCAGCACCAGACCGATGACGTAGGGGTAGCAATGCTCGTACCGCAGCATTTCGTCCACGATGAACCGCCGGGCGGCAAAGTAGCTGTTGACCACCAGTTCCGGCGGCTTGCCCAACATGACCTCGGTCATTTTGCTGTTGACCCAGCTGCCCAGGTTGCGCCAGCCTGCCTGGCGCTTGTTATCGTAGCTGGCGTAAACAACATCGTAACCTTCGTTGATCTTGTCCAGCAGCTTGCCCACCTCATTGGCGGGGGTCTGGCCGTCATCGTCCAGACAGACGATAATATCGCCGGTACACTGGTGGAAACCAGCCATCAACGCGGCGTGCTGGCCGAAGTTTTTCGCCAGATCCACGCCCTGCACATGGGCGTCTGCCGCTACCAGCCTGCGGATGGTGCCGATGGTGTCATCGGGCGAGCAGTCGTTGATCAGCACGACCTCGTAGTCATACTGGGGCAAAGTCTGCATCGTCGCCGTCAGTTCCTCGTGCACCGCCGCCAGCGTATGCTCCGAGCGGTAGCACGGGATCACAAAAGAAATTTTCTGCATGTTATTTTCGTCCTTTTATTGCGTATCGGGCCGTTCATACACGATCAGGTCCTCGGTGGAGATGAGGGGCTGCCAGCCGTCCGCCAGCAGGCGGGCCTCGGCGTCGGTACCATGGTTGACCATGGCATAGCGGGAGTAGATCGTCTCCTCCGGGTCGGCGATGTAGGTGTTCATATCGAACTCAATGCCCATACCTGCGGGAAGAGCGTACAGGTAGCCGTGGAACACATCGTCCGCGTAAGCGTAAGCCAGGGTGTTGTCCCAGGGATCGGCGCTGGCGCGGGCGTCCATGTGCTCCTGCAGGGCAGTCTCCACGGCCGTGATCTGGCTGCCCATCTCGTCAAAATAGGTGGACAGGGTGCTGCGCTCGGCGTTGATGGGCAGCAGCACGACCGCCAGCACCGGCAGCCAGACAAGCCCGCGGGCGGCATCCTCGACCACCACAGCCGCCAGCAACAGGATGGACAGCAGCATCAGGTGGCGGGGCGCGATGTTATACAGGAACACCAGCACCAGCGCAATAATACCGGTGCAGCCCAGGGCACAGGCTTTCAGCGGGCTGGGGCGGTGGGCACGGCGGTCCAGCACAAAGCAGACCAGTGTTACCGCCAAAATCATCAAAAAGATAATGCAGCCGCGGCCGAAGTAGGTCTTTTCCACAAAGGTACGCGGAATATCCTGACCGACGGTTACCAATTCTTTGGCGGCATGGTTCATCTCATACACGATGGCTTTGCCAATTTTGCCGTGAGCCAGCAGTTCCAGACCGCCGAAATCCATACCGCCGCCGCTGAAATAGGAGGCGGAAAGTTTCGTCATAGAGAAAAGGGCAACACAAAAGCTGAAGATTGCCTCGCCCAGGCAGAAATTGCGCCGCTTTTTATCGGCCCAGACAGCCACCAGCGGGAACGCCCAGAACAAAAGCGCGTAGGGGCGGAAGATGGTCTCCAGCCCGCAGGCCAGTGCCGCGGGCACCAGCCACCAATGGGAGCCGCCCCGCAGCAGGGCCGCCGTGGAACCGGCAATGACCAGTGCCAGCATATAATGCAGCGCTTCGGACGAGCCGCAAAAGCTGCCTGCCAGCGGCATCCACAGGCAGACCAAGCCGCCGTAACACAAAATCTGCTGACCAATGTTCAGCCGCGCGGCGACCGTAAACACCACCACGCCCAATGCCAGAAACAGCACATTGCACCAGAACATCGTGTTAACGCTGGCGCCGAACAGGCGTCCGGCCAGGCCGTAAACCCAGATAAGCACCGGACCCCAGGCACCGTAGCGGCCGATGTCGGCGGTGCCCTCGTTATAGCCAAAGTAGCCCAGCGGGCCGCCGTGGGTAATGACGCTGACCACCTGGCGGTTGTAGATCACTTCGTCGTTATCGATATTGGGCGGCATCCACACCTGCCACAGCGGGGTGCGGAACGCCAGCGTGTAAAACAGCAGCAGAAACAGCAACGCGCCCGCGATGCCAAGGGGCACCGGGGGCGTCTTTTTCAGCAGTCGTTTCAACTTATCCATACAGGTATTCTCCGTCTGCTTTTGTACGTTATTGTGCAATTTTTGCCATAAAGACCACGTCGCGGTAGACGCCGTCCAGACGGACCATGTCACGGAAGGTGCCTTCCTCCACAAAGCCGGCGGCGGCGTAGCTGCGGCGGGCAGGGGTGTTCTCGGCAAGCACGCGCAGGCTGATGCGGTGCAAGTGCAGCGCGGTGAAGCCGAAATCGGTGAACAGGCGGGCAGTCTCGGTTCCAAAGCCCTTACCGCGGGCGCTCTCCTCGCCGACAAAGATGCCGTACTCGGCACTGTTAAAAGTATGGTCCACATCCCGGTAGTACACCGACCCCACCGCCGTATCGGCGGCCTTATCCACGATGATGTACTGCACGACCTCGCCGGTGGCGACCTTGGTTTTCAGCCAGTTGCGGTGCATTTCGGGGGTGAAGGTCTGGCGAAAGATAAAGTTATCGCGCACCGAGGGGGTGTTGCGCCAGCGCACGATGTTGTCGGTGTCGGCATCGGTGATGGGTCGCAAAACAACCTTTTCACCGGTCAGGATGGGAAGCTTTTCCATACAGGTTCCTTTCGCGTTTTCTAAGATCCGGCGGTTAGCCGCACTCATACACAGCAGCAGACGCGCCCTCGTACAGCAGGGCCCAGCCGTTTTCTTCCAGATATTGGGCCACGTCGCTGTCGGTATTTGCCATGACATAACGGGAATGAATTTCGTTGGCAGGGTCCAGAAGATACGTGTCTTCATCAAATTGCAGGCCCATGCCATCGGGCACAGCGTACAGCATGCCAAAGTGGCTGCCGCCGCCCAGGGCGTAGGCACACACATGGTCCCACGGGTCGTCGCTTGTCAGGCGGGCCTGGCTCTCGGTCAGCGCCGTTTGCAGGTCGGCAACTTCCTGCGATAATCCTGCATTATACACAGGCATCGTAAAGGTGGAGGTATCGCTGTCCCCTCTTGCCGTGGTCATGCGGATGCCCGCCACGCTAAGCACCGCCAGCAGCACCGGGGCCGCAGCGGCAGTCAGGGGCGGCTGCTCGGCCACAAGCGCCGCCAACAGCAGCAGGTCATACACGATGGTATGGCGGGAGGCCTCGCCAGGGCGGTACATCAGCATCAGCGCCAAAAACACCACCAGCGTGACCACCAGTGCACATACTTTCCAGAACACCGGCTGCCTATGCGCAGCGTTCCAAATCACACAGGCCAGCGTGACCAGCAGCAACGCAAACAGCAGCAGATAGCAACTGCCCACGCGGGTGCCGTCGGCGATCTCCTGCCCCAATTGCTGCCACGCACCCAACAGCTTATAGTAAACGCTGCGGGCGGCGGCCCAAAAGCGACCGTGGAGCAGTTCCTCCACAGCGCCCAGATCCACATTGGTAAAAAGGTACGGTGCGTAGAACTTTTTCATCAGCACCAGCGTACCGGCGGCGGAAGCAGCCGCCCCGACCACCGTGCCGCCCACCGCCTTACGGCGGGGCCAGGCCAGTACCAGCGGGAACAGCCACAGCACAGCGTTATAGGGCCGCACCAGCGTGGCGGCAGCGCACAGCGCAAACAGCGCCGCCCAGACCGCGCCCGCATGCCTGCACCCGCGGCGGATGCCTGCGGCCAGGCCCAGCACGGCCAGCACCAGCGCGTAGTGCAGCGGCTCCTGCATGGCGGAGAACACATACCGCACCGGGGCATTCAGCGCGGCGATGCCGACGCCGAACAGCAACTGACGCTTCCAGTCCAGGCGGGTACCCCACACAAAGCAGAGCCAGCCCGCCAGCACCCAAAACAGGTTGCAGTATAAAAAGGCGTTCTGTCCGCGGAAAATCAGCCCCGGGATGGCGTACAGGTAGAACACCGCAGGCCCCCAGGCGGCAAAACGGCCGATCTCGGCGTGGGACTCGTTAAAACCAAAGTACCCTTGCGGTACGCCGTGGGTCACCACCGCCGAAAGCTGCTTGGCGTAGTAGACCTCGTCGCTCCACGCGCTGGCGGGCAGGTAAATCCTGCCCAGCGGCACGCCGTAGACAGCCCACTCATACACCAGTAAAAACACCAGTGCGGCGGCCGCCGTGCAGACCAGCCTTGCCCAGGCGGGCAGGGTCTTACTTTTCATAGAACTCCAGCACTTTGGCGATGACCTTGTTCTGGTCGTCCTCGGTCAGGCCGTAGTACATGGGCAGGCGCACCAGGCGCTCGCTCTCGGCGGTGGTGTAGACGTCCTCGCCGTCAAAGCGGCCGAACTTCTCGCCCGCCGGGGCGGAGTGCAGCGGGATGTAGTGGAACACCGCCAGAATATCGTTCTCTTTCAAAAAGCGGATGAACTCGGTACGTTCTTCCAAATTCTTGCACTTCAGATAGAACATATGAGCGTTGTGGGTACACTCAGCCGGGATATGCTGCAGCTCGATCTTGCCAGCTTCAGCCAAAGGCAGGAATGCCTCGCGGTAGCGGTGCCAGCTGGTCAGGCGGTTCTCGTTGATCTCGTCAGCATGCAGCAACTGAGCCCACAGGTAGGCAGCGTTCAACTCGCTGGGCAGGTAGCTGTCACCAAAATCCACCCAGGTGTACTTGTCCACTTGGCCGCGGAAGAACTTGGCGCGGTTGGTGCCCTTTTCGCGCAGGATCTCGGCGCGCTCGTTATAATCGGGGTTGTTGATGACGAGAGCGCCGCCCTCGCCCATCGAGTAGTTTTTCGTCTCATGGAAAGAGTAGCAGCCAAAGTCGCCAATGGTGCCCAGCGCTTTGCCCTTGTAGCTGCTCATCACGCCCTGGGCGGCATCCTCGACCACCATCAAGTTGTGGCGGCGGGCAATGTCCATGATGGTGTCCATCTCGCAGGCGACACCGGCGTAGTGCATGGCCACAATGACCTTGGTCTTGTCGGTGATGGCGGCTTCGATCTTGGTCTCGTCGATGTTCATCGTGTCGGGGCGCACATCCACAAACACCAGCTTGGCCCCGGCCAGCACGGCAGCGGTAGCGGTGCTGGAGAAGGTGAAGCTGGGCAGGATGACCTCGTCACCGGGGTGAATATCGCACAGCAGCATGGCCATATCCAGAGCGGTGGTGCCGCTGGTGGTCAGCAGTACCTTCTGGGCGTGGAAGCGTTCCTCAATCCACGCATTGCACTTCTTGGTAAACGTACCGTCGCCGCAGATCTTATGGGCGTCGATGGCCTGTTTGACATATTCCAGCTCGTCCCCAACGCAGGGGGGCACATTAAAAGGGATCATGGCAAAAGCCCTCTTTCCTTACAAAATTCGATACTCATTAAATAGTATAGCACACTATGCCTGTTTCCACAAGGCGCGGGCTCACTTTTTCACGCGTGTGGTGTTGTAGGCGCGCAGCAGCAGAACGGCGTACCACAGCAGCATGATGCTGAACACGATGAAGGCAAAGGACGCCACGGTGGCCGCCACGGCAGAAAAGTGTGCAACGCAGTATACGGCCAGCGGCACGGCAGCCACAACCGGCATCTTGGCGTTTTTTCCCGTCGTGTAGCCAGCAATTTTCAACATCTGCGTCACAGTGGCCCACAGCAGCCACAGGGCCGCGGCCCGCAGCAGCGGGGCCAGCCAGGCGGGACCGGCCAGAGTGCCGCACAGCACCAGTTCCAGCACCAACTGCACGGTGCCGCAGGCCAGCACGGGCAGGGCGCGACGGCCCAGCAGCAGATAGCCCACCAGCGCCAGCACAGTCAGCGAGACTTCCTGCAAAGCGACGACATCGGGCATAGCCAACATAGCACGGCCGGCGGATGCTACCCCCACCAGCAGGTAGGCCAGGGCGGGACGATTGCGTTTATCCATAGGGGTAAATCCTCCGATTTTTCAACAAATATTATCATTTTATCATACCATGAACCGTGGGGACTTGCAAGGGAAAGCCGCACGGCGTATAATAAAACCATTCTGCCGTGTGTGCGATTTAAAGCGGCAGACATGTATGGAGAGGAAGTTGTGCAATATGGAATTTTCCCATCGTTTGGACCTGTTCGGGCCGGAGATCTTTGCCGCGCTGAACGATAAAAAGGTCGCGCTGGAGGCCGAGGGCCGCCACCTGTTCAATTTAAGCGTGGGAACGCCGGATTTTGCCCCGGCCGACCACATCAAACAGGCGCTGATCGATGCCGCCAGAGACAACGAAAACTGGAAGTACAGCCTGCGGGACCTGCCCGAGCTGCTGGACGCCGTGTGCAGCTACTACAAGCGCCGCTTTGACGTAGACACCATCACCCCGAACAAGGTGATGAGTTTTTCTGGCTCCCAGGACGGCATCGGCCACTTAGGCCTGGCGCTGTGCAACGACGGTGACGTGGTGCTGCTGCCCGACCCCTGCTACCCCGTTTTTATGACCGGCAGCAAGCTGGGCGGCGCCGACCCCTGGTACTACAAACTAACAAAAGAAAACCACTTCTTGCCCGATGTGACCGCCATCCCCGAGGAAGTGGCCCGCAAGGCAAAGTTTATGCTGGTCAGCCTGCCGGCCAACCCGGTAGGCAGCATCGGCACGCCGGAGCTGTACGCCCAGTTGGTGGATTTCTGCCGTAAGTACGATATTTTACTGGTGCATGACAACGCCTACAGCGATATCATCTTTGACGGCGCCCACGGCGGCAGCATTTTCAATACGCCGGGAGCCGAGGAGTGCGCGGTGGAGTTCTTCTCCCTGAGCAAGAGCTTCAACGTGACCGGCGCGCGCATCAGCTTTTTGGTGGGCCGTCCGGATGTGATCGCCGCCTGCAAAAAGCTGCGCACCCAGATCGACTTTGGCATGTTCCTGCCGGTGCAGAAAGCCGCCATCGCCGCCCTGACCGGCCCGCTGGACAGCGTAAAACGCCAGTGCGGCGAGTATCAGGCCCGCCGCGACGCCCTGTGCGGCGGCCTGCGCAGCATCGGCTGGAACGTACCCGACAGCCACGGCAGCATGTTTGTGTGGGCCCCGCTGCCCACCGGCTACACCGACAGCATGGCCTTCTGCCTGGAGCTGATCGACAAGGCAGGCGTTATCTGCACGCCGGGCTTCAGCTTTGGCCCCAGCGGTGAGGGGTACGTCCGTTTTGCCCTGACCCTGCCGGTAGAGCGCATCCGCGAGGCGGTCGCGTCCATCGCCGTCAGCGGGATGATCCGCTAAATCTTTTATAGCGTACCTCATATACAGAAAAGCCCCCGCCTGCATTAAACAGGCGGGGACTTTGTTATATGCTATTATGGACTTTTCCGCTTTCAGCCGCTTGTTGCAGCTTACTGCTCGCTCTCGGTCTCAGCAGCCTCTGCCGCGGCGGCTTCGCGGGCCTGGGGTCCGTTTTCACGCACGGCGGCGCGCAGGGCCTTCTGGATGGCCGGGGTGATCTCCACCCGCTGCAGCAAAGATGCCAACAGTTCGGGGAACTGTTTGGCAGGCAGCTGCTCAGCTACCACAAGGGCCAGGTACTCGGCATGGGAGATGGCAGGCTCAAAGGTGCGGGCGTAGGTTTTACCGCTGCGCACGAAGCCGACCTCCCGCAAGACGCCTTTCGCCATCAGGCTGTTCAGCATCGAAAAGATCGAGCGTTCTTTCCACTTGCGGTCCTCGCAGGTGTGGATGACCTCGGTCTGGGCCATGGGGTGGTCTGCCTGCCAGAAAATTTCCATAATCTGCTGTTCACTTTTTGTCAGGTGCACGCTTGAACTCTCCCTTACTGCATAGTTGCAAATCTATTACCATAATATAGGTAAATGAATCAATTGTCAATACTTTAACAGTAATTTTTTAGATTTTTCCTTCGTTATAATATAACGTGACGTATTTGTACAACGCCGCCACACTTCTGCCACACTTTGTTTTCGTTTTGACGGCTCATCGCGCGATTCATAAGGTGTGGCAAATCCGTGGCAAATTTTGTCACACTGTGTCCGCTTTGTGATTCACCTGCTTTCTCTGCTGGTTTTTCTGTCATGTCAGTTATGCATTTCGACAAATTTTGCATAATTTTCACATGGATTTTTCGTTCATCGGCGCCAGGCGTTCATCAACCGAGTCAGGGCGCGTTTCTCCAACCGGGAAACATAGCTGCGGCTGATGCCCAGCTTGTCGGCAGTCTGCTGCTGGGTAGCCGGACGCTCCCCGCCCAGGCCGTAGCGCAGCTGCAGCAGCGCCCGTTCCCGCACAGGCAGGGTATCCACCAAGCGGCGCAGGCGGGCGGCATCGGCGCGGCGCTCGCAATCGTCTTCCATCACGGTGTCATCGGGCAGGGTGTCGGCCAAAGTCAGCTGCCCACTGCCGGATTCCAGTGGCTCCTGCAGCGAAACAGAAGCACCTTCACGTCGAATTTTTCTCAGCTCCATCCGTAGCTCGTTCTCGATGCACCGGCTCGCGTAGCTGGCAAACTTGCTGGCGCGGGCGGGATCAAAGGTATCCACCGCCTTGATAAGCCCGATGGTGCCGATGGAGATCAGGTCATCTTGGTTGGACGTGGCAGCGTAGTATTTCTTGCACACATGGGCCACCAGCCGCAGGTTGTGCCGCACCAGCTGGTCGCGGGCTTCCCGCCCGGCCGCACCGCCCGTGCGTAGGGCTGCAAAGGCTGCACGCTCGGCCGCCGGGGAAAGCGGCCGCGGGAAGCTGCCGCTTTCGAGATGCAGCGCCAAATACAAAATCTGCCCGGCTGCCGCCTGCAAAAATACGCCCAAAATGCCCCACATAGCAACACCCCCCTACCCTTTTGTATGCGGGCAGGGGGTGGTTTTATGCAGTCAGCAGTTCGGCGGCGGTGCAGGTATTGCCCTGCACAGTCAGGCGTAATGTGTGGGTAGCATCCAGTTGGGTTGCATATACAGTTTGGTCATCTCTATCAAAATAGTACAGTCTGTATATATCGTCCAGGCTGCGCCCGATGAACCAGCCGTCCTGCACCAGGCGGGTGGTAGTGGACATCAGCAGAGGTTCCTTTTTCTCGCCGCTGTACTGGGTGGCCCCACAGGCGGACAACACGCCGGTATCCAGCATGGGGTCTGTGCCCTGCTCCCAGCGGGTCAGGGTCGCCTCAGCAATGCGGCGGTCGGGGTCAGTGCAGCCCAGCACCACAAAGCTGACGGCCAGCACCGCAATGCCGATGCGCGCCGCCGGGATAGGCTTGAACACCCGCACCAACAGCAGCACGCCCCACACCAGCAGCACTGTCAGGAACCACCCGGCCGCGACCCTGCGCGGCGTGAAGCCGAACAGCCGGATATACGCCGCCAGCTTGGCCCCGGCCAGCAGTGCAAACGCCACGCCGAAACCGCAGAACAGTGCCGCCAGCGCTTTAGGCAGCGGCCTCTTTGCGAGGAAATGCACCCCCGCCAGCACGGCAATGTCCAGCAGTTGGATGCGCAGCAGCTCCCAGAATCCGTCCACCGCAAAGGCCGAGGCTTCGGGCGCGGTCAGGCCCGGGCCGCCCATGGCGGCGGTCCACTCAGCCAATTGCAGGGCAAAAAACAGACTGTACAGCGCGCATAAGGCACCCGTGGCAATGCCGCAGGTCAGCCGGGGCAGGCGCTTGTAAGGGGCCAGTGCTTTATAAAAAGCGGGACCGTCGCAGGGCGGGCTGTCCCGCCGGGCGGCGCCGTAGACCAACCCGAACAGCCACGCGCCCACGGGCAGCGACAGCAGGATGTTGAACAGCTCACTCAGCAGGCGGGCGCTCCAGAAATTTTGCCACAGCGCGGTAAGCCAGGTGCCCAGGGCGGCAAAGTGGACATCGGCGGCGGCCAGCTGGGCGGCGGCAAAGCTGCACAACACCGCCGTCAGCACCAGCGTACCTATCGCCGCCAGCCACTTTTTGGCCCCGATGCGCCGCACGGCCAGCCCGCGCAGGGCGGAGAAAACGGTACCCGCCCGCGCAAAAAAGCTGCCAAACGGCAGGGTGAAGCACCCGGCCAGGGCATCCAGCGGGGCCAACGCCCCGGTGTACCCCTGGGCCAGCATGCCGCAGCGGGCCAGCACGCACCAGATGGCCAGCAGATGCCACGCCAGCTCCTGCACAAGACCGAGGAAGTAAAAGTGCCCTGGCACCGCCAACGTGACCGACAGTGCCAGCCAGCACGCGGCCCAAAGGGGCGTCTCCCTGGCAGCGGTGCGGCGGCAGACGCGGGCGGCAGCCTCAACGGCCAGCAGAAAGACCACGGCAAAGGCGGTCATGGCCCAGCCGCGGTAACGGCCAACCTCCCCAAACAGGATACAGCGCAGGTAAAAGTAGGCCAGCGGATAACTGCCTACCACCGCCCAGGGCCAAAAGCATTGATTTTTGGGTACACTTGAATAAAGGGGACGGATCTCGCCCTCTTGATGGGAGTATTTCATAGGGTTGCTCCTTATTTCATTCTTGAGCCATGCACTTTGTAGGGGTCGATGATCGCATCGACCCGCGGGCGGATGCAAGCATTCGCCCCTGCATAAAAGGCATCATGGTTCCTCTTCCACGTACTCCAGCAGCTCGCCCGGCTGGCAATCCAGCGCCTTACACAGGGCTTCCAGCGTGGAGAACC
>ERZ1673752.4688-NODE-4688-length-11069-cov-14.990376_pt1 | contig 11069 bp, 4 predicted proteins | sample MGYA00580195_ERZ1673752 | MGnify/ENA primary metagenome ERZ1673752 (study PRJEB41218, sample SAMN15661744) | gut metagenome | host: Homo sapiens | place: Canada: London | collected 2015-08-20/2019-03-30 | study: EMG produced TPA metagenomics assembly of...
TGGTTCAGCCTCAGACTTCAATCCCGCGTAAGGAATGGTGAGTGTACCTGTCGTTGTGCTGTATACAGGGTTGTTGTATTTCACCATAAAGCCTTGCATAGGTGCCAGCGTACGGGTAATACCACCCTCACCTGCCTTGTCAATGTTTACAGCTTCATAGCCACCCTTTACTTTTACAGACTGTCCATTCTGGTTCTTCCAGTCATCCCAGCTACCTGTGGTGTAGATGTAAACCGTGTTGTCCATGTCGACACCTGTTTCACCAGATTCCAGTTTGACGTTCTTGATATCCACACCAGCCATGAACGAGTTACCAACAATGTTGTAACCCAATCCGTAACGCTTGGCATTGTCATCCGCAGCAGTTGATTTAGTAACTATGTCTGCTTGTCTTGTCAGCGTGATTTCCTGATTACAGAGGTTCAGCTCACCTTGTATCTGACGAACACCGTCGCTGCCATCCAATACAGGAGCTATCTCGTAGCCCTTGAAGGCGGTCATGTTGTCTGTAGGCATCACTTCAATCCACTTCTGATAGTAGTGATCGGCATCGTTCTTCTTCTCATCGTAGAGACGAACCTTCGCACCCTGGAACACAGGGCTCTTCTTTACTTCCTTCACAGGAATACCAATGTACTGCCAGTCAAACTCAGCATACACATCTTTACCAAAGTCAGGAGAGGTGGCGTCCTTATCGTCCTTTGCCATGTTGCCTGGGCGATACTTACCCAGCGGCTTGAACTCAACAGTAGCATATACGGTAGAAGAGCATGGGTCAATGTTGTTCAAGATGAACGTGCCCACCTTCGTACCGTCGGTTGATGTCTTCATCACGAGCTTGTCCTTGTCAGCGTCTGTGCCGAAGCCTTCCACGCTCTTCACAGTCAATCCACCGTCAGCGGGAACAACTACAGCTGGGTGACCAGCAGTCTTCTCGGTAGCATCCTTCTCAAATTTCTCATTCGGTGCGTTGTTCACCAACTTGTTTGCTGAGATATACTTACCAGCTGGCAAATGCAGGTCGCGTACAGCTACCTTACCCTTGGCATCCTCACTACCATCAGCAAAGATGATGTCCTGACCGTCCTTAGGAACGTTGTTGGTCCAGTTTTCTCTCTTGTTGAAGTCGTTATCTACGCCACCTGTCCAGTAGTTGTTACCGCAGGCATTCACATCAGCATTGTAAGCAGAACCAGCACCCTGTCCACCATTGGCAGCTACAGGTACACCGTTTGCATCTACGTCACCCTTGATAACACCGCCTTCAACCATGTCCTCAGTGATGTCACCTTCACCCTCTACAGCATCAGGACATCCGTCACCATCGCTATCAAGATCAAAGTAGTTGGGTACACCGTCCATATCGTCATCGCATGGCAGCATCAGCGTTACCACTGTGTTCACCTGTCCGTCCACGTCTGCAGTTTGTGTAAAGGCAAAATACTTCTTTCCTGGATCGGTATTCAGGTACGACAGAGATACCTCTCCTTTAAGATTCACATCTACGTTGTCCACCAGCACTTTCTTTGTGCCTTGATCTTCGAATACCGTATAGCGGTCGTCGTCCATCTTGGTATACAACTCGGTCTGCGACAAGGCATGCTCATTGGTCAGGACATTGATGCCAAATTGGCTGTCCTTGTGGAATAGCGATACCGGTGTGCTTTGCATCAACACGTATGGTTGCATGGTTCCACTAACCTCCCAGGTAGTAATGGTCTTGCCATTGGCATTCATGGTCATGAAATGGTCGTTGTCAATAGCAAAGTTATGTACCGTAACCTCTACAGCCTTGCTTCCGGCAGGATATCCAAACTTCTCGGAAAGGTCTACCGTATATGAATCGCTACTACCAGAACCTACTCCCATTACTGATGGCAACAGCGTGATAACGCGGCCTGCCTCTGGGTTGCTGTTTAGATAGTTCTTGTTGTTCACAATGTCTGCAAAGAGCTTTTGCGTCTTGATACCGTCACGATAGCGTACCCACTTGTCGTTCGTAGGTGTGAGTGTATTGTCAGTCTTTGTGAGGTTGGGTTCAGCAATGTCTGCACACTCTACAGTGTTCAATATGCCATCGTCGTCCCAGTCAAGGTCGCCAGCGGTTACTTCGCATGGTTCGAAGAATATCTGCGCACCAGTGTTTTGTGCGAACTGGCGTGTCGTGTTATATGAACCTACGCAATCGTATGGATACTCTGTCTTGTCGCCATCGGTCATACTCTTCACGATGATGGTGTAGAGATAACCCTCTTCTACTTCTGATAATGGGAAGAGTTTGTCGCCCTTGATCGTGACATTGTCAGGGTACTCATCGGTCCAAATCTTCTTGGTACCTTTCTGTACATAGTCGGTGATATTTCCGTCTTTGTCGTAAACAGGCTCCCAGTTGGGCACTTCTCTTTCAACTCTTATTTTATCCTTAGACGTTTCCGCTACAGCATCACTCACAATCTTGGTGATGTCGCGACCTTTCTGTTTCCATACATCGTAGGTAAAGGTGAACGGACCCTCTCCACCAATACTTTGGAAATTAGCCCAATACTCTTTTTCACTGGCACAGTATGTAGCAAATGATTTGCTCACATTTGGATCGTCACTGTCATTAGTAGTGACGTCGGCATGAGGTTTCAGCACGTCAACCTCTGGACGCTCTACAATTGGCTTACAGTCTACCTTCACGCCCTCACCTTGTTTGCCTATCTCAGCTTCGGTAGGGTTGGTATAACCTTGTCCTGTTGCTACGTTTGGCTCGGTGGGAAGTTGAGGGTCGGTAGTATTTGAATAGCTGTTGCCACCCTTATCCGTCAGTCTTAAATTGGTAGTGTAATCATTCTTAGCTAATTGGAACTTGTTGTTGGAAATCGTGATAGGATTATAACCCTTTTTATTATTAGGAATGGCTAAGTCTGCACCCCAGACAGATGCGCTCAGCTTCTTGCTGGTATTTAATCCTTGGTTGCCATAGAACACACATCCAGCCAACCTGTCGATGACATCTTTTGCAGCAATTCCAGGAAAACCACTACGTGTATAAACATAAATGGCACCACCGCTTCCGTTTGCTCCATACTCACCATCAGCAATGTTATTCACAAACTTGGCATTGACAATCTCGCAGTTTCTCTCCTGTGCTATGTAGAGGTGTAAAGCACCTCCTTGACCATTGTTGTTACCTTGCTTTCCACCATTCAATGCAAGTGTGGCTTGGTTGTTATAGTACACATCATCCGTAGACCAGAAACCACTTTTCCAATCACTACCTGAATCGTCCTTGATACGGATGGCACCACCCTCTACAGCCTTGTTGCCATAATATTGGTTGTTGGCTGACTTCACATAAGCATCATTAAAACTATAGATGGCTCCACCCATACCATTGGCAGTGTTGCCATTGAAAATACTATTCTTTACGTCGGTACCAGTACAAACGTTGTTTACGAAAATGGCACCACCGCCAGACCAGCCAGAGGCTGAGTTCTTGTTGAAGATACAACTGTTGACAAATACCGCGTGTTTATTACCTTCCTGTGCAATGGCACCACCGGTTCCAGCTTTGTTACCCTCGAACAGACAGTTGGTAAAATTAAAGGTACCACCATCTACGACGTAGGCAGAAGGGCTGGCAAGGAATACGGCACCACCAGTGGCTGCGCATGAGTTGCCCACAAACTTACAATTGGTGAAATTACCATATCCACTTTCCACATTTACGGCACCACCGTTGTCTGTGATACTGGTACTCGTTGTCCGGTTGTTGATGAACACACAGTTCTTCACATCGAACTTGCACTTCTGTATACCAATAGACAAAGCATTGGCCTCAACGTCACTGCTGTTATTCTCAAAATAACAGCCTTCCACCAACAGGCTTTCTGTTTCGTTCGCCACACGGAGGGCACCACCATATTTAGTAGCGTTGTTGTTACAGAACACAGAATTGGTGATATCGACCTTACCTCTGGATGCGATATAGAGTGCACCACCTTGATTTAATTTCGATTTATTGCCTTTGAAGTTACAGTTTTTTACAACGATGTCTACCGGTGCATCTTTATCTTCATCTTGAATCTGGAGAGCACCACCGGCATTATTACAAATGTTGTTCTCAAACTCATTGTTGATGAAGGTGATTGTGCGGCGGCCTGTTCCTGCTGGTATGTAGTCTGTTCCTCCTCTTTGAACAGAAACGGCACCACCGGCATCACCTGATGTACAATAGTGGAATTGGTTGTTCTCGAACACTACCTCATGGCATGACTGAAGCCTGAAAGCTCCACCAATTCCTGATATGGTATTGCGGAAGATAGAATTGGTGACGCTCACTTTCTTGAAGCTTTGCAAAGAGATGGTGGTGATTTGCTGTCCAGCCGTACCACCAAGGTTACGGTTCACCTGCACATGGTCCAAATTGACATACGAATTGTCTTCTCCATCGGCAGGTTTGTAGTTTCTCGCACCGATGACCGCATATTTCTGGTCTGATCCTAAGTGATTGATGTCATGAAACGTAACATATTTCATGTCAATCTGGATGTTCGTCGGCTGATAGATTGTTTGGTGGTTGAACACCAAGAAACCACCACCTGTTGCAGCCACGCGGTCGCCTTGTAACACCTCTACACGTTCTATCTTAATCTTGGGATTTTTCATGTTACCGAAGAAGTAAATAGCTCCGCAGAATGACGACTTGTAATAACGAATCGAACAATCCACCATCTCAAAATATGGATTATCAAAACCATCATTATCAAAGGTAATCAATGCACCATCAGTAACACTACCCACAAAGTTTTTAGAGTCGAACGTAATGCCGTGCATAATCAACGCCTGATTGTGGTTGTTGGTACGGAATACGGATGTTTTTATCAAATCTTTCGATACAAATTTTGTCACATGCCGTTGAGGGTTGCTGTTACACGTATCTCGAGGCAGCGTTTGTGAGCCTGGCGTGGGATATCCACCCATGAGCCACAGCTTCTGTCCCTCTTTTGACAAGACATAAAAGCCTTTCCCCCTCTTTTTGCCATCGTAATAGCTAATCGCATCTGTCTCACTCACGTCATACTCACCCTCTGCCAAATAAATTTTGGCTTGTGTGTTTGCATTGCTTTCTGCCGCTTGCAACGCAGCCTTGATAGTCTTGAAGGCCGAGTTCCACGAAGTACCGTTACGCCAGTCGTTACCTGTCTTGGCCGATACGTAATACTCCAACGGATCTGCCTGTGCACCCAATGCCATGAAGCACGTGAGGAGCAGCGTCAGCAGATGCCGGGTTGGTAATAAATGTTTCATGTTTTTGTTTAATTTTAGTTTTTTCTTTTTTTTGTTTTCTACTTGCTTGCCGTGTGCCGCCTGCGCCATTTGTTGGGCATAGGGAGGCATCGCGACCTTGAGGTTTACCACTGCATGGTGAACTCGTCGTCGTCGAAATCGTCAAAATCGTCGAACTGTCCTGGCTTTGCCAACTCGTCTTCATGATTTTCACTGGCGAAAGGAAGATTTCCTCCTGTTCCAGGATCTCCTCCTGCTTGCAGTAGCAAAATTCCCGGACTTACATACGTTTTTTTTGCCATATTCAAATTTTTGTTTTAATAAATAAATAAGTTTTCTATGTTTTGCTGCCAAATATAGCTGGCACATTCTTCTCTTTTTACAAATGGTTATAGCCGAACAATCGCCCAAAGTGTCTGTCGTACATTGGGTTGTTAATTCAGCATTACCGTCATCCTATTTTGCATATAGGTGTCATGGGGGTTCCATTTCTATGCTTTGTGCACTATATATATAATAAGGTGGAAGGACATGAGCGCCTCATCACCTGATAGATACAAAAAGCTCGTATTTTGAACAATACAAAAGTAATCATTACAAATGGCGTAAACGCATGATAAAATATCAAAACGGTCAATATGTCTATCTTTATCCCCCCCCTATTGTTAATAAACATTAATCAAGCGGGAAAAGTATTAATTTATGTTTATCTTCATGTTCAACATGTTGTAATTATTATATATTTACAAAATTAAAGTCTGTTTACAGTTTTGCTACAGATTTGCAAATATTTGGCGCATGAAATTTTACAACTTAAACAAACACCGCCAGTGTCCCAACTACATAGGGTCTAAGGCCATGGGATTTGCTTTGATTACTGGCATGTGTGGTGAGCGTGTGGGTGACATTCTCCCCGTACCCGTGATGATATTCGTGATGAGTGGCAAGGTTAAACTTTGTTTCAAGAAGCATGTTGAGACGGTGGTCAATGCTGGTGAAATGGTTGCTGCCGTGTTTACAAAGGGGTCGTACGCCACCGCCTTGGAAGATTGTGTGTGCGTGAGGCTGTACATACAGGGCGACGGACTGGATTTCTGCCATCGCATCGTGAACTCTAACTTGCTACAGAGGTTGGGTGAACAAGTAGGAGAGCAGGGCAAGGTGCTGCCCATGATACCGGAGATTCAAACCATCATGCGGCAGATGACGGGCTACATTACCGACGGACTGATGTGCTGCGACGTGCATGCCATGAAGCAACACGAGCTGGCGGCGGTGCTGCAAGCCTATTATCGACCAGCTGATTTGCTGCCCTTTATCGCCCCTATCTACGATCCCAACGTGCGGTTCTACAATGACGTGATGAGGTTGGCTGGCGATTATCTGCCGGTGAAAGAGATGGCCTCGCAGCTCAACATGAGTTATCCCACGTTTATCAGAACTTTCCGCAAGGTTTTTAAAGACACGCCACAAGAGTGGTTGTCGAAGAACCGCATGAAACGATTGCGGGATTTGCTGCATAACACGGCGCACACCGACCAGGAGATTGCCGACGAGCTACACTTCACTACGGTGCAGAACATGCGGGCTTTCTGCAAAACTCGCAGCGGGTTGACGCCCATACAGTTGCGAGAACAAGAACGGTAGCTTTGCCCTCGCTTTTTAATTGCATTGACTTTGGATGCCAAAGTCAATGGGTTTGGGGGTTAAAGTCAATGGGTTTGGGCTGCAAAGTCAATGAGTTTAGATGGACAGGGAATAAAGCATGTTTTCAACAACGAATAAAGCTTTTTATTTAACAACAATCTTTAGTTGACGAGTTCACAAGTTTACAAGTTGACGAGTTGATAGTTTAAGCTCGCACGGTTCTTTTATCTAAAAGGTCGTTTGTTATTCAACAATAATCATGTTCTTTTGTTTTAACAACGAATGTAACGAAAGAAACGAATCTGACTGTTTGGAATCAATGAACGCAAGCGTTCATCAAATGAAACAAATTTTGCAAAGAGGCACGACATGTTGACGTCGGCAGATTGGTTTCATTCGCAGAACGCTTGCGTTCATTGTCTTGTTTAGTTTATTCGTATCATTTGTTACATTTGTTGTTCAACAACATCGTCTTTAAATGAAAGAGCCGTGGTCTAAAGTTGTAAGTATGGAAAAATGTGTTGCTGTTCTTCCGCTGATTTAAAAAAAATGCTTACCTTTGGCCAAAAAGGAGGACACGCCATGGAGAAAATCACACAAGACAATTTCGAGGAAAAATATGTTGACCCCATTGAACAGCGGCAGATAGACAAGTTTGTGTGCGATGAGATGTCGCGCCAGATACACCGCTACATCAAGGGAATGTCCGGCACAAAAGCCATGATGGAGAAGTTTGAGGCGCAGTTGTCCACTCTGAGCGTACCGCAGAAGGAGGAGGCCATCGCACGGTATATCGACCTGAACCGCAAGGTGCTGAGCGGGTTGGATTTGAAAATTGTGCTGACACGAGCCATCGCCAACTATTGCGACACGTTCAGTTACATGCTCGAGCTGGTGAACGACAAGCGCAAGTGGGTGTTCTACCTCAACCGCATCAAATCGAAGTACATTCAATATCATTCCGTGATTGAGCAAGATGGCAAGTTTGGCCTGTGTGATCATCGTGGCAACATCTTGGTTCACCCCGTGTATGATTTCGTTCGAACGTGTTACATTTATGTGGATGACCTGGTGACCATGCCCGTCATCGTGCAGAAGGTGGGTAAGATGGGGCTGATACTTCCCGATGGGAATGACACCATCGTGGCACCTTTTGAGTATGATGACATCTCGTTGCGCGAGGAATATCCTTACTTTGAGGCTACCCGAGGGGGCGAACAAGGGTATATCCACAGCGACGGCCACTTCGTCGTTGCCCCGCATTCACGGTAAATTTCTCGTTTATCAGCTGGTAATTGCATCCTTTCGGCAACGCTGGGTTTTTGTTGTCTACTGGTCATGTTGTTGAACAACGAATGAAACCAATTAAGCGAATGAGCCAAACAAGACAATGAACGCAAGCGTTCTGCGAATGAAACAAAACAGCTGACATAAACATATTGTGTGTCTTTGCCAAATTTGTTTCATTCGGTGAACGCTTGCGTTCATTGAACCAAGCCATCGAATTCGTTCCATTTGTTCAATTCGTTGTTAAAACAAATCAAATGATTGTTTTGTCAACAAGCAATCTTTTTACATGTAAGAGGCGTAGGTTGCAACGCTGGGTTTTTGTTCTTTCCGTGCTTTTTCTTAACTTTGTGGCATGCTCATGAAGTATGTAGATGTCATTGTTCCGCTGCCTTTGGAAGGCACGTTCACCTACTCGGTTCCTCACAACTTGGCCGAGCGGGTGCGGTTTGGCGTGCGTGTGGCCGTGACGTTTGGTGCCTCGAAGGTGCATACCGCCATTGTGGTGAGGGTGCATCAGGACAAACCCGCCTTCAACGTTAAGGACATCGTTGATGTGATTGATGACCAACCCATGCTTTTGGAGCAGCAATACCAGCTGTGGCAGTGGCTGTCGGCGTACTACATGGCCCCGCTCGGCGACGTGTACAATGCCGCTCTGCCCGCCGGACTGAAGGTGGAGGAGAACTATAAGCCTCGTACGGAGACGTATATCGACCTGTGCGAGCCGCTGCGCAACGAGCAATCGTTGAACGTTGCCCTTGACCTGTTGAAGCGAGCGCGCAACCAGCGAGAGACACTCATGCACTTCTTGCGCATCTCACACTGGGAAACGATTGAAGAAACGCAGCCTGCGGAGCCGGTGGTGGACATCACCCGGGAGGAGTTGATGAACGTGTCGCGCTGTTCGTATGCCGTCATCAAGAGCCTGGTAGAGCGGAAAATACTGTTCACCTACGAGCGGGAAGTGGGACGACTCAATGACCATGGCGAGGAACATCTTGAAAATGTAAAACGTTTGAATGAGGCTCAACAGGAAGCGTACAACCAGATTGTTTTTCAGTTTCTCAAGAAAAACGTGGTTTTGCTGCATGGCGTAACCTCCAGTGGCAAAACCGAAATCTACATACACCTTATTAAAAAGGCACTCGAGGAAAAGAAGCAGGTGCTGTATCTGTTGCCGGAGATAGCCCTCACGGTGCAAATTACCAGTAGACTAAGACATGTGTTTGGCAACAAATTGGGCATCTACCATTCTAAATATAGCGATGCCGAACGTGTTGAAATATGGAAAAAACAGCTTTCGCACCATCCATACGAGGTGGTATTGGGTGCGCGCAGTGCCGTGTTTCTGCCTTTTCAGCGGCTCGGGTTGGTCATCATTGACGAAGAACACGAAACCTCTTTTAAGCAACAAGACCCCTCGCCACGTTATCATGCACGGTCGGCAGCCATCGTGTTGGCAAGGATGTATGGTGCGAAGACCTTGCTGGGGACGGCCACACCGTCGGTGGAAAGCTATTATAACGCCTGCCAGGGCAAGTATGGACTGGTGACCTTGACCTCGCGGTACAAGGACATTCAGCTGCCGGAGATTAGGGTAGTGGACACGAAGGATCTGCAACGGCGCAAGATGATGACGGGTCCTTTCTCGCCACCGCTCATTGCAGCCGTGAATGAAGCGTTGAAGAGCGGACAGCAGGTCATTCTCTTTCAGAACCGACGAGGCTTCGCGCCGATGATAGAGTGCCGCACTTGCGGTTGGGTTCCAAAGTGTACCAACTGCGATGTGTCGCTCACCATGCACAAAAGCATGAACTTGTTGACTTGCCATTATTGTGGTTACACCTACCGCATACCCACGGTTTGCCCCGCATGTGGCGGCACCGACCTGCGTGGTCGTGGCTTTGGAACGGAGAAAGTGGAGGAGTATGTGGGGCAATTGTTCCCCGATGCACGTGTCGCCCGCATGGACTTGGACACCACGCGCACCCGCAATGCCTACGGAAGGATTATCGATGATTTTTCTTCCGGTCGCACCAATCTGCTCATTGGTACGCAGATGGTGAGCAAAGGGCTCGACTTCGACCGGGTTAGTGTGGTGGGAATACTCAACGCCGACGCCATGCTGAACTATCCAGACTTTCGCGCTTACGAACACGCCTTCATGATGATGGCGCAGGTAAGCGGTAGGGCTGGGCGCAAAGGGCAGCGGGGAAAAGTGTTCTTGCAGACCAAAAACAAGGACCTACCCATCATCAGACAGGTGGTAGAGAATGACTATCAGGGATTTTATGAGGCACTGTTGGAAGAACGGAGATTGTTTTCTTATCCGCCCTTCCATCGGTTGGTATACGTTTTCTTGCGTCACCGGCACGACGATGTGGTAGAAACGGGCGGCATAGAGATGGGCAGTAGGCTCAAACAAGGGTTGGGTGAGCGTATTTTAGGTCCTGACAAACCTTCGATAGCGCGCGTGAAAAACCTGCACATCCGCAAGATTGTCATCAAATTGGAGAACGGTATCGACCAAAAGGCGGTGCGCCTTTACTTGCGTACCGTGCAGCAACAACTGTTGCAGGACAAGCGATATGCCGCCCTGCAAGTGTACTACGATGTCGACCCCATGTAAATATCGTTGGACGATATTGCTTCTTTTTTAAGCGAGATAGAAGAAAATATCCCGCTTTTCTTTTTCATCGTTATGAAACATCTCTTTTACGTGATTGTAACATCTATGTCCTAATTTTGCATTCGTAAAAGTGAACAGGCTAATTTTATGAAGAAAATTGTATTAACGACAGTACTGATTTTAGGCATCATTCCTGTCTGTCTTGCTGATTCTTTGACTGGTATAGTGA
>ERZ1673752.4690-NODE-4690-length-11066-cov-12.778858_pt1 | contig 11066 bp, 10 predicted proteins | sample MGYA00580195_ERZ1673752 | MGnify/ENA primary metagenome ERZ1673752 (study PRJEB41218, sample SAMN15661744) | gut metagenome | host: Homo sapiens | place: Canada: London | collected 2015-08-20/2019-03-30 | study: EMG produced TPA metagenomics assembly of...
CGCTCGGAATCTTTAAGGTTTAGCCACCTTAAAAACGCCATTCCCTGAGCGATAGTCATTAAAGAGTCATCGGTGTAGCTGGTGCTGTAGGGAAACAATTCAAAATCACGGCGATCTACCGGTGAGAACTCCCGGGTTGAGCCAATAACATCCCCGATAATCGCGCCGATCATAATGGTTCCTCCAGTAAGTGGATTACTACTGCTTTTACCATTATGTGCTCCTTTTGTCGGCACCAGCCTTTAACGGGAACGTGTGTTCGCGAGTCCTAGTGGTTATCAATCCAGGTAACCCTACCGGAGCCTATTTAGATAGGGGAGAGCGCAAGCTTTTATTGGATTACTGCGAATCCTATAATCTACCCCTAATCGCTGATGAAGTATTTAACGACTATCCCTTGCCAGCTGCCTCTCAATCCCAGGCTTGCCTCGCCAGCACCCCCCAACTGCACTCCTGTCTGGCGGCGTCAAAGTAGCGCTAGCTGGCGGGTAGTTCCCTTCCTAGTGTTAGAGGTAGTTGAGTGAACGGTTACCGATTCACTGAAAATACTTGTTAAGTATGCTTTATTTATTTAGTTTAACTTACTATACTTAATTCATGAAGCGTCGGGATTTAGAGAAACGGCTAAAGAAAATAGCCAGTAAGCGCGGCGAATCCCTGGTGATAAAAGAGGGTGGTTCTCACTCGAAAGTGTTCATCGGTAAGCAAATGATAACGGTTCCCCGTCACCGTGAAATATCGGAAATGACCGCTAGGGCAATTATTAAGGAGGCAGAAAATGGGTAACAATAAAGAAATTCAAGCCCGCGCCGTAAGAGATGGGAAATGGTGGGCAGTATTTGTGGAAATCGAGGGGAAAGAACATGCCACCCAGGGAAAAACCTTGAAAGAAGCTCAATCTATGGCCGAAGATTTGGTTCGCATCTGGGCAGAGGTGCTAGAGCGTCCAGAACTTTCCAAACTGCCAGTGAAACTAACTATTGATGGGAAGTTGGGGGAAGAAGTAGCTGGAATTCAAGAGAGCCAGGCGGCTGCAGCTCAGATTGCCGCCAGATTGAAGCGCACCCAAAAGGCTTTGGTGGATTCCATGCGGGCAGAGGGAATCAAAGTTGCTGATATTGCGCAACTGCTGGGAATCACTAAAGGAAGAGTTTCCCAAATTTCTCGCTCGTGAATCAGCGTTTAGAATTTTCCGCTAGCGGTATGTGGGCGGGGGGAGTGTGTTTTAGGGGTTGCTACCGCGTAGGAATACTTCATCTCCCCGGTTGGTAAACGCGGAAACTGTAGCGGCGATGCGGGGGAGGCATTCGCCGGCATAGAGGAGGAGCGATGCATTTTTCACAGCGAGCTAGCCTATCTGAACCCAACGCCATCACCGTGGCGGCGGGTCAGCGGCGCGCTCAGGGGCAGAAGCTAGTAAATATCTCTGACTCTAATCCCACGCGGCACGGGTTAGGGGAAGCGGGTAGTCTCTACCAGGCAGATCCGCGCGGATCTGGCGTCGCCCGCCGCGTCCTCGCCGATTTTCTTTCCCAACGCGATGGGCGCATTGTTAATCCTGATAATCTGTATCTGCTGAGTTCTACTTCGCAAGGCTACTCCTGGCTGCTGAAACTACTTTGTGATCCCGGCGAGGTAGTGCTGGCACCAACCCCGGGATATCCGCTAATAGAGGCCTTAGCGAATTTAGAAAATGTGCAGGTGGCCTCCTATAGTTTTGCTTGGCTAGGACGAAACTGGGAACTGAATCCACTTTCGCTTCCGACTGCTAATGGAAGCGCGCGTCCGCGAGCGCTAATAGTGATAAATCCAGGTAATCCCACCGGAGCCTATTTAGATAGGGGAGAGCGGGAGAGGGTACAAGAATACTGCGCCGCGAATAATCTGCCCTTGATTGCGGATGAAGTGTTCTATGACTTCCCCTTGCCAGCAGCCCCCGAATCCCGCTCCCGTCTCGCTGGTTGCCCTGAAATCCTCACTTTCGCTCTCGATGGGTTATCGAAAAATCTGTGTGCGCCGGGGGTGAAGGTTGCTTGGCTGGAGGTGTCGGGACCGGAGGCGCTAGTAGAGGAGGCGAAAGCACGGTTAGATATCATCGCGGATGCGTTCTTGCCCTTTAGTGATATTTTGGCCGCTAAATTGCCTGGTTTCTTGGAGAAAATCCCGCGTCAGCTGGAGGAAACTCACGGGCGGTGCGCCGCTAATTTGGCTGCGTTGCAAGACCTAGTAGGAGAGGATACGACCAGCACGGTTACGGTTATGCAGCCACAGGGAGGCTGGAACGTATTGCTGCGTTTTCCCGCCCATATCGACGAGGACGAGCTGGTGGAAAAACTCTTAAACGACTTCGGGATTTATTGCCAGCCCGGCTACTTTTTTGACTTGCCCTTTGCTGGTACTGTCAGCCTGTCTCTGCTGTTAGAGACAGATTCCTTCCGCGAAAATACCGCCAAAGTTTTACGTACCATCACGGCCTTGAGCTAGGGTAGTTACTGGTTTTGTCGTCCTCCTAGAGGCAGTTGGGAAAGCACACATAGGTTGGTTTGTCGTTACTCGAATGCTTCTAGAGCCTCTGGTTCCAGATCGCCGTCAGCAACTAACTCCTGAGCTGTTCTCTCTATTTCATCAGATAGGGAGATACCCGCGGCGCTTGCCCAATCAAGTGCCAGATCGAGATTGTAGCCGCCATGGAATTCTAACGCTTTAAGACTGTCGAATAGATGAGTGTGATTCTCCTGGCTAGCAATGGTAAAACCATGATCCAGGATTCGAGATATCCCTTCATTGGTACGGCTCTTCGGGATAGCGCCCTGTGCTAACCCTAGTAGATTTCTTACTATAGGAAACTATTGTTTTGCGCGCAGCCTACAGGACTATTACTTATTTTGAAATGTTCCGGGTGAATTATTGGTATTTACCGCCACTCGGTGATTATTTAATTTTTTCCTAAAAAGAGATAAATAAGAATAAGTCCCTGTGAGCTGGCATAGCACTAACTGTGGCTATTGAAAAGACCTGTTTAACTGGTTTTGTGTGAGGAAGAGACGTCCGTCTCGGTTCATTGAGACGCTCATAATCGATCATCTGTGTTCCTGCTATCGCTGAAGATCTTATTTATCCCGTATGGTACTGCATACTGCCTGAGGGAAGCGCCGATAAGTTCTTGCGGGAGTAATCGTGCAGAAGATCCCCCACCGCGCAGGGTTGGATGATACTTATGATCCTGTTGGATTGGTTCACGAGCGCACAACCAGCTCAAAAGGTGTTTCTATATGGACTCCCAGTTCATTTTTAGAACTATCTGACTGATCTAATAGGCGCTGAATTACGGTTGATGCTATGTGATCCATGTGGGGATCAATGGTATCGAACGGCGGATAAGCGTAACTTGCTTCTTCAATATTGTCGAAACCGACAATTGGAATCTGCTTGTTTCGGGTTGAGTCGTTAGCGGCTAGTGTAGGTAGAACGCCTAGTACCATGGTGTCGGAAAAGCATAGCAAGCCGTCGAACTCGACTCCACGGTCGATAATTTTCTGTAGTGCAAGCGCAGCTTCTTTTCTATTAAAATCATCGACTGTGCCGAGGAGGCGCTTATCAAACGGCACCTTAGCTTCCCTTAGCGATGAAAGGTATCCCTGAAAACGGAGGTAGGAAGTTGCCTGTGAGGTATCTTCTTGATGTCCGATCACCGCAATTCTGTGTGCCCCTAAGGCTATTAAGTGGTTAGTAGCGGCATATGCCGCAGAGGTGTTGTCGAATCCAACCTGGAAAGAAAACAGCGGACCACTAAAACTCGAAGCGTACTCTCCCAGGAGCACTAGAGGGATCGTGGAAGAGCGGTGTAGCAAATCCTTCTCGGTCAGGGCGAGTGGTGAACAGATTATTGCATCGACTCCTGGTAAGTTTTTACCCTGTATAGTGGCGAATTCGTTTTCACGTTTACCGCTGGTTTCAGTAATGAGTACCGTAACGTTAAGCTTTTGTGCCTGGGTTACGAAAGATGAAGCAAGTTCAGCAAAGTAGGGTTCACGCAATGTGGGTACAGCTAAGGCAAACATGTGTGATTTCCCGATGCGTAACTGTCTAGCTGCAAGATTTGGCTGATATCCGAGTCGTGTGATGGCGTCCAATATTCGGTCGCGAACCGGATCGCTAACCCAACCAGAATTGTTAACAACGTTGGAAACGGTCTTTGCGCTAACTCCCGTCTCTTTTGCCACGTCATTCAAAGTGACTCGTTTTCTAGCCGTCACTCCTCTGGATCCTCCGTAGTAGGTAAATAAAGTAATTCTTGAAATATCTACATACACCCTATAGTATTTAGCTACATATAGTTCATCGTTGAACTAAATCCACTTATCGCGTACTCTGTGGAGCGGTTGCCCAACTAGTTCAACGTTGAATTAAGGAACTTGTAATTAGTGAGCGGACATAGTGCTCTGAGGAGGTAGCGAACGTGAAAGAGCTATCGCGCGGGATACGGCCATACTTATATATAGCTCCAATATGTATTATCTCGGGTGTCCTAATCTATTTTTTTATTGGGTTCACGCTGTATTCGTCGTTGACCGACTGGAACGGTATAACCCGTATGAGTTTTATAGGATTGGATAACTATCGGGAGTTGTTCGGAGATGCAACTTTCTGGGTTGCATTAAAGAATAACGTCATTTTCATGGTGGTTACTGTATTCGTTCAGGCTTTCCTAGGGCTCATCGTGGCAGTAATTTGTGCTGAACGTATTCCAGGTTCCAACTTGTTTAAAGCGATATTCTTTTTACCGATTTCAATGGCGCCCGCAATTGTCTCGACTGTCTTCAAATACATGTTGGAGACAAACTATGGAACCCTAAACCAGGCGTTACGAGCACTCGGATTTCTTGGTGAAGGGGAAGTTATTCAGTGGCTCGGCGCTGATTTGGGTTTGTGGAGCATAGTAGCCATCAATATTTTTCAATGGATGGGCTTTTCTATGATGATCTACTTTGCAGGAATCATGCAGATTCCGCACGAGTTATTTGAAGCAGCGGAGATAGATGGCGCAGGCTGGTGGCGACGTCTGTATTATGTAGTAATTCCCTCTCTTAGGGGTGTGACAGCCACCCTGATATTTCTCGGGATAGTTGGATCTCTGAAAACCTTTGACATTGTGTGGCTAACCACTGAGGGAGGGCCGGGAGTTTCGACGCAATTTCTAACGACATTTCTTTATCAAGAACGAGCGAATAGGCAGGCGGGTTATGCCTCTGCTATAGGAACAGTGCTGCTAATCATTGCGCTAATTCTTGCAGTGACCCAAATGCTCTGGGTGCACCGGAAAGAATCGAGGTAGACCATGAAATCAAAGAAAATCCTGGTTTATGGAGCGAAGTACGTTTTACTGACTTTTCTAGTAGTGCTGTGGTTATTCCCGATTTTTTTAGCTATTTATAAGTCGGTCTCGGTGGGAGGATGGGAAAACTATACGCGAGTTTTGCATCATGACACCTTTAACTATTGGGGGGCAATAGGGAATTCCGCTCTCTTGGCAGGGATTTCTACAATAGTTATCGTCATCATTTCTTCACTTGGTGGTTATGCGTTCTCGAAGATGTCTTTTAGAGGTCGTAAGCTTATCTACTCGCTTTTGATGGCATGTCTTGCAGTATCTATTGCTTCAGTTGTGACCCCGGTGTTCTATGTATTCAATGGTGTCGGGATGCGTGACTCGTATCTGGGGATAATTATTCCAATGATCAGCTTTAACGCGATCATGATGCTCATGATAATGAAGACTCATTTTGACGGCTTGCCAAATGAAATTATTGAGGCGGGTCTGATTGATGGTGCACATCCTTTTACGATTTTCCGTAAAATTCTAATGCCGCTTTCAGGGTCAGCGGTGGCAACCATAAGTGTGTTGTCATTTGTTTATACATGGAACGAGTATTTGCTACCGCAGCTGCTACTTAAGAGCGAAGAAAAATTCCCAGTCACTAAAGCTATATCACTGTTGCAGTTTGATCGCATGAGCCAGCAGGATATCTCTGTGTTGTATGCGGGACTGATCCTTATGACGGTGCCTACGCTGCTCATTTATCTTTTTAGTCAAAAATATTTGCAGGCAGGACTAACTTCGGGAGCAGTGAAGAGCTGATGTATAACGCCACCTTCATGAATCCGCCCTCATACTCTGACGGTGTGCAGTATACAAATCCGGATCCGTACTTGCTCCATTATTTTGGAACCTATTACTGTTACTCAACTGATGAGCAAGGGGTTAAGCTCAGTATTTCAAAAGACATGGTTCACTGGGTTTTTCATAGCTATTGCTATCAAGAATTGGGAAGATGTTCGTACTGGGCACCCTGTGTTATTTACCGTAACGGTACGTTCTTTATGTACGTTTCTACTCGACCCGCAGGAACAACTGATCCTCATTTGCAGCGTATGCGAGTGGCTACCAGCGATTCTCCAACCGGGCCATTCGTTTTTCACAACCAAATGTTGGATAGTTTCGCCATCGACGCCGATGTGTGCACTGGCCAGGATGGTGTGACTGTTATGTTTTACGCATCTAACGAGTTAACCGAGAGATACTCTGGGCGTCTAGGTACTAGCGTTGTTGTGGACATAATGCCCGATCCTTACAGTTTGTTGGGAAAGCCTAAACCGGTAATTATGCCGTCCAATGATCAAGAAATATTTCAGGTAAATCGTTTTGGGGATGGTCGTGATTGGTACACCATCGAGGGAAGTACCTATTTCGAAACAGACCGGTATGCTTACCAGACCTATTCTGGAAATGCCTATGAAAACCCGGATTACTTTATAGGACTAGCCAGAGCTAAGAAAGCGCCGTCCCTTTATGATTTGGAGTGGGAGAAAATCGGCTCAGGCGAGGAAGACGCGCCCCTGATAAAACAGAATTCCCTGATTGAAGGGACTGGGCATAATTCTATTATTAGAGGTCCGAATCTTATCGATCGCTGGATAATCTATCACGGACGCGATCGAAACATAGAACGCAATCGCCATGAGGAACAGCGTTTGTTGTATATCGATAGAATCTTGGATACTGACAATATCGTTACTACTCCTGCCCCGTTATCGGAACCACAACGCGTACCTGAACCACCAACTTTTCAGGGAGACGAAACTGGTGTCTCGTTGAATCGCAAACTCCTAGGAACTGATCTCGATGATTTCTGCTGTGAAATATATATGCGTAGTGATTGCGCAAATGACAACGACGTTAAATACAGCATCGAGGTGATGGCTGAAAGTAGAGTACTAGCTAGGTTTGAAATTAATACGTCTGGTATTGCGTATGTTAGTTCCTCGTACGAGGTGAAAAAAGATTTACCTTTTTCGATACCAGTTGACCTCCAATGCTGGCAACCCTGGCGTATTGAGCGTAAACAAAGCGCTATTCAACTATATCTAGCTCAAGTAAAGATGGCTGAGGTACCCGATAAATCTCATCCAGAAAAGGTATCTGTGATTGCTTCAACCAGTGGGAATGCAGAGGTCGGGTACTGGAGATTAACCGAGTTTTCAGATTACAGATGTCAAGCTCTGCAGCAAGCTCTATGCCAGAAACCTGGAGTCGAACTTAGAGCTAACGGCAAAGACTCGTCGTCAGCATTAACGTTCAAACAAAGTGGAACCTTGCGGTTTGAACTCATGTTTAACGTGAGTACTCCACCACCAATCAAGATTCACGGAGAGGAACTCTATAGGCAGTTTCTGAATGTAAAGGATTACTCAGTTTGGTCCATAGTGGCGCGAGGGAACGCTTTAAAGCCGATACAGCTTACATCGGACTTTAGCGATCTTATTTGCTGTCGAGTAACTAAAATCGCATCTTCATCAACCAGATGCTAGAAAATACAAAGGAGTATCACAATGAAAAAAGGGAGAATAGCAGCGGTTATAGCTGCAAGTATTGCCGCGAGTCTAGCACTCACTGGATGCGGCTCCTCGGGAGGATCGGAGGAGGCCTCCGAAGCCAGCGGGGACAAAATTGAACTGAATTTCCATACCTGGCTACCAACTCAGGTTCAATGGCCGGAACTGGTTAAAGCCTTCGAGAAAGAAAACCCGAATATCAAGATCAACTTCAATCGAGAAGAAGACTACGATAAGTTTCGTACCAATTTAGATAACGAGATTTTAGCTGGAGAAGTACCTGACATTTACGGTATCCAGGTCGGTGCCTCTTTTGATGACTACGCAGAGTTCGCGAAACCTGTGGAAGAGTACGGAGGTAAATGGATTGACTCCGTAAGCGAACTCGCTCAGAAAGAGACTAAGACTAGGGACGGAGTTGCAGCGGCTGTGCCGATTCTTAATGCCGGCATGGAGTATTATCTGTACAACAAGACTCTGATGAAAGAGATTGGAGCTGATTTACCCACCAATTTTGAAGAGCTGATTAGGGTGAGTAAGAAGGCCTCCGAAAAGGGGTATTCTCCATTCGCAATGGGGGCGAGTGACACTTGGCACTCTGCAGATTTTTTCGTTTGGATGAGTAACCAGTATGGGAAAGGTGGCGAAATTTACAAAGCTGCTAGTGGCAAGATTCCCTGGGATTCGAAGTCTCTGGTGGAGGCAGCAACCGATTGGCAAAAGTTATTTAAAGAGGGAGTGTTTCAAAAGGGAGCGGTAACCACCAATACATACCCCCAAGCGCGTGACGATTATTTCCTTGCTCGGCGTGCGATTGCTATGCCAACTGGTTCATGGCATGTTGGTATGTCAATGGTAGGTCCTGACAAGGAACAACCAGGCTCCGCAATCGAAAAAGATGAGGTTGGCATGGCTGTATTCCCGCAAATTGGTCCGAATCCGGCTGCAGCAACTACCGGAGTTGATTTCGCTCTGGCAGTTTCCTCTGAGCTATCAGGGAAGAAACTTGAAGCTGCTGCGAAATTTGTTGAGTTTATGGCCGTAGGTGAAGGACAACAGCTCTGGGTGAATACACTTCAGGGTTTCCCTGTTGCAAAAGATGTATCCGTACAGGTGGATTCGAAGGAGCCCGAAATAGCCAAAAGTTCGCTAAAGGTTGTTGAGGATTCCTTGGCCAAAGCAAAATATCCGAGAAAGCTAACTGTTCCAGGTAAAGAATCCTTGCAAGATGATCTTGGGGTTGTATTGCAAGAGATAGCAGATGGAGCAGATCCTGCTAAGACACTGAAGAAGTTAAATGGGTAGTTAGCGACACCGAATCGTCTCGATTACCGTTTAAGATAGACTCCTCGAGAGTGCACTGTTGTAGCACTCTCGAGGAGTTTTTGGCTGTCATACCAGTCTGGATAATCGGGCATTAGCCCACTAATTGTTGCAGCTAGGAGGCTTAAAAATAAGAAAAAGCGGGGGTAATACCTGAATTGTGTGTATAAATTCGTTGTTTTTTGGCCTATGATCAGGGGTTATGACGGTTTGAATATGTGAAGTGTCCCAGGTTTTGTTCCGCTTCTTATGTGGGTGCTAGTTGTTTAGCGTGGGTTTGATTGTATCGGGTTATCACCTCCTCGGGTGTGGAATAGTCCAGGGATTCGTGAAGGCGGATATTGTTCCACCAGTAAACCCAGTTCATGGTGGCAAACTCGACCTCGGACAGAGTTTCCCAGGTTTGCGAATAGATCAGTTCGCTCTTATATAAACCATTTACGGTCTCTGCCAGGGCGTTATCGTAGGAGTCTCCCACGGTCCCAGTAGAAGGTTTTATCCCGTAATCAGTAAGTTTGTCGTTATAGGTAATGGAGGTGTACTGACTACCGTGATCGCAATGATGCACCAGACCTGCAAGATTGTCTTTTGCTAGGGCTATGGCCTGCTCGAGAGCTTGCAGGGGCAGTACCTCGGTTTTCATTGATGACCGGGTAGCCCAGCCCACAATTTTTCGAGAATACACATCGGTTACGAACGCGGTATAAACAAAACCAGACAGAGTACGAACATAGGTAATATCTGCTACCCACAACCTGTTAGGCCTATCTGCGCTAAACTGGCGATTAACGAGATCCGGGCGCGTATCAGGGACTTTAGAAGGACGGGTAGTAACTGGTCTGCGTCCCCTACGCACCCCACAAATCCCGGCCAGACGCATCAGTCTGCCAGTTTGTTCCCGCCCGATATCCCAACCAGCTCGGCGCATAGCACGCCAGATTTTACGAATCCCGTAGACCCGGAAGTTATCATCGAAAATCTTCACGATTTCCTCTACTAGCACGGCATCTCTCAATCGCCTGGCACACACTTTTCTTGACTTTGCCGCCCGGTAACCACGCGGAGTAATAAAGCCCCCAACGGTGTGTTCGTTCATAACCCGGCAAATGAACTCGACCGAGAAACAATCACGATACTGATCGATAAACGCAATCATTTCATCCCGGGGTGGTCGAGTTCTTTCGCGAAAAAAGCCGATGCGAGCTTCAAAATCTCGTTAGTGCGTTTAAGCTCCGCGTTTTCCTTGCGCAAACGCCTTATTTCGGCACACTCTTCCCGGCTAAGTCCAGCTCTTTGTCCCTGGTCTATCTCGGCTTGAACCACCCAGCGACGCAATGATTCACGACTAACGCCAAGCCCACCCCGGTATCACTAATAATTGCTGTTCTCGAAACACCAGGATCATCCCGAAGCCGGTCAAATACCAACCCGACAGCACGATCCCTAAACTCTTGCGAATACTTCCTAGGCATAAAACAACCCTCTCAAAAAACCAAAAAACCTAGAAACAAAATCGTTTTAGTCATCGACCCCGTACGCCTATACACCCTCAATGCCTCACGACGCTGCTCCCAAGAATACGAAACATTCATAAAATACTCTCCAACAATCCGTCCGCACCCCTTTTGGGTGTTAACCCTATATGTTGCAGCTAAGGGGCTTAAAAATAAGAAAAAGCCCTGGCCAACATCAAGTTAGCCAGGGCGTATAGTGCTAGCAACACTTCGTGTTGCGCACAACTTCCTCCGCTTCACTAATGAAGAAACAAGTTTCTTCACCGTTCATCGTCGTCGTTGTGGAGCCGCGGGGAATCGAACCCCGGTCCAACTGGTATTCCTGCATTCTTCTCC
>ERZ1673752.4691-NODE-4691-length-11062-cov-4.654674_pt1 | contig 11062 bp, 10 predicted proteins | sample MGYA00580195_ERZ1673752 | MGnify/ENA primary metagenome ERZ1673752 (study PRJEB41218, sample SAMN15661744) | gut metagenome | host: Homo sapiens | place: Canada: London | collected 2015-08-20/2019-03-30 | study: EMG produced TPA metagenomics assembly of...
TGGGCTTCGACCGTGGGGGCGTCGTCGGCGGTATCCACCGGCAGGTACAGCGCATCCGCTACGGCGGTGGAGAAGCCGTGGTTGGCGGTGCCGTCCCACTGCATCGGCGTGCGGGAGCCGGTGCGGAAGTAGCCACCCTCCTTGGTGGGCAGGGGCAGGTAGCGCATGCCGATCTCATCGCCGTAATACACGAACGGTGCGCCGGGCAGAGTGAACAGCGTGGCGTAGGCCAGCCGCAGTTCGTCCACCGTCAAACCGGCCGAGGGACGGATGGTATCGTGATTGCAGGTGATAAAGCACCACAGGCCGTCCTTTTTGGTGGCCTTGTAGCTGGGCAGGTAGTCGTCCAAAAACTTATCGATGCCGGTGCCGGAGTCCTTGCAGAAGTAGGCCTTGCCGATGTTGTGCGGGTTGGAGTCGGTGGCACCGTCGTAGTTGCGCATCAGCCAGCTGTAGCCGTTGCCCTGCCACTCCAGATAAAAGTCCATATCGAAGCCGTTTTTCAGCGACATGCGCGGGCCGTTCCACTCAGCCACCAGGGCGGCTTCGGGGTACTCCTTGCTCAGCATGGCGGCTATGTCGCGCCAGATGGCACAGGTGTACTTTTTGTGCTTGGTGTCGTTTTTGACAAGGCTGGAAGCCATATCCACGCGGAAACCATCACAGCCCATGTCCAGCCAGAACCGCATGACGTCCTTCATGGCCTCCACGGTAGCCAGGCAGGCGAGGTCGGTGGTGGGCTTTTGCCAGGGTTGGTTGATCTTGCCGTAGCCGTAGTTCAGCGCGGGCTGGCACTTGAAGAAGTTCAAAATGTAGGTACCGTTGCGCGGGGTCTCGCCGCCGATGAAGGGCATGCCGTCGCCGGAGGCAAAGCAGGAATCGGTCCAGATGAAGCGGTCGGAGTATTCGTTGTGCTCGGGCCGGCAGCTGGCCTTGAACCAGGCGTGTTCCTCGCTGGTGTGGCCGGGCACCAGGTCGAACAGCACGTGAATGCCCTTCTCGTGGGCGGCCTTGAACAGCGCGGCGGCGTCCGCGTTGGTGCCATAGCGCGGCGCAATTTTTTTGTAGTCGCGCACGTCGTAGCCGGCGTCTTTAAACGGAGAGTCGTAGCAGGGGTTGATCCACAGCGCATTGCAGCCTAAGTCTTTGATGTAATCCAGCTTGGCAATGATGCCGGGAAAATCTCCGATGCCGTCCCCGTTGGTATCGTAAAAACTCTGGGGATAGATCTCATAGAATACCGCATCTTTCAACCATTGTTTCATGGGAAAGTCTCCTTTTATATTATAATGTAATAGAGTATAGAGCGGCGGCTTTTCACGCAAACGCTTTCCTTTATACTATAACCCCCGCCTCGCTTTGTCAATGAATTTTTGTATTGTTGAAAGTGACAAAAATTTACTAAAGTTTTCGACGGATTTGCTATATACCCAACATGTTGACAAAATATGAACAATCCGTTGACAAACGAAGAATAGCGGTTTAAAGTAATAGAACAAGCGATTGTAAAAATATGTAAGAAATGAGGGAGATTATACAAATGAATACGCTTGTGATTGTTCTGATCGCAGCTGTCGTCCTGGTATGTGCGTACGCCGGGTACGGCCGCTGGCTCGCTAAAACCTGGGGGGTTGACCCCAACGCCAAAACTCCGGCTGTGCGGCTGGAGGATGGCAAGGACTACGTGCCCACCGATGGCTGGACCGTTTTCAGCCATCAGTTCTCTTCCATCGCAGGTGCCGGCCCTGTTACCGGTGCTATCCAGGCTGCCGCTTTCGGCTGGCTGCCCGTCCTGCTGTGGGTGCTCATCGGCGGCGTCTTCTTCGGCGCTGTTACCGACTTCGGCGCCCTGTATGCTTCCGTCAAGAATGACGGTAAGTCCATGGGCCTGCTGATCGAGAAGTACATCGGCAAGACCGGCCGTAAGCTGTTCCTGCTGTTCTGCTGGCTGTTCTGCTGCATCGTTATCGCTGCTTTTGCCGACATGGTCGCCGGTACCTTCAACGCTTACGTCACCACCGATGGTGTGACCAGCCTGTCTGATGCCGCCAACACCAACGGCGCTGCCGGCATGGTCTCCATCATGTTCATGGTGTTCGCTGTCATCTTTGGCCTGCTGCAGAAGAAGTTCCACTTCACCGGCTGGAAAGAGTCCGTCATCAGCATCGTCTTCATCGTTCTGTCCTTCGTTGTCGGCATGAACTTCCCCATCATTCTGGGCAAGGCTGCATGGAGCTACATCACCTTCGTCTACATCTTCTTCGCTGCGGTCCTGCCCATGTGGCTGCTGAAACAGCCCCGTGACCACATGACCACCTTCATGTTCATCTGCATGATCGCCGGTGCCGTTGTCGGCCTGCTGGTCGCTCATCCCACCATGAACCTGCCCGTCTTCACCGGTTTCAACAACGAGAAGCTGGGCACCATGTTCCCCATCCTGTTTGTTACCGTGGCCTGCGGCGCCGTTTCCGGTTTCCACAGCCTGGTTTCCTCCGGCACTTCCTCCAAGACCGTTGAGAACGAGAAAGACATGCTCAAGGTCGGTTACGGCGCCATGGTGCTGGAAAGCCTGCTGGCTGTCCTGGCCCTGTGCGTTGCCGGTGCTGCTGCCGCTGCCGATGGCACCCCGGCCGCCGGTACCCCGTTCCAGATCTTCAGCCGCGGCGTTGCCGGTTTCTTTGAGATGTTCGGCGTGCCCGTTTCCATCGCTACCGTCTTTATGACGATGTGCGTTTCCGCCCTGGCCCTGACCAGCCTGGATGCCGTGGCCCGTATCGGCCGTATGAGCTTCCAGGAGCTGTTCAGCACCGATGATATGGAGCACGCTGAGGGCTGGCGCAAGCTGTTCTGCAACGTTTACTTCTCCACCATCATCACTCTGGCCTTCGGCTTCCTGCTGACCCAGATCGGCTATGCCAATATCTGGCCGCTGTTCGGTTCCGCCAACCAGCTGCTGAGCGCCCTGGTCCTGGCTACCCTGTGCGTATTCCTGAAGGTCACCGGCCGCAACAACAAGATGCTCTTCCCGCCGCTGGTCATCATGCTGTGCGTCACCTTCACCGCGCTGGTCCAGCGCCTGATCGCCATGGTCAAGGCCATCTCTGCCGCTGTTTCCACCACCATCCCCGCTGGCGAGACCACCTGGGGTGCTGTGTTCATCGCCAACGGCCTGCAGCTGATCCTGGCTGTGATGCTGATCGTTCTGGGCCTGAACATTGTGCTGCACAGTGTCAAGAGCTACAGCAAGAGCAAGAAAAACAGCGAAAAAGCTGCTGCCTGAGCTTAATACCTATTGACAAAGCCTGCATAGTGATGTAATATTTATGCATGAGTATGGGCCGCAATGGCGCGGCAGCACGCTGCGCCGTGGATGCTTATAGCCAAGGCTTCAAGTCCCGGCTTTCCGTAAGGAGCCGGGGCTTTTTGCGTAAGGTGGTTCTGCCTCTCCCCTGCCGGGAAAGGCGGACCTGCTCATAGAGGGAATTATACAGGAAAATAAAGGAGAACATCATGAAACTGAAAAAGACTTTGGCCCTGGGCCTGGTGGCTGCCATGGCCGCCAGCTTTACCGCCTGCGGCTCTACCGCGGCCGAGAGCGCCGCTGATTCCACCGCTTCCGGCGAGGCCGCCGCTGAGGCTGCCGCCGATGCCCCCGATGGTGACGGCGACCCCACGACCCTGACCGTTGCCATGGAGTGCGCTTACGCCCCCTACAACTGGACCCAGAGCGATGACTCCAACGGCGCTGTTGCCATCCGCGGCTCCAGCGACTACGCCTACGGCTACGACGTTATGATGGCCAAAAAGATTGCCGACGCCCTGGGCCAGAACGTCCAGATTGTCAAGCTGGACTGGGACAGCCTGATCCCCGCCGTCATGAGCGGCGATGTGGACTGCGTCATCGCCGGTCAGTCCATCACCGCTGAGCGCGCTGCCCAGGTCGACTTCTCTGACCCGTACTACTACGCTTCCATCATCACCCTGACCAAGAAGGACAGCCAGTATGCTTCCGCCGCCAGCGTGGCCGATCTGGCCGGTGCCACCGCTACCAGCCAGTTGGGCACCATCTGGTATGATAACTGCCTGTCCCAGATTCCCGATGCCAACATTCTGCCCGCCCAGGAAACTGCCCCCTCCATGCTGGTGGCCCTGAACAGCGGCGCCTGCGACATCGTCGTCACCGACCGTCCCACCGGCCAGGCGGCCCTGGTTGCTTATCCTGACTTCACCCTGCTGGACTTCGGCGGCGGCGACAACGACTTCCAGGTCAGCGATGAGGACATCAACATCGGTATTTCCATGAAGAAGGGCAACACCGCCCTGAAGGATGCCATCAACGAAGTGCTGGCAACCATGACCGCTGACGACTACAACGCCATGATGGGCGAAGCCATCAGCGTACAGCCCCTGAGCGAGTAATCCCCGCCATCCATACCCCTGCCGCTTTTTTCGGCGGCAGGGGTTTCGGCGGTTCTACCCCTACGGTGCATGAAGAATAAAGGAGAATCCCCATGCAAGACTTTTTGACAAACTGCGCCAATGTGTTGCAGAAATACGGCTTTTCGTATCTGCGCGGCGCAGGCACTACCCTGCTGCTGGCACTGGTCGGCACATTCTTTGGCTGCCTGATCGGTTTCGCCGTGGGCGCTTTGCAGACGATCCCCATCGATAAACAGCGTGACCCCGCCTGGAAGCGGGTGCTGCTGCGCATCCTGCGGGTAGTGCTGCGTTGCTATGTTGAGCTGTTCCGCGGCACGCCCATGATCGTGCAGGCCGTTTTCATCTACTACGGCCTGCTGCAGGTGTTCGGCATTAAAATGGGCATGTGGACGGCCGGTTTCTTCATCGTATCCATCAACACCGGTGCTTACATGGCCGAGACGGTCCGCGGCGGCATCGTCTCCATCGACCCAGGCCAGACCGAGGGTGCCATGGCTATCGGCATGAACCACTGGCAGACGATGTTGCATGTCATCCTGCCCCAGGCCCTGCGCAACATCGTGCCCCAGATCGGCAACAACTTCATCATCAACATCAAGGATACCTCGGTGCTGTCGGTCATCTCGATCACCGACCTGTTCTTTGTGCACAAGAGCGTGGTCGGCGCGCTGTACACCTACTTTGAAAGCGCCGTTATCGTCATGATCATCTACCTGTCGATGACGCTGCTGGCCAGCTACCTGCTGCGTGCCTGGGAGAAGGCCCTGGACGGCCCCCAGAACTACGACCTGAACACCACCGATACCCTGGCCTACACCAGCGGCATGTACAACGCCCCGGACCCGGACCACAAGTCCCAGAATCTGGATATGAAAGGAGAGGCATCCCATGTCTGAACCCATCATTGAGGTGCGCCACCTCTCCAAAAGCTTTGGCACCCACGTGGTGCTGCGCGATGTTGACTTTACCGTCAACCACGGCGATGTTACCTGCGTTATCGGCGCCTCCGGCAGCGGAAAATCCACGCTGCTGCGCTGCATCAACCTGCTGGAGACTCCCACCCACGGCAGCGTGCTGTTCCATGGGCAGGACATCACGGCCAAAGGCTCTGACCCCTGCGCCTACCGCGCCAAGGTGGGCATGGTGTTCCAGAGCTTCAACCTCTTCAACAACATGACCGTGCTGGACAACTGCACCGCCGGCCTGCGCTATGTGCTGCACCAGGACAAGGAGACCGCCCGCAAGACGGCCCTGAGCAACCTGGAAAAGGTGGGCATGGCCCCCTACGTCAACGCCAAGCCCCGCCAGCTTTCCGGCGGCCAGAAGCAGCGCGTGGCCATCGCCCGTGCGCTGTCCATGCAGCCCGAAGTGCTGCTGTTTGACGAGCCTACCTCCGCCCTGGACCCCCAGATGGTGGGTGAAGTGCTGAGCGTTATGCGCCAGCTGGCCAAGGAGGGCCTGACCATGATCGTCGTAACCCACGAGATGGCCTTCGCCCGCGATGTTTCCAGCCATGTGGTCTACATGGCTGACGGTGTCATCTGCGAGGAAGGCACCCCCGCCGACATCTTTGAGCATCCCCAGAACCACCGCACCATCGAGTTCCTCTCCCGCTTCCGCGAGCAGTAAACAAACCATAGGTAAGGCCCTCTCCCCTATCCCAGGGGCGGGGGCCTTTTTGCGTAAGGATGGCGTTATGTAGGGGCGAACCCGCAAGCCTTGCCTTATAACACCTTGACAATCTCCAGCTTAACGGTTATAATTATAACCGTTCTAAAACAAACACTCTGTGAGGTGAGCCACTTGATCCCGGTACTGGCCTTTGTACAGCACTATAAAAAGTTCTATACATCCCAGTTTGAATCCGCCGCGGTCCGCCATGGGCTGAACCAGCTGGAGATCGACATCCTGCTGTTCCTGCATAACAACCCGGATTGCCGCACTGCCAGCGACATCTGCCGCTACCGCGGGCTGGCTAAGTCCAATGTGTCCAAGGCGGTGGAGCATCTGCGCACCATGGGCCTGCTGACGGTAAGCCCGGCCGCCGATAACCGCCGCCAGCGGATGCTGGGCTTTACCGACGCTGCCGCGCCGCTGGTACAGGAGCTTCATGCCATCCAGCAGGCCGCCACCGCCGCCGTGACCGCCGACCTGACCCCCGCCGAGGCGCAGGCCATGCAGGACTATATGGCCCGCATGGATGCCACCCTCTGCCGCCGCCTTGCAGAAAAAGGAGAAACACTATGACCTATCTTGTGGCATTTATCGTTTGCTTTATCGCCGGTATCGGCGCGGGCTTGGGCACCGGCTTTGCGGGCATGAGCGCCGCCGCCGTCATCAGCCCGATACTCATCACCTTTTTGGGGATGGACCCCTACATGGCCGTGGGCATCGCCCTGGCAAGCGACGTGCTGGCAAGCGCCGTCTCGGCCTATACCTACAAGAAAAACGGCAACCTGGATGTGAAAAACGGCGCTGTGATGATGGCCGCCGTGCTGGTGTTTACGATGGTGGGCAGCTTTGTAGCCAGCAAGGTGCCCGGCGCGACCATGGGCAGCTTCTCGGTGTTTATGACGATGCTGCTGGGCGTCAAGTTCATCGTGCGGCCTGTCATGACCACCAAGGAGGCCATGCAGGGCGTCAGTGCCCAGAAGCGGCTGGTGCAGTCGCTGGTCTGCGGCATGGGCGTGGGTTTTATCTGCGGCTTTATCGGCGCAGGCGGCGGCATGATGATGCTGCTCCTGCTCACCTCGGTGCTGGGGTACGAGCTGAAGACCGCCGTGGGCACCAGCGTGTTTATCATGACCTTTACGGCCCTGACGGGTGCGGTCAGCCACTTTGCCATTGGCGGTGCGCCGGACCTGTTCTGCCTGGTATGCTGTGTGCTCAGCACCCTGTTGTGGGCGCGCATCGCGGCCAAGTTTGCCAATAAGGCCGAACCAACCACCCTCAACCGCGCCACCGGCGTAGTGCTGGTGATTTTGGGCGTGGCCATTTTGGGTGTGAAGTATCTGTAACGGCCCGTACAGCATAGAAATAGCTCCTACCCCACTCCGGGCAGGAGCTATTTTTATTGCAGCAAACTCTCCACCACCTGCAGCCCATCCTCTGTCAACGCTTCCCCGCCCGGTGCATCAACCACGGCGACGGTAACATAATCCACCGTCAGTGCGGCCTGCTTTTGCAGGTAGGCCAGCGTCTCCCCTGCCCTGAGCAAATCCGTGGCGGTAAAATCGGTCAGCGTCCGGGCACTGTATTTGCGCCAGGCATCGGGCACGGCGGTCAGCCGGTCGGGGTTCTGCCGCACAAAAGCGGCCCAGACGGCGGCGCGGGCGTTGGCGGCGGTCGTCTCGCTCATCTGGCTTTGCAGGTCGGCGATCAACTCCACCGCGTCGGTGGCACTGACAGCCTGCACCGCCTCCTTGCCGTAGCCCAGCGCCAGCCGTGCGGCGGGCTGCAGCAGCGAGGACGTATCAAACCGCACCGCCGTGCCGCTGCCCACGCAATCCACCCAGCAGGAGGGCGTGGCCGCCAGATAGTACAGCGGCGGTAGGGCGGTCTCGCCGGTGGAAAGCGCAGCCCTCAGCAGTTGAGCGGCCCGCCCCGCCCCAGCCGAAAGCGTACATTCCGCTAGTGTGGTAGTGCCAGCCGGTGCGTTGACCAGCAGCTGCCCCGGCAGGGCACAGAAGGTCACGCTGTGGGCCGGGCCGTCCGCCCGCACCAGCACAAAGGCCGGCTCCTCTTTCTGCACCACCAGCAGCATCCGCCACACGCTTTGGGCACCCGGCTCGATTTGCAGCTGGCTTTGGTTGGCGGCGGCCTGCCGCAATTCCTGCTGGGTCTGCCGCTGCCGGGCCAAAAAGCCCACCACAAGGATCAGCGGCAGCAAAAGCAGCAGGGTCAGCCACAGGCTGCACCAAAAAAATCCGGCGCGTGAACGCATAAAACCCACCTCACTGTGAGAAACTTCCCTTATAGTCTGGGCGGCACTGCCCGGCGCTATACAAAAAGGAGGTCTGTTTTATGCTGCACGAACCGTTTGGCCCCCATGGAGCCGAGGAAGAAACCGAGGAACTTTGGACTGACCTGAGCGAGGTGCCCGAAACTGCCTACGAGCAGGACCCGAAGCGCCGCATCAACAGCGATACGGATATGCCGTTTGACCCGTCGCTGCTGCCCACCGACCCCGGCCTGGGCGAAGGCCCGCTGTAACCCACGCAAAAAGCCCCCGGCAAGAGGCTGCGGCCTCTCTGCCGGGGACTTGCTGTTTCTATTGGTGTAAAGCGATTATTCCGGGATGACAAAGGCCACGCCCACCGCGCCGGGGCCGATGTGGGTGCCGATGGTGGGGCCGATCTGCCCCACGCGCCCGCCGGTCAGGTGCAGGTTTTGGTGCAGATAGTGGTGCACCGGGGCGGTAAGCTGCTTATCGTCGCTGTACACCAGCGTGTAGCCGTAGGCCGGGTCCACGCCGCCCTGCTTGTCCAACTGGCGGTACAGGGCTACCAGCGCACCGGGACGGCCGCGGCCTTTGTCTACCAGATGGATCGCACCTTCGGACAGCATCAGCACCGGTTTGATGCCCAGTGCACCGCCCACGATAGCCACGGCGGCAGGCAGGCGGCCGCCCTTTTGCAGGTGCTTCAGGCTGTCCACGATGGCAACGACCCGCACCCGCTTTTTAAAGGTCTCCAGCTCGGCCGCAATGCGGGAGGCGGAAAGCCCCTGCTCCCGCAGGCGGATGGCCTCCCGCGCGATGATGGCCTCGCCCTGGGTAGCGGTCTCGGAGTCGATGATGTAGACTTTGGCGTCGGTCTCGGCGGCGGCCAGGCTGGCGCACTGGTAGGTGCCGGAAAGCTTTTGCGCGACAGTGATGACAATGACCTCATCCCCTGCATCGGCAGCATCCTCAAACAGCTCGATAAACGAAGCCGGGCTGGGCTGGCTGGTGCGGGGCAGCTTGCTGTCCTCGGCCAGGCGGGTGAAGAACTCGTCCTTGGTCATGCTGCCGTCATCCACGGTGGCGGTGCCATCGGCAAAGGTGATGCCCATGGGCACAACGGTCACGCCGGGGGTCTCCAGGTCGCGGGCGGTCAAATCGGCCGCCGAGTCAGTGACGATACGAATCATAGTCGGATTCCTTTCTCATACTTCCCTATACGGAAAAACTCTTTTCTTCAATGCCCAGCAGATCGGCGGCGGCATCGGGGTCTAACTGCTGCACCGATTCCAGCTTGCGGGTGATGGCGCGGCTGCGCGGGCCGATCAGCTCCTCCAGGTCGGAGCCGGTCTGGTTCAGGTGGCGCTGCATCTGCTGTAAGCCGACGCCGAACTTCTCAAATTCTGTCTTGACAGCGCCCAAAATCGTCCAGACCTCGCCGGAACGCTTTTGGATCGCCAGCGTGCGGAAGCCCATCTGCAAAGCGTTCAGCAGTGCCGCCATGGTGGACGGGCCTGCTACCGTGATTTGATAATCCCGCTGCAAAACTTCCGTGATTCCGCTGGAAACCACCTCGGCATACAGCCCCTCAAAGGGCAGAAACAGGATGCCGAAGCTGGTGGTGTAGGGCACCTCGATGTACTTATCGTGAATGTCCTTGGCTTCCTGCCGCAGCACCGACTGCAGTGCCTTGCGCATGGCGGCCGCCGCGGCAGCGTCGCCGCGTTCCAAAGCCGCCTGCAGGTGGGCGTAGGTGTCACCGGGGAACTTGGCGTCGATGGGCAGCCAGATGTTGCCGTTCTGCCCCGGCATCTTGATGGCAAACTCTACGCGGTTGGCGCTGCCGGGCACAGTGGCCACGTTCTCGGCATACTGACCGGGGGCCAAAATCTGTTCCAGGATCGCGCCCAGCTGTACCTCGCCCAAAATGCCGCGGGTCTTTACGCCGGAAAGCACCTGCTTCAGGCTGCCCACATCGGCGGCGAGGTTCTGCATCTCGCCCAGGCCCTTGTAGACCTGCTCCAGCTGGGTGCTGACGGCGCGGAAAGACTCGTTGATGCGCTTTTGCAGGGTGTCCTGCAATTTTTCCTCGACCGTGCCGCGGATCTCGTCCAGCTTTTGGTTGTTGTCGGCCCGGATGGTGTTCAGCCCTTGCACCAGCGCCCCGCGCACGCCGTCCAAGCGGGCAGCGTTGGAGTCCTCAAGGTTCTTCAGGCGGGTCTCCATCATCGTAAGCTGGGCAATCAGCGCATCGTTGGCGGCCTTCTGGCGGGCGGCCCCGGCGCGGTCGATGGACTCCAACCGGGCGGTGCTGGCGGCGGCGTTCTGGCGCTGGTTCTCGGCCAACACGGCGGAAAAGTCCCGCAGCGTGGCGGTGGTGGTGCGGGCACTCTCGCCCTGCATCGCCCGAAGCTGTTCAGCCAGCAGGTCGGTCTCGCCCTGCAATACCGGGGTCATCGCGTTGACAACGTCATCGGCGGTAGGCCCCTGGGGCTTCTGCGGGCGGCTGCTGCGCACCAGTAAGATGGCCAGCAGCACATCACCTACCAGCGCCAGCACCAGAACAAAATAAAGTAAGATTTCCATGTTGTGTTCCTTTTTTAGGCGGAACGATGGGTATTATACCACAACACTCAGCCATTACCAAGTACAAGTGTTCAAATTTCGACTGTTTTTAAGACA
>ERZ1673752.4692-NODE-4692-length-11060-cov-14.544298_pt1 | contig 11060 bp, 8 predicted proteins | sample MGYA00580195_ERZ1673752 | MGnify/ENA primary metagenome ERZ1673752 (study PRJEB41218, sample SAMN15661744) | gut metagenome | host: Homo sapiens | place: Canada: London | collected 2015-08-20/2019-03-30 | study: EMG produced TPA metagenomics assembly of...
TAGTCTATGAAGGCGAAGACTTCTTCTTCCCCGGCATGCTCCCCAAAAAGGACGCTTCCGATCTCATTCACCACTCCGACAGAGGCACCCAACATACCAGTCGGCAGTACACTAACATGCTCAATAAAAGAGGAATACAAATCAGCATGACAGAGTCAGGAGACCCCAAAGAGAACTCCCAGTCAGAGCGGGTGAACAGCACCATTAAGAACGAATTCTTAAAGGGCAAAGTGTTCCGTAGCATTGATGAGGCAAATCGTGCAATCAGCAAAGCTATAGAGACTTACAACACCATTCGCCCCCATATGAGCATCGACTATATGACCCCACAAGAAGCTAGGGAATGTACGGGTCCCCTGAAGAAACGATGGCGCAGCTATCGTGAAGACGCAATTCAGAAAGCTCGAAAAGACAAAGAGTCAAAGGGGCTAGCCCACAGGGGTGGGTGCTTTTATACGCTTCGTGTTGCACTTGACACTGGAATATGCCAAGGTTTTTTTCCTACAGTTGGATATTTCCTGCATGAATAAAATGTGGTATATTTACTGATTAGTATGTAAATAGCTAACTTTGCAGTATAAACAGCAGAATAACAAGCGATGGCAGCAAAAGAAATTAAAGGGATAACCCCGCGAAGTAAAGATTACTCGCAATGGTATTTGGATGTAGTTGCACAAGCCGATTTGGCAGAAAATAGTGCCGTACGAGGTTGTATGGTGATCAAGCCTTATGGATACGCAATTTGGGAGCGTATGCAGGCTGAGATGGATCGCCGCTTTAAGGAAACCGGTCACGTAAATGCCTATTTTCCTCTTTTCATCCCCAAGAGCTATTTTAGTCGTGAAGCAGAGCATGTAGCCGGATTTGCTAAAGAATGCGCTATTGTAACTCACTATCGCTTGAAGAACGACCCCGATGGAAAAGGGGTAATAGTGGATCCCGATGCTAAGTTGGAGGAAGAGTTAATTGTAAGACCAACGAGCGAAACTATTATTTGGAGTACCTATAAGAATTGGATTCAGAGTTGGCGCGACTTACCCATTCTTTGCAATCAGTGGGCTAACGTAGTACGCTGGGAGATGCGTACGCGTCTGTTCCTTCGTACGGCAGAGTTCCTTTGGCAAGAAGGTCACACAGCACATGCTACTCGCGAAGAAGCTATCGAAGAGGCAAAGCGTATGTTGGGTGTTTATGCAGACTTCGCAGAAAAAGTACTTGCTTTGCCGGTGATACAGGGAGTTAAATCGGAGACAGAGCGCTTTGGTGGTGCATTAGATACCTATACAATTGAAGCCATGATGCAGGATGGTAAAGCACTTCAGAGTGGTACTTCTCACTTCTTAGGGCAAAACTTTGCCAAAGCCTTTGACGTTCAATTCCTGAATAAAGAGGGAGAGCGTGAATACGTATGGGCTACCTCATGGGGTACCTCCACGCGCCTTCTCGGGGGAATGATCATGGCACATAGTGACGATAACGGACTAATCCTACCGCCTTCTGTAGCTCCGATTGATGTGGCTATTGTTCCTATTTATAAGACAGGGGAGCAGTTAGAACAAATCCGTAAGCATGTTGAGCCTTTAATGGATGAAATTCGCAAGCGTGGATTTACCGTCAAGTTCGACGACAATGATACTAAAAAACCGGGCTGGAAATTTGCTGAGTATGAGGTGAAAGGTGTTCCTGTACGGTTAGCTATCGGAGCTCGTGACTTAGAGGCCGGTACCATTGAAGTTGCTCGTCGCGATACACTCACGAAGGAGACCATCTCATTCAGCACGGCTGGAGCACATATTGAAGCACTGCTGGATGATATACAAAAGAATATCTACAATAAGGCGCTGCGTTACAGAGAGGAACATACCGTTACAGCAGACTCTTATGATGAGTTTAAGGCTGCTTTGGATGGTGGAAACTTTGTGCTTGCCCACTGGGATGGCTCTGCAGAAACGGAGGCCTTAATCAAGGAGGAAACGAGAGCAACTATTCGCTGTGTGCCGTTTGAGGGGGATAAAACACCCGGTAAGTGTATCCGTACGGGCAAACCCTCACCATGTAGAGTCTTATTCGCTAGAGCATACTAATGGTACAGAAAAAGGGTATTCTATTACTCTCAGGAGGATTAGATAGCACAACACTGCTGTGGGATCATTTGCAGGATATGGCGCTTGCTGTTAGCTTTGACTATGGCAGCAAGCACAATGCTCGTGAGATAGCTATGGCAAGATTCCAAGCAGAGAAAGCAGGGGTAGAACATATTGTTATACCCCTGGACTTTATGGGAAAGTACTTCAAAAGCGACCTCTTGCTCAGTGGAAACGATATACCTCGGGAGGATTACAATGCGGATAATATCTCCTCTACAGTAGTTCCCTTTCGCAATGGTATTATGCTGAGTATCATAGCCGGATTGGCAGAGAGTAGGGGATTGCAAACCCTTTTCGTTGCGAGTCACTTTGGAGATCATGCTATCTATCCGGATTGTCGGGCCTCATTCATAGAGCCAATGGCTGCTGCCATCCTTGAAGGAACCTCTAATCGGGTTGTGCTCTCTGCCCCCTATACCGGAATAACAAAGACAGATATTTTGTCAAGAGGGGTGCGTTTGGGTGTTGACTATGCGCATACCTATAGCTGCTACACAGGAACAGAGCATCATTGTGGTACTTGTGCTACTTGCCGAGAGCGCAAAGCTGCATTCATCGCTCTCAATATTACGGATCCCACTGAATACGACGCATAAATAAGCAAGATGGCCTTTAGCGCCTTTACTCCGGAAGAAGATAATGCTCCTATGCAGAGTTTGCTTCGGCTGGTTGAGAATAGCAGTGCCAATATCTTCTTGACCGGGAGGGCAGGAACAGGTAAAAGTACGCTACTTCGTTATGTGGATGCTACAACCTGGAAGAAACATGTGGTTTTAGCTCCTACAGGTGTAGCAGCAGTAAATGCAGGAGGGCAGACGATACATTCTTTTTTTCGTCTTCCCATGGGGTCTCTGACTCCCGATTCTAATACTAGAAAATCCATTATTAGCAGATACAATAAGCGGCATTTGAATCTACTTCGTTCGCTTGAGCTAATCATCATTGATGAGGTTTCCATGCTTCGTAGTGACGTGGTGGATATGATCGATATGATCTTGCGACGTGTGCGCATGGCTGATGTACTTCCTTTCGGAGGTGTGCAGATGCTATTTGTGGGTGATCTGTTTCAGCTTGAACCGGTCGTAACCTTGCGAGAAAGTGAGGTATTGCAGCGCTATTATGGAACTAGCTTTTTCTTTGGGGCATTAGCTTTCAAAGCTGCAGCACCTATTATCATCTCATTGGAAAAGGTATACCGCCAGCAGGATAAGCATTTTATTGATTTCCTTGATAGCGTCCGTACCGGACACATTACTCAGGGTATGATTGCCTCATTTAATGAAGAAACGTTGAAAAATGATGTTCCCTCCCCAGGAAAGGAAAACATGATAGTCACAGTCACTTCCAGGCGTAATACGGCATCAAGGATAAACAGGGAGCACTTAGCGCAGATCAATGCTAAAGACTATCATATCCCTTCTACTAGCTCGGGAGACTTTTCAAGCGGTTCTTTTCCGGCAGAGGATAAACTTTCTCTTAAGGTGGGAGCGCAGGTTATGTTTCTTACAAACGACATAGAACGTCGCTGGTACAATGGTACATTAGGGGAATGTACTGCAATAGAGTGTGAAAACGGTGAAGTTACTTCAGTAAGAGTAAAGCTCGAAAGTGGGGTAGAGTACTCCGTAGGGCCTTATACATGGGAAAATCGTAAGTATGAGTATGAAGAGGAGGAGGAGCGTATTACGACCACCGTTACCGGACGTTTTACTCAGATCCCTCTTCGTTTGGCTTGGGCTATTACCATTCATAAAAGCCAAGGACTAACCTTTGACAAAGTAATAGTGGATTTAGAAGGAGGCGCCTTTGCTGCTGGTCAAACCTATGTGGCGCTTAGTCGTTGTCGTAGTATGGAGGGACTGATTCTAAGTCGTCCGCTAAGTATTTCTGATATTATTACGAACCCAGAAGTACAGCTCTTTTACCAAGGTGCAAATGACGATGAAGCCGTCAGAAAAGCCTTAAAGAAGGAAACTCGCTAGCCTCACTGTGCCGTAAATAGTTTTTCAACGGACTTGAAAATTAACGATCACACTGAGTATTGAATGTGCTATATCGAGTCGTAGCATAATAATCAATGTCCACAAAGAGCTAGGTCTCAACTAATGCTTGCATACTCAAGTAGCACGCCCATAACAGCGATTGGGTAATACGACCTACTGAGATAGAAATACACCAATGCTCCTTTTCTCGATAGAGTCAAAGAAGAGCATTAGTATAGGATAAAAAGAAAGAGACAAGTACTTTATGGTACTTGTCTCTTTCCTATTATTTAGGCAACGTGTGCCTAACTTAACAATGCTTACTCAACAACCTTTGTGAAAATGTCAGCTGTCTGACCTTCTACATTGAGACGGTTGCCATTTGCGTCAAGACGATAGAGTACGCCATTATTAGCATATTCAAGCTTAGCGTCTTCAGCTAACGTTACAATGTTGTTTTCAACAGTGTAAGCAAGATCAGTCTTAACTTCAGGCTTAGCGCCTTCTACTTCTGTAGTGCAATCATATACACCATTTTCCTTGAAGGTGATCTTGAGGTTAGAAGCTACACCTTCAGCGTTAGTAGTTGTAGCAGTCCAAGTTCCAAGAAGAGCTTCTACGGTGAGAGCTTCTTGTTGGTTCTGCTGTGCTTCATTAAGGTTCTGCTGTGCTTCTGCTACAGCTTCGTCTGCTTCATTTGTCTGTTCCTGTGCTGTTTTCTTGCAAGAGAACAATGCCAATGACATGGCAACAACTGCAAATACTACCTTTAAAATTTTCATTTCTAATTCTTTTAAGTTGTACTTATTCTTACTATAAATCTCTTTCGTTTTAATAATGCCATCTTGAGCAGTGAACGCTTTCACTGCCAAAACTGATGCAAAGGTAATGCTTTTTTTTCAAACATGGTACTCTTTACCTTATTTGTTGTGCGTATTCATTCGATCAAGGGCGAGTGCTTTGCTCACTTGGCTACGCCAATCTGTGCCATTTTCCACCCATAATACATTGAATCCCATTGCGTTAGCTGCATCTGTATTGACTTTCCCATCATCAATAAAGAGCGACTCTTCCGGCAGTATTCCCACTTCACGAGTAATGGCCTCAAAGAACTTCTTCTCCGGCTTCATTACTCCGTAGCGATAGGACGCAAATATTTTTTCTACGCAGTCTGAAAGAGTTAGCCCTCCGGGAAGGAAGTGACTACCCTCCATATACTCCATTATGTAAGGATTAGTATTGCTTAAGATGAAGAGTCTATACTGATCCTTGATACTATTTAGGAAATTGAACTTGTATAGGGGTATAGAGCGGAAAAACCCCATCACTGCGTTGAATACTGCCTCGTGTGAAAAGTCTCCTTCATATTGTTGCGCTAAAGCATCCTCAAATTGAGAAGCTGTCAGCGTACCATTCTCCAGATCCTTAAAGATGCCTCTTTGTACATACGCATCGAGTAGCGTGTTGGCATCAGTTACACCTAAGGCTTCAAAACGGTGTACTGCCTCCTCTCGATCAAGGTCAATCAGTACACCGCCTAAATCGAACAATATGTTCTTTATCATATTTTATTTTTTGAGCCAACGATCAAGCCATGAGAAGAATGTGCGTTGCCATAGCAAAGCATTCTGTGGCTGACTAACCCAATGGGTCTCATCCGGATAGATAAGCATTTCGCAGGGTATTCCTCTCATACGTGCTGCATCAAAAGCCATCATTCCCTGTGAAGCAAGGATCCTGTAGTCCCTTTCTCCGTGGATCACAAGGATAGGCGCCGTCCATTGATCTACAAAATGGTGTGGAGAAGTGGCAAAAGTACGCTGTGCCACTGCATTGTCCTTTTCCCAGGGTGCTCCACCCATGTCCCAGTTGGCGAACCACTTTTCTTCTGTTTCAAGGTATTGTGATTCAAGATTAAAGATGCCTGCATGGGCAATAAAGCAAGCGAAACGTCCGTTGTGATGTCCTGCCAACCAGTACACAGAGAAACCTCCGTAGCTGGCTCCTACACACCCCATGCGGTCGTTATCTACATAAGGCTCTTTCTTTAGTTCATCTGCTGCAGACATGTAGTCTTGCATGTTTTGACCTCCATAATCTCCACTAATCTGCTCATTCCATGCCTTACCAAAACTCGGTACACCATGTCGGTTAGGGAGTATAACGATGTATCCCTGCTCGGCCATAATACGGGGACACCAGCGGTAGGACCAAAATTGACTTACAGGGTCTTGTGGACCACCTTGGCAATAGAGAATGGAAGGATACTTTTTATTGGCATCAAAGTTAGTCGGGTAGAGTACCCAAGTAAGCATTTTCTCACCATTGGTCGTTTGGATCATTCTTTTCTCGCAACGTACCTCTCCGAGGCGACTCATCGTGGCATCATTGTCATGGGTGAGCTGTTTTAATTCTCCCTTCTTAGGATTTAGTGTATACAATTCGGTCGGGTGGAGCAAAGATTGTACGGCGCAGACAAAGCTTTTATCTGCCTCATTGTACTCAAAGCCTACCATGTCGAATACCCCTGTGCTGAGATTGCTGATACGACGGGTCTTTACATTAATTGAATGTAAGCCTGTAGTTGCGTTAATGCAAGCTGTAAAGTATATTGTTTGCCCATCAGCAGTGATATGGGGGTTCTCTACATTATATTCAAAGCCTTCGGTGAGCCATCTCTTATTGCCGGTCTTAAGATCTTGTTCAAAGAGGCGAATGAGGTCGGATTCGTATCCATCGCGCTCCATACTAAGCCAATAGATCTTTTTTCCATCGGGAGAGAAAATGGGATTAGTATCATACCCCATCATGCCCTCTGTTAGATTACGAGTAGTACCGGAGGCTATATCATATAAGTATATATCTGAGTTGGTGGATATACTATACTCCAAGCCTGTTTTTTTACGAGATGCATAGGCTATGTACTTACTATCGGGAGAAAAGGCAAAATCAGAGATTCCATTCCATGGTCTCATAGGTGCTTCATAGGGTTCCCCCTCTAAAAGGTCCTTCCCATGCTGAATGGGTTCATTTCCTATGGTGGCTAGAAAAGGATGTGGTATGGATGTAACCCATTCGTCCCAGTGCTTGTACATTAAATCAGTAATGATTCGTCCGGTTGCTTTATCTAAATCAGGGTAGTAGTCGTGAGCTGTTTTCCCGTATTTGATAGAATGAATATAAAGCAGACTTTGGTTGTCAGGAGAAAAGAGATAATCTTCTATACCCCCCTCTACATCTGTAATCTGTATTAGGTTACTTCCGTCAGAATTCATGGTATAAAGCTGTGTATCGCCCTTCTCATCCTCTTTCATAAAGGCAATGCGTTTGGTACCTTTAATCCACCTAGGAGTAGAAAGTCCCTTCATGCCTTCTGCAAAGGTGCGTTTAGTCCCATTCCTATCTATGATGTAGAATTTCTTTGTGAAACTATTATCCTTGATTGAGGGATAAGTAGCTTCATACACAACCCCTTCTGTCGTATAGGAAAAACCTCCAATACGAACCATCTCAAGGAGCATCTCGGGAGTCAAGCTTTCTGTACTATTATTACTGCTTTGTGCCATAATCTTAGAACTGAACATGAGAGTGGTCACGGCGATCAGCAGTGTGAGCGGTAGACCTTTAGTTAATCGTTTCATTTCTATATACTTGATTGTTTAATAGATTGTTTCTCTGCGCGCTGCAATGTCCTCATCGCTGATATAGTCGTCATATTGAATCATGCGGTCAATAATGCCCTTAGGTCCCAATTCAATTACACGATTTGCCACTGTACGAATAAATTCGTGGTCATGGCTGCTAAAGAGAATATTCCCTTTGAAGGAAATCAGCGTATTGTTGAAAGCTTGGATGGACTCCAAGTCAAGATGGTTGGTAGGAGTATCCAAAACAAGTACATTGGCACCGGGAGGAAGCATCATTTTGGCAATCATGCAACGCATCCTTTCTCCTCCACTAAGCACCGATACACTCTTATCTAATTCTTCCCCATTGAAGAGCATTCGCCCTAAATACCCTTTAATGAATATGTCGTTGGTGTCGTCTGCATATTGACTGAGCCAATCCACTAAATTCATATCGCTATTGAAGAAGCCGGTATTGTCGAGTGGTAGATAGGCGGTTGTAATAGTCTGTCCCCACTCGTAGGTGCCTTCGTCTGCTTTACGATTGCCATTGATGATCTCGAAAAGCGCTGTCATTGCTCGGGGGTCTCGACTGATAAATACAATCTTATCTCCCTGCTCCACATTGAGATTTAAGTCCTTGAAGAGAATTTCTCCCTCTATAGATGCAGTAAGCCCTTTGAGTTCTAAAATGCGGTTGCCCGGTTCTCGATCGGGTTGAAAGAGAATGCCCGGGTAACGACGTGAGGAGGCTTCTATTTCATCTACATTGAGTTTTTCGAGCATCTTCTTACGACTAGTCGTTTGCTTACTCTTAGCTACATTGGCACTAAAGCGTCTGATAAACTCCTCAAGTTCACGTCGCTTCTCTTCATTCTTTTTGTTCTGTTGTTGCTGCTGGCGTAGAGCTAACTGACTGGATTCATACCAGAAAGAGTAGTTGCCGGCAAACATTCTTATTTTGCCGAAGTCAATATCAACTGTGTGGGTCGATACGGTGTCTAAGAAGTGTCGGTCGTGACTAACTACCAAAACGCAGCTTTCTGTTTCTGCAAGATAGTCTTCCAGCCAGGTAACGGTATCCAAGTCAAGGTCGTTAGTAGGTTCGTCTAAAAGGAGGTTATCCGGTTTGCCGAAAAGAGCACGGGCCAGTAGCACACGCACTTTTTCCTTACCGCTAATATCACGCATATAGCGGTTGTGTAGATCCTCTTTAATGCCCAATCCACTTAGTAGCATAGCTGCATCGCTTTCTGCATTCCAGCCATCCATATTAGCAAACTGCTCTTCCAGTAGGGCAGCGCGATTACCATCTTCATCAGTAAAGTCCTCCTTTGCATAGAGTGCGTCTTTCTCTTGCATTACCTGCCAAAGGTGGCTATGTCCCATTAATACGGTGTCGAGTACAGTGAATTCGTCAAATGCAAAGTGGTCCTGACTAAGAACGGAAAGCCTCTCTCCGGGTGCCATTGTAACTGTGCCTCGGTTGGGCTCCAGCTCACCGCTGATGGCGCGCAGGAGGGTACTCTTACCGGCTCCATTGGCACCAATAATGCCGTAACAGTTACCTTGTATAAACTTCAGATTAACGTCCTGAAATAGGATCCGCTTTCCAAATTGAATCTTTATATCGTTAAGTGCTATCATATATTTCGTTAAATCTTTTTTTTATCTACTTTGGTTAGAACCACTTAATCTTTCGGAGAAGGAAAAATAGCCCAATGGATAGGAGTAATGAAATTAGAATAATGAATCCTAAGGCCCAGGGTTTTTCCTCCAACCCCAAAGGTACATTCATGCCGAATATGCTTGCTATTAGCGTAGGAAGGGTAAGTAAAATAGTTACCCCTGTCATACGCTTCATAATAGTGTTTACGTTATTTGAGATTACACTGGCAAAGGCATCCATGGTTCCGGTTAAGATCTCGGTATAAATGTTGACAGTTGTATAGGCCTGTGTAAGCTCAATGGACATATCCTCGGCAAGCTCTTCATCGTAGTCCTTCGCACGATGCATGGCTTTAAGTTTAACGACCACCGCTTCATTTCCTTTGATGGAAGTACTAAAGTAAACGAGACTACGCTGTATTTTCATCAAGTTCAGTAAGTCCTCATTTCGAATACTGGTTTCCAAAGCTTCCTCATGCTCCATCAGTTGAGTCGCAATACGCTTCAGATACTTTAGATACCATACCGAGCTACTATAGATCAGCCTAAAAATAAAATCTACATCCGTATAGGCACAATTTCCTTTGCGGCGATTGTGACGAATGAAGTCTGTCATTAGTTCGCTACGATGATAGGATACCGTGACTATCAGATGTCTCTCCTTAGAATAAAGTATCCCGATGGGTACAGTCGTATAGGATCCTGCAGAGCTTTCCCCTGAGTGAATGGGTATGCGTATTACGGTGAGCTCCCAGCCATCCTCTTCATCGTTGTGGGGGCGCTCTTCGCTATCTGCAATGTCTGCTATGAACTCTTCCGGGATCAGCAGATCCTCGGTTAAATACTCTATATCTTCCCGAGTGGGGTTTACTACTTTGATCCAGCTGTCTGCCTTTAGCTCATCTCCTTCGGCAAAGGTCTCTTTCGGGTAAAATATTCTGCGCATGATCTCTTCTCCTTGTTACTCTTTTTCGTCCGTCCTTCTTTCTTGCTCTGTGAGGCAGCTCACGCAAAGAAAGATCCTTTAGTGGGGGTTCTCTCTTTCCGATTAGGAAAAGTGGCCCGGCTTATCTCATGCAACGTAATTGAGGGAGGAGAGGTATGCCTTTTTGATTAAGCTCGGCTTCTACTGACTTATGTCTGCAAAGCTACCAAGGTAACAGAATGCCGACGTAAGTACACTCCCAACCTCTCTCTTACTGGCTTGTCGCAGAGAGCAACTCAAAGGATCCTCTTTCGGAGGTATAGCGTCATCGGGTTTCATACATTTACTTGTATTCTGTTACTTTCTTCCGACTGCAAATATAGCTATTCCCCTTGTAAAAAGTGTTTTAATGGCTAAGCAAAGTAGAGATCGGCTAACCTCAACTTCTTTTCCCCCGACATAGTAAATAGTCACAAGAATGACTAAATAGGGATTAACCCTTGTTTAGTTCGTAAGAATTGCTACCTTTGCAAAAGTTTTCCGCAACGGTGTAATGTAATATTGCGTTGCGTAAAACAAGGAGAGGTGGCAGAGTGGTCGATCGCGGCGGTCTTGAAAACCGTTGACCTTCACGGGTCCGGGGGTTCGAATCCCTCCCTCTCCGCTTTAAGTACTCTGGCAGCACCGCTAGAGAGCACTACTGAAAAAGTAT
>ERZ1673752.4693-NODE-4693-length-11054-cov-4.984453_pt1 | contig 11054 bp, 13 predicted proteins | sample MGYA00580195_ERZ1673752 | MGnify/ENA primary metagenome ERZ1673752 (study PRJEB41218, sample SAMN15661744) | gut metagenome | host: Homo sapiens | place: Canada: London | collected 2015-08-20/2019-03-30 | study: EMG produced TPA metagenomics assembly of...
TTCTTTCTCCGTAATTTTTTCTATTCCCCACAGGCAAAATAAATATTTTCATGTAAGCTGCACCGTGGATTAAAACCGGCATGGCAGTAAGGGCAGCTGCCTTGCTTGTATTCCCCGCGGGTGAGCTTCCTCTTACAGCTTCCGCAGAGAACCGGATATTGTTCTTCCGGTGCTGTCGCTGCAAAGGGATGATCTTCAATTTCGTCATGACAGGAATAGCATGCATAATATTTTCTGCATTCTGCACAGAGTAATGCGGCTATATCAAGGCTGGTATGGTAATGCCTGCATCGTCCTTCTTTATCAAGTCCGATGCCGTGAATCTTAACATGTTGTTTCTTATCTGTTTCCTGCATTGTTGATTCCTTTTCGGATCGGAATGGCAAGTAATACTGCAAGAACCGTGATCACGATATCTTTTGGAATGAATGCAGTTAAGGAATATACCGCAATGGCCGGAATACTCATAGATCCGCCAACAAAATGCCACTGTAAACCACCGATAGTCTCAACGATCAGAAGACCGATCAGAGAAAAACCGATGGAAATTGCCAGATTTTTTGTCTTATTATCTGTTTTCGGACGGATTCCGCTAAGCCATGTCATAAATGGCCATGCCCAGATATAACCTCCGGTAACGCCTACAATACTGCTGATTCCGCCGGTAAAATTGGCAAAGATCGGAAGACCGATCGCACCTAAGAGAACGTAAACCACCGTTGCCGTTGTTCCAAGTCTGGAACCAAGCACTGCTCCTACAAGTGCCACACCGAATACCTGAATCGTGATCGGAACACCTGTCGGCATTGGCAGTGATATCTGTGAGATTACTGCCAGAACTGCTGCAAACATACCAACCAGCACCATCTCTCTGGTTGTAAACTTTCGCTCTGAAGCAGAGCTTTCTGCATAAGACTGATTCATAATAATGTCTCCTCTTCCCGTAAAGATTATGTGTTATGACTTTCTTTTTATATCACAACCGGAAAGAATTGTCAACCTGAGTTTCAAATTATGGTTTACATTCTTTAGTTGTAAACCTGGTAAATATAGACAAATCATCTCTTCATGTCTGGTTTTCAGATATCCCAGTCCCATTTATCCATTGTCCATCCTGGACTTCTGCCTTAATATGTCCACATATTCATTGAACGAACGAGGTGATATTTCTGAAGCAGATAAAAATTGCATGTACCGGCTATATTCTGGTGTCCGGCGCTTTTGGCGTTATAGTGATCCTGAAAAATACACTTTTCTTTGCAGGCTGTGCACTTCTGTCCGAAGGATGTATGCGCCATTACATTGTAAAACATACCGCCCAGCTGCCTGACTATCATTATCTGAATGAGAAACAGCTATCAAAATAACTAATTTTTTACAAAGGAGAATATCATTATGAATGCAGCAAACACCTTAAAAAAGCTTGGAATCGAGCATACCTTTAACTACATCTACAAAGATCCCGATAAGAACATGTCAAAGCTGATGGACTGGGCCGATAAATTTTCCAAAGGTGGATTTCCTTCCCAGCGAAAAACGATCCGTGAAGCAATCGAAAACCCGGAACATCCTTATTATTCCTATATCCGCAAAATTTTTACAGATGTTGACCCTAATGTTGCCAAAACTCTTGCTGTCAATTTCTTTATTAATGCTACACTGGTTGGCTGGTCAAAGGAAAAAAGCTCGGTGTCTACATGTACATCTATACCGGTGGCGAACCGCTTGTACGAAAAAAAGACCTGATCAGTCTCTGCGAAAAGCATTCTGACTGCGTATTTTCATGCTTCACAAATGCTACTCTCATTGATGAGGACTTTGCTGACGAAATGCTCCGGGTAGGAAATTTTGTTCCTGCTATTTCTCTTGAAGGCTTTGAAGAGGCAACGGATGGACGCCGTGGTGATGGTGTCTATCAGAAAGTAACAAAAGCTATGTCTCTTCTCCGTGAGAAAAAACTGATCTATGGCATTTCCTGTTGTTATACCAGTGCAAACTATGAATCCATTACTGATGATGATGGCTTACCACCAGAACCAGCCAGTCTAACAGGCTTCCCACAAATATACATTTATAGGACTTGATCAGTACTTCCTTTTCTTCTTTTGAAATCTGCTCATATTCCTCGATTCTGTCTACATATGTACGGATGATATCATAGCCCATTTCGTTTAATCTGGATAAAAATATATCTTTCTGCACAGAACGGAACAGATGTAAAAAGGCTTTTTTTCTTTTCATGCACTCCTGTGCCATATAGGTGAGACAATCTGCCGGCGATTCAAGTGTTCCGTATTTTTGAATTACATCCGCCATCCAATCCTCGATAGAATCTATCATCAATGTCGGAATATCCTGAAAATGATAATAAAATGTATTTCGGTTAACCTGACAGCGATTTACAATATCCTGCACCGTGATCTTATTGTACGGCTTTTCTTCCAGTATTTCCCAGAATGTTTCCTTGATTATCTTCTTTGTATGAACCACACCTTCTACCTTCCTTATTATTTTCAGGCTTTGACTCTATTGCGAAATAAACAGCACGCCCAGAGTACCAGGTCCGCAATGGCAGGAAATAACTCCGCCTGCACGTGTTTCAAGGACTTCTTTAAAAACTTCAAGATTTTCAAGATATGTGCGTACTGCTTCCACAACTTCTCTGTCACAACCGGAATGTGTAATAAAGACGCGGTCAGGACGGGCATCCTTCAGTTCTTCTTCCATATCTTTCACATACGCTGTAATCACCTTTGAAAGTTTTCCACGATATTTCTTGTAAGCATCCATTGCACCATTTTCCACAACGATCTTGGGATGCAGCTTCAGAACACTTCCCGCCATGGCAGAAACAGCATTGCAGCGCCCGCCACGATAAAGATATACCAGCGTATCCACCACAAAACTTGCGCGTACTTTTGGCTTCAACTCTTCGATTACTGCTGTGATCTCTCCGGCAGTTTTTCCTTCCTGCGCCATGATCGCTGCTTCAATAACGAGAAGACCGATTCCTGTAGAAAGATTTGCCGAATCGATCACTGTCACAAGATCGGAGGCCTCCAGCTCTTCTGCTGCCAGCCGCATAACATTCCCGGATGTGGACATACCAGAGGAAATGGAAAAGCAGATAACCTCTCTCTGTTCACTGACATAAGGCTTCAACATCTCCACCGCATCCATAAGCGACGGTGCAGAAGTCTTCGGAGTTGTCTTATTCGCATCGGACCACGCAAAGATCTCATCCGGAGTGATATCCCTGCCGTCCCTGTATTCCTTATCTCCAAGCAGAATGTGAAGCGGCAGAATATCAATATCATACTTTTGTAAAAGATCCGGTGAAAGATCACAGGTACTGTCTGAGATTATTTTTACCATAAAATTATTTCCTCCTGTTCAATAATTCATGCATATATGTCATTAACACAAGCAGGATCAGCAGATATACCGGCAATAACCGGATAGATATGTGATTTGCGATCAGACCAAACAGTGGCGGCATCAGACAGGTTCCTATGTAAGCACTTGCCATCTGCACCCCAATGATTGCCTGGGAACGTTCCGCTCCAAAATGTTCCGGTGTGGAATGAATAATACATGGATATACCGGCGCACAGCCAAGTCCGATCAGGGAAAATCCAATCAGAGAAGCGGTTTTTCCAAAAGGAAGCAGCATGATCAGGATTCCCGCAAAAATAATTGCCTGTCCCATCCGGATCATCTGTGCATCTTTAAGCTTCATGGCAATAAAACCATTGATACCACGTCCGATCGTAATACCAATGCAGAACATTCCCGCAAAAGAAGCGGCTGTTTCTGCATCCACACCTTTTGCCAGGTTCAGATAGCTGCTCGCCCAGAGCATTGTTGTCTGCTCCACTGCACAATAGCAGAAAAAACAAAGCATGATTGCCTTTGCCCCTGGAATGGCAATGATCTCACGAAGTGAAAGAGACTTGCTTTTTGCCTGTTCCTCTTCTGATCCACTCTGTTTCTTCCATTTTGGAAAGCTGAATACAAGAACAGCTGTGAGTACGATCTGCAGCAGAGATATGATCCGGTATCCACTGTTCCAGGTCGCACCTCCGGTAAGCACTGCTCCCATAATGTACGGTCCCAGTGTCGCGCCAACGCCCCACATGCAATGCAGCCAGCTCATATGCTTACTTGCATAATGTAAAGCCACATAGTTGTTCAGAGAGGCATCTACACTTCCTGCGCCAAGTCCATACGGTATCGCCCATAAACACAGCATCCAGAAACTGTGGCTGATTGAAAATCCCCACAGTGCAAAAGCTGTGATTCCTACACTTACTGCAGTTACTTTGCCTGTCCCGAATTTCTTCGTAAGACGGTCACTCTGCAGACTGGAAATGATCGTTCCAAACGCAATGATCATGGATATCATTCCCGCGTAAGATACCGGAACCTGGAATTCCGGATACATATCCGGCCATGCCGCTCCAAGAAGCGCGTCCGGAAGTCCAAGGCTGATAAATGAAAGATATATGATTCCTAATAACAAACTCATTTTTTTGTTCCCCTTATTTTTTCATTTATATTTTGTTATTATACCTGATTTATCCAACTAAATACAATCCTTACGGTAATATATGCCTCATATCTTCCACACATATTATTCTTTTCCTGCCTCAGATCACCTGGAAATTTTTCCACTTTCCGGATTTCTGTCTCCACAGGAAGATCACGGCTCTGACGATCCAGTCACTTACCATTGCAAGTGCAATACCAATCACTCCCATGTCAAATACGATGCCGAGAAGCCAGGATAAAAAGAGCCGCACTACGATCGTGGAGATGATTGAAACATACATGGTAAACTTCACATCCCCTGCTGAGCGCAGTCCGTTACTTAAGGCACCCGAAAAAGGATATGCTGTCGCATTGAAAACATTGTGGATCAGTACCAGCCAGATTACCAATGGTCACATTTGTCTTTCCAAGGCTTCGATACACAGCTGCACCGGCATTGTATATCGCCAGAGCCGGATAAGAATAGGCAGAGATTCGAAGATAAGTCACACAGGCATCCATTACAGGAGCCTCTACCTTTCCGAACAGAAGCTGCAGCATCCACCGGTTTCCCACCAATACAAACAGCATTATCACAACAGAAAAGCCAACTGAAAACAGCAGCAGCTGTTCCAGAAAAAGTGGAATGATCATCTCTTTTATTTTCTGATCTGTAAAAAGTAATGTTTTCTGCTCCATTTCTGCTTTCCTTTCTCTGTCTTTATGTTTTGTGTATCTATATTATAGATCGCGATTGCTGTCTATATCAAATACCTTATCATCATAGCTCATTTATGCCTCAAAAGCATATTAAGTCAACTCTTACAATACTTTCTGAATTCTTACTTTTATGGTACAATAAAAATATTCTTGTACATAAGGAGGAATTCGATAATGAAAACCCGCAGATTAGGAAAAACAGATCTCCAGGTAAGCGAGATCGGCTTCGGCGGCGAATGGCTGGAGCGGCATCCGGAGGAGGAAAGCATTGAACTGATCCACTATGCCTCCTCAAAAGGAATCAACATTCTGGACTGCTGGATGGCGGACCCGAAATCCAGAGATATCATCGGAAAAGGAATCAAGGATAACCGCAGTCAGTGGTTTATCCAGGGACATATTGGTTCCACCTGGAAGGATGAACAGTATTTTCGTACCAGAGATATGAAATATGTCCGCCCTGCATTTGAGGATCTGTTAAAACGTCTGCAGACGGATTATATTGATCTTGGAATGATCCACTATGTTGATTCTGAGGAGGAATGGGAACAGATCCAGCATTCCGATTATCTGGACTATATCATGGAATTAAAGGACAAAGGTGTGATCCGTCACATCGGCATGAGCTCCCATAATCCGAAAGTAGCAGTCAAAGCAGCCGAATCCGGATATGTGGAGATGATTCTTTTCAGCATCAATCCTGCTTTTGACATGCTTCCTGCCAGTGAAAATATCGATACCCTGTTTGCAGAGGAATTTGACTCCCAGCTCAAGGGAATTGATCCGGACCGTGCACATTTATATAATGTCTGCGAACAGAATGATGTGGGAATCACCGTTATGAAGGGCTTTGCCGGAGGCCGGCTTTTTGATGAAAAACGCTCTCCGTTTGGAGTAACCCTGACACCGATCCAGTGTATCCACTATGCGCTGACACGTCCTGCTGTCTGTTCCATTATGTGCGGATATGACACAAAGGAACAGATCGATGCTGCCACTGCTTATGAGAATGCTTCCGAAGAGGAAAAGGACTATGCATCCATACTGGCCAATGCACCACTGCATTCCTACCGCGGAGAATGTACCTACTGTGGACACTGCAAGCCCTGCGTATCTGACCTGGATATCGCAATGATCAATAAATTCTATGATCTGGCTACCATGCAGCCTTCCGTGCCTGCAACCATCCAGTCTCATTACGAGCTTCTGAAACATAAAGCTTCTGAATGTATCGGATGTCAGGCCTGCGAATCCCGCTGCCCCTTCGGCGTTCCGATCGCAGAGCGCATGAAAAAAACAGCCGAATTATTCGGCTGCTAAATAATCCAAAAGGGTGAGAAGCTTTTTTGAACTTCTCACCCTTTATCATTATTGTTTACTTACTGCACAGCTTCATAAAATCTGCCGCAGCTTCCTTCTCATCCGCGCAATCGTTACTGTTCAAGGGCTAACTGGACTTAAGAAAACCGATGGTGTAAACTGGGAAACAGTTAAAGCCATCGGTTTTCTTTATCCAAATATCCTGGACACTCTGTCAAATATATTTTCTGGTTCTTCTAAGCGCATCAAAACAAGCATGCTCATGCATTGGCAGAGGTAATCGATGCTCTCTAAACTTCTGAATGTCACGGCCTGCGCCTGTTTCCGCTTATAATTCCTTAGAAGCCTTTCTGCTTCATTATTAGTGGCAAGTACCCGGAGATCATGCAGGAACAGCAGATGGTTCTGCATATATTTCTCCATTCTCAGAAATAAATTATGCCCGTCTCTATAGTAATCGTTTGCCGGAACATCTTCATATTCCTTCCGGGCGGTTTCCAGTATCTTACGGTATCTTTCTTCGAATTCAGAGACCTTACAGGGATCCGGTTCCTCAGACGGCTGTAATCCATTCCGGAAATGGATCATTTCCTGTACCAGTGAATGCATATCTTTATTCCAGGTACGGTCCGGCTCATTATCCATGCTGCCTTTCAGATAGCGCAGCACATGGGCAAGGCATTCCTGATGATCCGTTCCATAATTATAAAAGGTCCGGTCATGATCGTGTACAAGGATCCCCTGGTAATCTTCAGTGACCGTGCCCTTTACCCCTTCATGCCCTTTTTTCTCACGGGCAAAATACAGGGCTTTTCCGTCCGGCGTTGCGCAGACATATATCTGGCAGCCCTTTCCGTTTTCCCTGCCATTTGTACAGTCTGTATGCATGACAGGGGAAAGCAGCATATCTGCATAAGCAGACCTGCGCTCAGCTTCCGTTTTTAAGGCAAACTCCCTGCTGAGTCTGCTCACCATTCCTTTTGAGATATTCAGTTTTCCACCGGCATAGTTTTATCTGTCAGACGCCGCTGATAATATCTGTGATCTTTGAAATATGGTCTTCCAGAAATTCGATCATTTCTTTCTGCTTCTGGATAAACTCTTCCTAGATCTCAATCTGCTTGAGATAACCGTCAAGAAGTTCATCACGTTTTCTAAGTTCTTCTCTTAAATCGATGTTCATAAGCCGTCCTCTCTTTCCTGACAAAAGTATAGCAGAAACACAGAAAAAAAGCGAACTGCCGGAAAGGATACTTTCGTCAATCTGACTGTGGATAAGGTACCAGTTTTACAATAAAAAAGCAGACATAATCAGATGATATCCGTTAAAAAATATGCCTGAAAGATAATCTTTTGTGTATAAGCTTTCAGAAAAAGAACAGCGTCACTTTTTACAATGACTTATGCATACCCTTGAACAGTAACAGGCAATCGTATGGATCATTTTTTTTACATCCAGTGGTTTGGCCAGATGTGCGTTCATACCACAGTCCAGTGCATGGCGTACATCCTCTGCAAAAGCATTAGCGGTCAGTGCGATGATGGGAATGGAAGAAGCATCCGTCCTGTCAAGCTTCCGGATTTGGCGTGTGGCTTCGTATCCGTCCATCAGAGGCATCATAATATCCATAAGTATCACATCAAATGTCCCCTCGGGGTGACGGGAGAAAAGTTTTACAGCTTCCCTGCCATTGGATACTGCAGTTACCACAGCACCTTCCTCTTCAAGGAGTACCTGTGCCACTTCTCTGTTTATTTCATTATCCTCTGCCAGCAGGATCTTTATGCCCTGAATGGAGTTTCGCTCAGATTCTGGCTCAGAAGAGATATCCGTTTCTTCTGCCTCTTCAAATGGCAAAGTGATCACAAAAGTACTTCCGATACCCGGAGTACTGGAAATCTCAATGGTACCACCCATCTGTTCAAATAGCGCTTTGGCAATGCTCATACCCAGTCCGGTGCCATGATATACACTTCGGGCATCCATATTCTCCTGAGTAAAGGGTTCAAAGATCTTCTCCAGATATTCTTTGTTGATGCCGATTCCCGTATCAGAGATCGTCCATCTGCAGACCAGCTTATGATCATGAGAAGGGAGAGCATGGATCTCCGTATGGATTGCCCCATTTTCTCTGTTGTATTTGATACAGTTACTGTAAATATTCATCATGGCACGACGGAGGTGCAGAGGGCTGCCGTATACAAAGGGATGTTCGTATATCTCCGGTGCGATATGAACGGTGAAATCAATGCCGTTTTTCTGTGCCTGCATATCAATCAGCATCTGTGTCTCTTTTTCATATCTGATCAGATCAAAAGGTTCATGGTTGAGTACAAGTCCGCCCTCCTCGATCTTGGACATATCCAGTACATCATTGATAAGAGAGAGCAGATGACTGGCTGAAATGAATGCTTTTTCACGATTACTTTTCAGGAATCCGATATCATTTTCGTGCTTTTTATCAATTTCCAGCAGACCAATGATCCCATTCAACGGCGTACGCATATCGTGGGACATACGGGAAAGAAAATTGGATTTCTCTGCATTGGCACGTTCGGCAGTATCAAGAGCTTCTTTGAGAAGCTTCTGGTGTCTGATTTCTGATTCCACCACATCGTCCACATTCAAAAATCCCAGAACAATGATACCGGAGTCTTCGTTTTTGATAAAGCGGAACTGATAGTAATGGATACCATCCCTGTCATTTATCCGGTAATTCCCCTTGTATTCGGACTGACCGGACAAAACACTCATTACATTATCCAGTTCCAGTGATTCTTCCAGCATTGTACGGTCATCCGGATATACACGCTGCCGGATATAGTCTGAGAGGAAAAGATCATAGGGGTATGTATTGTTGTGTTTTTTGTCCAGAGCAGGGACATCGCGGTCTTCCTGCTTGATCACAGAGAGAGTTTTTTCTCTGGGATTGATCAGGTATACGTTCAGGTAGTTGCTGCTCAGTGTCTGGACAATACTTACCTGTGTCTCATATGCTTCCTGTGTTCTGGTGACATCCTCACCGTAGAGGATTGCTTCCAGATGGTTATTGGAAGGATTGAGCAGCAGTCTTGTCACATATTTGGAAAGCCTGGTTATATTGTCATCGTAGAGACAGCGGGAAACTCTGGTGACCTCTACCTGACCGTCCTCGTAGCTTTTCATCAGGGAACTGCGGCAAAATGCGTTGATGAAATCGTTTCTGTCCTTTAATACCGGTATAAAAACAGCAGTCTCTGCAATAAAATGGTCAATGGAAGCGTCAGCATCTATCTTATAGGCCAGGGCAGAAGTGCCTCCGATCTTCAGAATCTCATCATCTGTAAGGTCGAGATGAAAGTAGCCGGCAGCATGGGTAATGGATGCCAGAAGAGAGTGGAGCTGATTTTCATAGATTTTGCGTGCTGTCACATCATTGTCTTCACAGGCCACTGCAATTACGAAATCCCGATAGTCATCGGCGTTTCCGTTTCTGGCAATGAGCAGATAATAGTAATGGACAGTATCTGTGACAACCCTGAAATGGAATTTGAAAGAGGCTTCCTGAGAAAGTCTTTCCAGCAGGGTTTCATAATTCAGGTGTCTGGACACATAGGAACGCTCATCCGGATGAATATACTTCTGAATGAGAAAATTAAATGACAGCTTATAGTCTGCATTATCTTTAATATCCGCAAAAGCATCAGTAAATCTGGAACGATATACGGAGATTTTCCCGGTTTCCCGGTTTACGCCATAAACAGACATGTAGTCAGAAGCAAGCAGGTTGATGGCACCCAGCAGACGGAGAGAGTTCTCACCTGTGGGAATAGACTTTGACAGGCTTTCTCCTTCGGCTACTGTGCTGAATACAAGTGCATGTCCTCTGCTACCGTCGGGCTGTACAGTCTCTACTGCATCAACTGTCTCATAAATATGACGGATCGGATCCAGGTAGGTCTTTGGCCCCTGTATCCCCAGTGCTACAGGGCAGGGCGGGCATGGGGAATCAAGCCCCATAAGTGCCTTATAGCATTTCACTCCCGGCTGGAGATTGGGGTACAGTTGTTTGGCAGTGTCGTTATAGCTTAGGATATTATAGTCTTTGTCTATGCTGTAATATCCGGATGAGTGTGTGTTCATAATTTTATACTCCTGGTGTTTAGTGCTTTAAAGTATACTCTTTTTACCAAAAAAATAGCAATGATAATGGATGATTTTGTAAAGATTGTACAATGTTTCGGTTACTGTTCACTCCCAATGTCATTAACTTAAGCTATTTGGCAACATTGCTTTGATGAAAAATATTAATAAAAAGATTTGGATGTGATAAAAAAGCGTAGGATGTGAACAAGATAGGATTCTTATTGAATTTTAGGTACAACAAAAAGGCAAAATCAATATTTAACATTGAAATTTGCCTGAAAATGAAATATAGTTAATGTATGAGGTGAATTACTCGGCAACTGAGTTACCAGAGCATCTGAATTAAGGCGGGATACCG
>ERZ1673752.4695-NODE-4695-length-11052-cov-4.724925_pt1 | contig 11052 bp, 5 predicted proteins | sample MGYA00580195_ERZ1673752 | MGnify/ENA primary metagenome ERZ1673752 (study PRJEB41218, sample SAMN15661744) | gut metagenome | host: Homo sapiens | place: Canada: London | collected 2015-08-20/2019-03-30 | study: EMG produced TPA metagenomics assembly of...
AGGGAGTCCTTGGTGTTGGTCAGCTCCGCCGAGGGACGGGGCACCTTGATGGGGTCCTGCTGGTTGAGCCAGTGGAGGATGTCGCGGGTCTGGCTCATCATGTCGGTCAGCCCGCCGAGGCCGTCCTGCATCTGGCCCAGCGCCACAGAGGTATGGACCAGCGTTGCGCTGGTGAGGGCGGCGTCGGTCTTGAGCAGGTCGATGGAGTCGCTCAGGTCGTCCATGCCATCGCTGAGCTTATCGGACGCATCTCTCAGCCTTTCGATGCCGCTCTTGATGTCGTCTGCGCCGTCCAGACCGCCGACCCAGTCCTTGATGCTGCCCATGATGTCGTCGGTGATACTGCCCATCCCGGTCAGGGCGTCAGAGGTCTTGGTCAGGGCCGACGCCAGCTCGGGATGGTCGGCGGCAGAGACGGCCTTAGCCGCACTGCCCACGATGCCGCCCATCTGGGTCGTGATGGTGGAGATGGTTCCGATGGCGCTGGCGATCTGAGAGGTCGCGCGGGCGATGTCACTGTCGTTGGACAGGAGGGACGCCGTCCGCAGCAGGCCCATGCCTGCGGTGACGGCCTTCATGGCCGGAGAGAGGCCGCTGCCCAGCGTAAAGACGCTGGCCACAGAGTTGGCCACCTTCAGCAGCTCGATGCCGGTCTTGAGGTTCTGATCGGACTTTGTATCCGGGGAGAGGGAGTCGTAGGCCGAGAGGATGCCGGAGATGGCCTGCGAGGCGGCGGTGTCGTCGCCGGTGTTGATGGATTCCAGCAGCTTCTTGATGCCGTTGGAGATGCCGTGCAGGCCGTCGCGGTTATCTGCGGCGGCGTCCGACACCTTATCCAGACTGTCGCTGGTCTTGGCAAGGGCGCGGGAGGCCATCAGCATCTCTGCAGCCATCTCGCGGATGGCCCACTTGAGGCTGCCGGTGGCTTCGGTGAGCTTGGTCATGGCATCCTCGCCGGTGTCCATGACCGGCTCCAGCTTGGTGAGGGTATCGGCCAGCAAAGTGGAGGCGCGGTCGATCTCGTCGGCCACCTCATCGCCGTAGTCGCTGGCCTGATCGTCCAGCTGGCGGGCCGTGGCAATAGCGGTATCCATCTGGCTGGTCATGGCGTTGAAGGAATTGGAGATGCTGGTGGTGGAGTTCTCGATGACGCCGGTGGTGTCGTCCACGAGGCCCCGCAGCACATCCAGCTCGGAGCGGAGGCGGCGGATGGTGTCCTTGGACAGGTCCAGCTCCCGGTAAGGCTCGGCCTGACCGGCGATGCCGCCCACGTCCTTGCGGCCCAGCACACGGCCCTGATTGACGCAGCCGGACACGAGGCCGTCGGTGCGGCCCACGATGCCGCCCACGTTGTAGCCGATGTGCTCGTAGCCGATGGTGCCGGTGTTGACGCTGGTGAGGATCATGCCGGAGGAGCGGCCCGCGATGCCGCCGGTATCGGTGGCGACATTGGTGGTGGAGCTGCCGCTGTTGTCGGAGGAGTCGATGCTGGCCTTCCGACTGTTGATGTAATCCACCATTTTTGCCGTGAAGCCGTCGGTATCCAGCGAGGCCTCCTGATACTCGGTGTTGATGCTGCCGACGTTCGTACAGCCGGTAATCGCGCCGAGGTTGTAGCCGGTGATGCCGCCGGTGGCAGACTTGCCGGTGACGATGGCCCGGGCGGTACAGTGGTCGATGGTGCCCTCGGCCTCGTTGCGGCCCACGATGCCGCCCACTTCGCTGTCGCCGGTGACGACGCCGGTGAACTGGCAGCTGATGAGGGTGCCGTGGTTGATACCCACGATGCCGCCGGTGGTGGTGTCCTTGGTGTCCGAGACGGACACGACGCCCCGCACGCTCAGGGACTCGATGGAGCCTTTTTCCTCCACGATGCCGAAGAGGCCCGCCGGGGAGTACTCGCCCGACACCGTCAGGTCGGAGATGGTGTGGCCGTTGCCCTTGAACTGTCCACTGAAGGACGGGATGGGCGCCCAGAACATCCCCTCGAGGGAGAGGTCCTGCTGCAGGACGACGGTCTTGCCCACCGACCACTGATCGTAGGCACAGCTCTTGGCCAGCGAAAGCAGGTCCGAGACGCTGTTGATGTAAATGGTATCGCTGTCGTCGGACGCGAACACCGGCAGAGCGATGCTCAGCGTCAGCACAGCGGCCAGAAGCGCAGCCGTCAGGCGGCGCAGCAGCTTATTCTTCTTCATTCTGCACCTCCTGCGGTCTGTTGTCATCCAGTTCCTGCGCCACATTGCCCGAGATGACGGTCAGCTGGACGTCACCGTCCACGATGGCGTTCATCGTACCGGCCACAGAGCCGTGGATCTCACCCTGCACGATGCCGTTGACCCGCATCCGGCCATTGCCGCTGCTGCGTGCCACCAGCTTGGGCACGGCGAAGCTCGTCTTATCGACGATTTTAGAGCCAACCAGCAGGATCTGGGGCAGGACGAAGAGGACGAGGAAGATAGAGATGATGGTGCCTCGGCCAAGGCACTGGCCGATGCCCACGATGCAGGCGTCGGAGGTCATCTGGCCGATAAGGGTGCCCGACACGGCCATGATCGTGCCGGAGGTCAGGATGGTGGGGAAGGCAAAGTTGATGGTCTCGATCATGGCCTGCTCGTGATCCATCTTGTCCTTCAGCTCGCTGAAGCGGGTACCGATGACGATGGCGTAGTCGATGTTCGCACCCATCTGGATGGAGCTGACGATCAGGTAGCCCATGAAGTAGAGGTTGGTGTGGGAGAAATAAGGGAAGGAGAAGTTGAGCCAGATCGCGCCCTGAATGACCACGATGAGCAGCAGGGGCATGCCCACCGACTGGAAGGTGAACAGCAGCACCAGCAGGACGATGAAGATGGACACGACGCTGACGACGACGTTGTCGATGGCGAAGGACTTCTGGAAATCGTACTCGTTGGTGGCATCACCGGCCATGTACAGCTCACCGTCCGGGTAATACTTCCGGGCGATGGAGCGGATGGTATCGGTGAACTCATAGGTCGTCTGGCCGGCCTCCAGCGAGGGGCTGAGGTAGATGAGGACGCGGTTGTACTTGTCGCCCTGCAGCTGAGCCAGTGCGCTCTCCATCTTCTCCCGGGCCTCGTGGAGGTCGTCCAGTTCCTCCTGCGAGAGGGAGACGATGCCGGTGTCAGCCTCGTCGCAGACGTAGAGGAACATATCCACAAGGGGCACCCGGTACGAGGCAAAGTTGCCGATGATCTGGCCGTACTCCTCGTTCTCGATGGCGTAGGCCGTGTAGACAAGCTGGGCGGCCTCGTAGTCGAGGTCGGCCATCTCAGAGAACTGGCGGGCGGTGAGCTTGTCTTCCAGCATATAGCCGTCCTGGGCCTCAATGTTGGACAGGCCCTGCGTATGGTCGATCTCGTCGTAGCTTTCCAGCTCCTCCAGCATCTTTTTCTCGACGCTGTAGTCGTCATTCTTAGGGTAGACGAGGGCCACGAGGTTGGATTTCGTAAAATTCTCCTCGATCATCTGGTCCGCGATGAGGGATTCGTTCATCTTGGGCACCTTGATGACATCGTAGCCGTAGGCGTAGGGGCAGAGGCTCGAGAAGTGGTAGGCGATGAGGATGACCACCACGAAGATGGCGGGGACGATCTTACGGGTACGCCATGCAAAGCGGCCCACGAAGGGGATGTCCGGCACGAAGTTCTTGTGCTTGGTCTTGTCCATGTAGGGGCCGAAGAGCATCAGCAGACCAGGCATGACCACGAACACCGAGATCATCGAGAAGAGGATGGCCTTGATGAGGCAGGTGGCCATATCCGCGCCGATCTTGAACTGCATGAACAGCATGGCCACCAGACCGCCGATGGTGGTCAGGGAGCTGGAGCTGATCTCCGGGATGCTCTTGCTCAGCGACTCGATGACAGCTTCCTTCAGCGGCATGGTCTGGTGCTCTTCTTTAAAGTGGTTGCAGAAGATGATGGCATAGTCCAGCGACAGGGCCAGCTGCAGGATGTTCGTCACCGAGTTGGAGACGAAGGAGATGGTGCCCAGCAGGAAGTTGGTGCCCATGTTCAGGATCATGCCCACCACGAAGGTGAGGATGAGGACAGCGACGTACACCATGATGACCCGCACCTCGGCATCAATGGTCTCCTGCTGGGTGTTGCCCAGCGAGGTGGAGACGTAGATGTCGTAGTCGGCCAGATACTCCTTCACCCGGTCGAGGGCCTCGAGGCACTGGTCGTCCTCCTCGGGGTAGTCGAAGGTGATGGAGTAGAGGGCCGATACCGAGTCCTTATTATAGTGGTCTGTGGTGTCGTCGTAGTCCAGCATCTGGACGCCCTTCAGCTCGGTGAGCTGATCGGAAAGCGCGTCAGCCTCGTCGGGGGTGATGTTGGCCACCATGACGTCGGCAGAGCCGTAGGTCGTGAACTGATCCTCCATGATGTCCAGACCCAGACGTGTCTCTGAGGTCTTGGGCAGATAGGTGGTCATGTCCGTCTCGACCTTGACCCATTTCACCGCGAATACCGTGAAAATAGTCGCCAGAACGACGAACAGGAACACAAGGTTGCGGCGCTCTACGATCTGGCGCGCAAGCTTGTGCATAAAGTCTATCTGTGGTTTTTCGTGTTCGTTCAAAGCGTCTGACCTCCTTTACGATGATTTGTCGGCAGTTTCATCCCCGGGGATGGGCTGCACAGTCGTCTCATAAGCAACCTCCGTCTAATACACAACTTTTGGTGATTTTGTTAAAATCTACACGGCAATATTTGTACAAATGATATAATAAAGCCCGACCTGTCAAAATGCAATCAACAAAGCCGCTCGAATGATAAAATTAACCCATTCTTTGCCGGGGCGAAGCTTGCCTCAGTGCCTGCGCCGCCTGCGCGGGCCTGCATTGACATAGCCGAACACCGTGCCGCACACGCCGCCGACGATATGCATGAAGTTGGCCACGTTGTCCCGCACAAAGATGATGTCATACACCTGCTGGCCCAGATAGAGCGCCGCCACCAGCAGCATGGTCACCGGGATGCCACCGGAAAAGCCGGACAGGGACGCCAGCATGATGAGCATAAAGACGATGCCCGACGCCCCCAGCAGGGCCGTGCGGGGGAACAGAAGGCACTGCAATACGCCCGAGATGAGGGCCGTGAGCAGGATGCCTTTCAGAAGCGGCAGACTGCCGTACTTTTCCTCCATCGGCGGGCCGACCACCAGCAGCAGGAGCATATTGTTGATGAAGTGGTCCCAGCTGCCGTGCCCCAGCACATGGCCGAGGAGCCGGAAATAGAACAGCGGGTCTTTCAGCGAGGAGCGGTAGACGCTGAACAGATGGGTGGTGGTCCAGCCGCCGGTGTACCGGCCCAGAAACAGTGCCCCAGCGAGAGGAGGAAAAATGTCAGGATGACCGGCGAATTGTACTGGACTGCCAGCGTGAATTTAGGTCGTTTCGTGTCTGTATCCTTCTTTCCCAGCGGGCCGTCCGGGCCGCAAGCTGCGTGATGAAGCAATGATACCATAAGTTCCAAGGCTTTTCCAGATTTTTTCCGCCAGAGGAGCCGATTTTCCGACCCTTCAGCCCCGGGTCTGCACCCAGTAGGCACCCATGCTCTGGCCGGGCTGGTCGGTGACTTCGTCCCGGAGGTAGTCTGCAAGGCCCACGGCCTCCGGCTGCCAGCTGCGGGCGGCCTCCACGGTGGGGTACTCCACCTCGGCGTACCAGAACTCCGTGGGCTGGCCCTCGTCCACATGGTTCACCTCCAGCACCGCGCCGTCGGGCAGCCGGTAGCTGCGGCGGAGCTTCTGGATGAGGGGCTTCGCAACGATCTTCGTCTCAAGGTCGTGGAAGAGTGCTTCGTCGATGTCCCTCTCGATCTCCTCCCGGGCCAGCCCGCCGCCCGACTTGAAGCAGAGGACATAGCTGGTCTTTCCGCCGGTGAGGGCCTCTTCCCGGATGCGGACGGTGGGCTGCACGCTGATGTAACCCTGCCGCATGGCAAACTCCTCCTCCATCGCCAGCCCCTCCGGCCAGCCCGTCACCATCCATTTGCGCTCGATCTCCATGATGTTTTCCTTCCTTTCGGTGGTTTTTGTATTTATTCTAGCACACTTTTATGGTATTATAAATGGTGAGTTGGCCCTCTCAGTCTCGCATTCGCTCGCCAGCTCCCCCAAAGGGGGAGCCATTGGCAGGCCGGGCAACTCTGAGCTGGACGTCCAAAGCCCAATACGCGCAAAAGGGCGGGCCTTGCTACAGAGGGCAGCGGCTTTGAAACAAGCGCACCTTGTCAAGCTGCCGCGAATCCAGACAGCAGGGCACTACTGTTTTCGAAACATCGTACTTTATTCGTCCAGTGCAGGCTTACCCGACACGCCAGTGGCTCCCCCTTTGGGGGAGCTGTCACGCCTGCGGCGTGACTGAGAGGGCTTCCATCGGGCGAGCACTCTTACAAAAAGGAGTCCCCATGAAATCAGACCGCACCTACCCCATTTATAAAGTAAATAAAAAAGCCGAGGCCAGCCTTGTGGGCGGACACCCGTGGGTGTACGAGAACGACATCCTCGCCTTCCCCGAGAGCGAGCCGGAGAACGGCACCCTCGCCGATGTGGTGAGCACCAAGGGTGCCTACCTCGGCACCGGCTTCGTCTCCCTCAAGAGCAAGATCCGCGTTCGTCTCATCTCCCGCAACGCCAACGATACCTTCGACGCCAGCTTCTGGCGGCGTCGGGTGGAGTATGCGTGGGCCTACCGTAAGACCGTCCTTGAGCCAGATGACCTCTCGGCCTGCCGGGTCATCTTTGGTGAGGCCGACCAGTTTCCGGGCCTGACCGTGGACCGCTTCAACAACATCCTCGTCACCCAGACCCTCAGCGTGGGGATGGAGAAGCTCAAGCCTCTCCTCTTCCCCCTCCTCGCCGAGGTGCTGCGGGCCGACGGCCAGACCATCGACGGCATCTACGAGCGGAACGACGAGGCTCTTCGCGACAAGGAGGGCCTCGGGCAGAACAAGGGCTGGTTCGAGCTGCCGGGTGAGACGCACCCCGTCTCCACCCAGACCGAGATCTGCGAGCACGGCGTCTACTACCACGGCGAGTTCGAGAACGGCCAGAAGACCGGTTTCGTCCTCGACCCGCAGTACACCCGCCGGGCCGTGGCACGCCTCGCCGCCGGACACACCGTGCTGGACTGCTTCACCCACACCGGCAGCTTCGCCCTTAACGCCGCCAGCGGCGGCGCGGCCCGGGTCACGGCGGCAGACATCAGCGCCGATGCCATCGCCATGGCCCAGCGGAACGCCGCACGCAACGGCCTGACCAACATGGACTTCCTCTGCGAGGACACCTTCGAGCTTCTGCCCCGCCTCGAGAAGGAGGGCCACCCCTACGACTTCATCATCCTCGACCCGCCTGCCTTCACCAAGGCACGCCGCACCGTGGAAAACGCCATGCGCGGTTACAAGGAGATCAACTACCGGGCCATGAAGCTCCTGCCCCGGGGCGGCTACCTCGCCACGGCCAGCTGCTCCCACTTCGCCACCGAGGAGCTGTTCATCAAGATGCTCCGCTCCGCCGCCAAGGACGCCCACCGCCAGCTGCGCCAGATCGAAGTCCGCCAGCAGGCCCCCGATCACCCCATCCTCTGGGGCGTGCCGGAGACGAATTATCTGAAGTTTTTCCTGTTTCAGGTGATCTAAAGAGCACTTTCCCGGTAGGACCTCTCAGGCGCTCCGCGCCAGCTCCCCTTAAAAGGGGAGCCATTGGCAGGCCGGGCAACTCTGGGCGGAACACCGGAAGCGTGATATAACGCAAAAGGGCGGGCCTTGCTTACGAGGGCAGCGGCTTCTGGACAAGTGCTTCTTGTCAGGCTGTCGTGAATCCAGACAGCAGGGCACTACTATTCCCGAAACAGTGAGCTTTCTTCACCCAACGTAAACCTGACCGGCACGCCAGTGGCTCTCCCTCTGGGAGAGCTGGCGCGAAGCGCCTGAAAGGGCAATAGTCATACCCTCCGCGCAAAACTCCAAAATTTCGAGAGTCGGTTTGTGCAGAATCGTCAAATCTGTCTATTGCCTTTTTCGGCCTCTTCGGCTATAATCAACGCATAGACAGCAACGGCGCTGTGGGTCACCTCCTGACTCGCAGCGTCGTTTCGTTTAACCAGATATTTCGCGGGCAGGGATCTCCCCTCTCCGCGCAAAAATCCACGGCAAGCTGAAGCATTTTGTTCAAGTAAGGAGTAGGAATTTATGGCAGCAAATGTTATGGAGATCTACGGCAGCAAAGTCTTTAACGAGCATGTCATGAAGGAGCGTCTTCCCAGCGCTACTTATAAGAGCCTCGAGAAGACCCTGCACAAGGGCGCACCTCTGGACATCGAGGTCGCAAACGTCGTGGCCAGCGTCATGAAGCGCTGGGCAATGGAGCTGGGTGCCACCCACTACACCCACTGGTTCCAGCCTCTGACCGGCATCACCAGCGAGAAGCACGATGGCTTCGTCTCCCCCGTGGGCGACGGCACCGCCATCATGGAGTTCAACGGCAAGGAGCTTGTCCGCGGCGAGCCGGATGCCTCCTCCTTCCCCTCCGGCGGCCTGCGTGCCACCTGTGAGGCCCGCGGCTACACCGCATGGGACCCCACCAGCTACGCTTTCGTGAAGGACGACGTCCTCTGCATCCCCACCGCTTTCGTCAGCTACACCGGCGAGGCTCTGGACAAGAAGACTCCCCTGCTGCGCTCCATGAACGCGCTCTCCAATCAGGCCATCCGCGTGCTGAAGCTCTTCGGCAAGGATGTGGACTACGTCTCCACCACCGTCGGCCCCGAGCAGGAGTACTTCCTCATCAAGAAGGAGGACTACGAGGCCCGTCAGGACCTCATCCTCACCGGCCGCACCCTCTTTGGCGCACCTTCGGCCAAGGGTCAGGAGCTGGAAGAGCACTACTTCGGCGTCATCCGCCCCGAGGTCTCCGCGTTCATGAAAGAGCTGGACGAGGAGCTGTGGAAGCTGGGCGTCCCCGCCAAGACCAAGCACAACGAGGTGGCCCCCTGCCAGCATGAGCTGGCCCCCATCTTCGATACCACCAATGTCGCCATCGACCACAACCTGCTGACGATGGAGATGATGAAGAAGCTGGCCCCCAAGTACGGCCTCGTCTGCCTGCAGCATGAGAAGCCCTTCGAAGGCGTCAACGGCAGCGGCAAGCACAACAACTGGTCCATGTCCACCACCCATGAGAATCTGCTGGACCCGGGCGACACCCCCATGGAGAACCTGCAGTTCCTCGTCTTCCTCGCCGCTGTCATCAAGGCAGTCGATGAGTACGCCGACCTGCTGCGCACCTCCGTCGCTACCCCCGGCAACGATCACCGTCTGGGTGCCAACGAGGCACCTCCGGCCATCATCTCCATCTTCGTGGGCGAAGAGCTGGAGGCCGTCATCGACGCCATCGCTTCCGATTCTCCCTACGCCGGCCCCGTCAAGATGAAGATGGACCTGGGCGTGGACGTCCTGCCCAAGTTCAGCAAGGACACCACCGACCGCAACCGTACCTCCCCCTTCGCCTTCACCGGCAACAAGTTCGAGTTCCGTATGCCCGGCTCTGCCGAGAACCTGAGCGACTGCAACACCATCCTGAACACCGCTGTTGCCAAGGAGCTGAAGGGCTACGCCGACGAGCTGGAGGGCGCTGAGGACTTTACCAGCGCAGCCATCGCTCTGGTCAAGCGCACCATCCGCGACCATCGCCGCGTCATCTTCAACGGCAACGGCTACACCGCCGAGTGGGAAGCCGAAGCAGCCAAGCGCGGCCTGCCCAACAAGAAGAATACCCCCGCTGCTCTGCCCGCACTGGTCGAGCCAAAGAACATCGCCCTGATGGAGGAGTTCGGCGTGCTGACCAAGGTGGAGATGGAAAGCCGCTACGAGGTCGAGATGGAGCACTACTCCAAGATCATCAACATCGAGGCTCTGACCATGCTGGAGATGGCCCGCAAGCAGCTGCTGCCCGCCATCAACGCCTACATGAGCGAGGTCGCCAACACCGCTGCCTCCAAGCTGGCCGTCAGCGAGAGCCTGAGCGTCCGCAGCGAGACGAAGACGCTGAGCCACCTGTCCGCCGATGCCGACGCCATGAGCGACGCCATCGACGAGCTGCAGGCAGCCGTCGATGCCGCCAAGGCCCTCTCCGACGAGAGCGCAAAGGCCGTCGCCTTCCACGACGATGTGCTGCTCAAGATGGACGCCCTCCGCGCCGCCGCTGACGACGCCGAGACCATCTGCGGCGAGGACTACTGGCCTCTGCCCAGCTACAGCAAGATGCTTTACTACGTTTGAGCTTCTCGCATCAGCGCAGAATAAAGCACCTTGGGCTGAGGCGCTTCTCTAAGCCATTCTCCTTTTCCTATTTCTTACACCAGCCTGAAGACCTGCTCCTGTATGGGGGCAGGCCTTTGGGCGTTTTTTAAGAGGACACACTATGAGCTATACGACACAGCAGGACATCCTCGATTTCGTCGAGGACAACAACGTAAAATTTGTCCGCTTCGCGTTCTGTGACATCTTTGGCGTTCAGAAGAACATCGCCGTGCTGGCCAGCGACCTGCCCAAGGCGCTGGAAGAGGGCGTCTGCTTCGACGGCAGCTCCATTGCGGGCTTCATGCATGTGGAGGAGAGCGACCTTGTCCTCCGGCCCGACCTGTCCACCACGACCATCCTGCCCTGGCGCACCGCCGAGGGGCGGGTGATGCAGTTCTTCTGCGACGTGGAAAAGCCGGACAACGCCCCCTTCGGCGGCAACTGCCGCGGCTTCCTGCGGGACATCAACCGCCGGTTCCGAAATCTGGGCCTGAGCTGCAATGTAGGCACCGAGTGCGAGTTCTATCTCTTCGAGAACGACGACCATGGCCGTCCCACCCGCATCCCCATCGACGCAGGCGGCTATTTCGATGTGGCTCCGCTGGATGCAGGCGAGAACCTGCGCCGGGACATCTGCCTGACCATGGAGCAGATGGGCCTTGCGCCCCAGCACAGCCACCACGAGAACGGCCACGGCCAGAACGAGATCGATTTCCACTAC
>ERZ1673752.4699-NODE-4699-length-11039-cov-8.184996_pt1 | contig 11039 bp, 4 predicted proteins | sample MGYA00580195_ERZ1673752 | MGnify/ENA primary metagenome ERZ1673752 (study PRJEB41218, sample SAMN15661744) | gut metagenome | host: Homo sapiens | place: Canada: London | collected 2015-08-20/2019-03-30 | study: EMG produced TPA metagenomics assembly of...
ATCCCAAATTTCTGGTTTTTGTCTTTCAACAGCTTTTTTAGCTGCTTTAATATTTTGGTAATATCCCTTTTTAATAAGTTCTTTCATAATATATGGTTTAAAAAGTTCTATTGCCATTTCTTTTGGAAGACCACATTGATACATTTTAAGTTCTGGCCCTACAACTATAACTGATCTTCCTGAATAGTCTACACGTTTACCTAAAAGGTTTTGTCTAAATCTACCTTGTTTTCCTTTAAGTGCATCTGCTAGAGATTTAAGATCTCTATTTCCAGCTCCTTTTACAGGTTTAGATTTTTTAGAATTATCGAATAGGGCATCAACAGCCTCTTGAAGCATTCTTTTTTCGTTTTTAACAATTATTTCAGGTGCTCCTAAATCTAAAAGTTTTTTAAGTCTGTTATTTCTATTAATAACTCTTCTATATAAATCATTTAAATCTGCTGTAGCAAATCTTCCACCATCTATTGGTACCATAGGTCTTAGATCTGGTGGTATAACTGGAAGAACAGTTCTTATCATCCATTCAGGTTTATTATTTGACTCTACAAATGATTCTACAACATCAAGTCTTTTTATTAATTTTACTTTTTTACCTACAGGTGCATTTTTTAATTCTTTTTTTATTTCTTTTAATTCTTTATTAAGATCAATTTTCTTAAGTATTTCCATTACACCTTCTGCACCAGATTTTGCTTTAAATGCATTTTTTCCATATTCATTTAAAGCTTCTAAATATTCACCTTCATTTAAAATATCTCTTTCTTTAATTTGAGGAATATCACTTTCTGTTACAATATATGCTGCAAAATATATTACTCTTTCTAAAGCCTTTGGAGAAACTCCTAAAAGAAGTGCCATTTTATTTGGAACACCTTTAAAAAACCAAATATGTGCTATAGGGCATGCAAGCTCTATATGTCCCATTCTTTCTCTTCTTACGCTAGATTTAGTTATTTCAACACCACATCTATCGCAAATTATTCCTTTGTATCTTACTTTTTTGTATTTACCACAATGACATTCCCAATCTTTAGTTGGACCAAATATTTTTTCACAAAAAAGTCCATCTTTTTCTGGTTTTAAAGATCTATAGTTAATTGTCTCTGGCTTTTTAACTTCGCCATGAGACCAATTTCTAATGTCATCATCTGATGCTATACTTATTCTTATTTTATCAAAATCTTTCATTAAGCATTTGCTCCTTTTTCTTTTTTTATTTATTCCTCATCTTCATCTTCGTCTTCATCAACTTCCATGATTACTAAATTTTCTAAATCTTCTTCATCAAGATCATCTTCATCATCTTCTTCATAATCATCATTTAAGAATTCTTCAATATTTTCTCTAAGCATTCTTTCTCTTTCGATTCTTTCTTCTTCTGTTGTAAGTTTTGCATTTCTATGTCTTTTTCTTACAGGAATTTCTTCTCTAGATTTTATTGATCCTTCTTCTTTGTCTTCTTCATTCATATCTAAAACATTTCCATCATCATCCATAAACTCAAGTTTAAGTCCTAGAGATTCAATTTCTTTTACAAAAACTTTGAAACTTTCTGGAACACCTGGTGCTGGTATATTTTTACCTTTAACCATTGCTTCATATGCTTTTGTTCTTTGAATAACGTCATCAGATTTTATTGTAAGCATTTCTCTTAAATTATATGCCGCTCCATATGCTTGAAGAGCCCATACTTCCATCTCACCAAGTCTTTGTCCACCAAAGCTTGCTTTACCACCTAATGGTTGTTGTGTTACTAATGAATATGATCCTGTTGATCTAGCATGAATTTTCTCATCAACTAAGTGGTGAAGTTTAAGCATATACATAATTCCAACACTTACTTTATTTTCAAATGGTTTTCCAGTTCTTCCATCAATAACTGTTTTTTTACCAGATCTATCTAATCCTAATTCTTCTAATAAATCTTGTATCTCAACATCTGATGCACCATCAAATATAGGTGTGGCAAATTTTACACCTAATTGTCTTGCAACTTCACCTAAGTGAAGCTCTAAAACTTGTCCTAAATTCATTCTAGAAGGAACCCCTAACGGATTCAAAACTATATCTATTGGTGTACCATCTTCTAAATATGGCATATCTTCTGTAGGAAGCACTCTTGAAATAACACCTTTGTTACCATGACGTCCAGCCATTTTATCTCCAACAGATATTTTTCTTTTTTGTGCTATATAAATTCTTACAACCTCATTAACACCAGGTTTTAAGTCATTATCTCCATTTTCTTTACTAAATTTTCTAACACCTATAACAGTTCCATATTCTCCGTTATTTACTCTTAAAGATGAATCTTTCATTTCTTTAGCTTTTTCACCAAAAATAGCTCTTAAAAGTTTTTCTTCTGCTTTTTGTTCTGTATCTCCTTTTGGTGTAACTTTACCTACTAAAATATCTCCTGGTTTTACTTTAGCTCCAACTCTTATTATTCCATCTTCATCTAAATCTTTAAGTGCATCATCACCAAGATTTGGAACATCTCTTGTTATTTCTTCTTTACCTTGTTGTGTATCTCTTGCTTCACATTCATTTTTAATAATATGGATTGATGTATATACATCTTCTCTTACAAGTCTTTCATTTATTAAAATAGCATCCTCGTAGTTATATCCTTCCCATGGCATGAACGCAACTATAACGTTTTTACCAAGAGCCATTTCACCACCTGAAACTGTCATTCCATCTGCTATTACTTTTCCAGCTTTTACTTTTTCACCTTCTTTTACTATAGGTCTTTGGTTATTACATGTTTTTTCCTTTGTTGCTTGGAATTTTGTAAGTTTGTATTCATCTATTCCATCTTTTGTTTCAATTAAAACTTCTTTTGCTGTTACTTTTTTAACAATACCAGCTCTTTTTGCAACAACTGCATGTTTTGAGTCAACTGCAACTTTATGTTCCATACCTGTTCCTACCATAGGTGAGTCTTGAGATATTAAAGGAACTGCTTGACGTTGCATGTTTGCACCCATAAGTGCACGGTTTGCATCATCATTTTCCAAGAATGGTATTAATGATGTTCCAGCTGCAAACATTTGTTTTGGTGATATGTCTAAAAGTTCTACTTCTTCTTTTGGAACTTCGATTATTTGATCAGCTTTTCTTACCTTTATATGATCATTTGCAAGTTTTCCATCTTTTCCTATTTTTTCACTTACTTGACCTATTACATAATTTTCTTCTTCATCTGCTGTCATATATACAATTTTATCTGTAACAACTTTAGTTTTTGGGTCTATTATTCTATAAGGTGTTTCAATAAAACCATATTTATTTATTTTTCCAAATAAAGAAAGTGCAAGTATAAGTCCAATGCTTCCTCCTTCTGGAGTTTCAATCGGACATATTCTACCATAATGTGAATAGTGAACGTCCCTTACTTCAAATCCTGCTCTTTCTTTTGTAAGACCACCAGGTCCTAATGCAGATATTTTTCTTTTTGAAGAAAGTGATGAAAGTGCATTTGTGTTTTCAACAAGTTGAGATAATTGTGAACTTCCAAAGAATTCTCTTATAGCTGAAGTTACAGGTCTTGTATTTATTAAACTTTGAGATGTTAGTGTATCTTTGTCTTGAATTGTCATTCTTTCTCTTACAACTTTTTCAAGTCTTACCATTCCAATTCTAAATTGATTTTTAAGAAGTTCTCCAACTGTTCTTACTCTTCTGTTTCCTAAATGATCTATATTATCTACTAATCCTATATTTTCATCTAATCCTAATAAATAGCTTATTGATGCAAATATATCTTCTTTTGTTACTACAAGTGGTATTAAATTACTCATACCTTTTTTAATATTTTTTTCTAGATCTTTTTCTGAAGATTTTTCTAAAATATCTTTAAGTGCTATATAATTTACTTTTTCATTTTCATCAAGATTTAATTTTTTATATATTTTTTCTGGTATAAATTCTTTAATATCTACAGTTCCATTACCAATTATATTTACATTTCTATCCATTCCTTTTACAAGAACTGTATTTATTCCAGCATTTTGAATTTCATTTGCTTTTTCTAGATCTAATATTTCGCCTTCTTCTGCTAATATTTCTCCAGTTTCTGGATTTACAACAGATGCTGCTAGTTTTTTGCCTTTAAGTCTTGTTGCTAAATCTAATTTTTTATTATATTTATATCTTCCAACCTCAGATAAATCATATCTTCTTGGTTCAAAGAATAATTGTTCAAAATATGTTTTAGCTGCATCATAAGTTTGAAGCTCTCCTGGTCTTAATTTTTTATATATTTCAACCATTGCTTCTTCTTTAGTTTCTGTTGTGTCTTTTTCAAGTGTTTTTATTAATTTTGGATCTTCTCCAAATATTTTTAAAATATCTTCATTTTTTTCAATCCCAAGCGCTCTTATTAGGATTGTTACTGGAATTTTTCTTGTTCTGTCTACTCTTGTGTTTACTATGTCATTTCCATCTGTTTCAAATTCTATCCAAGAACCACGTTCTGGCATGATTTGTCCATCAAATATTTTTTTAGATTTAAATTTATTTGTTGGAATTCCTGGTGTAAAATATACTCCAGGTGATCTTAGAAGCTGAGTTATTACAACCCTTTCAACACCATTTATAACGAAACTTCCAAAGTCTGTCATCCATGGCATATCTCCTAAAAATATTTCTTGTTCTTTTATTTCTCCGCTTTCTCTGTTTATAAGTCTTGTTTTAACTATAAGTCTTCTTGTATAACTAGATTTTCTAGCAAGACATTCTTCTATAGAGTATTTTGTTTCTGGCTCTAAATAATAGTCAAAAATTTCAAGTATTAAATTACCTGTATGATCAACTATTGGAGAAATTTCTGCTAAAACTTCTGCAAGTCCATGGTCTATAAATGCTTCATATGAGTCTTTTTGTATTTTTAAAAGTTCTGGTATTTCAATTCCATCACCTATTTTAGCAAAAGTATATCTCATACTAGATCCATCATTTGTTTGTTTTGTTACACCTGCAAATTTTAGTACTCTTTCTTTTTCTGCTTTTGATATTCCTTTGTTCAAGTTATATACCTCCATTTTTTTATTAGGCATAATAAAAGGATAAAAAGTTCTTCCTCTAAAAAGGTATCTAAATTTTAAAATATAGCTGCCTTAATATATTTTAAAATTCATTTTCTCTTTTTATTGTTCTTCTTTTATTTCCTCAAAATAAATAGCTTTAGATGTTTTGCTTTAATTAAAGAGCAAAAAAATAGTAAATAAAATACTTACATAATAAAAAGGTATCCAAACAGGCCTACCTTAAGTATTTATTTACTATTTAAAATCGAAAAAAAACATAAACACCCCAAAAACTAATAATATGTATTGATATTACTATGTTTATTAGTTTATGTCAACTTTTTTCACTATTTTTTTATTGTTTTTTTAATTTTCTTATGCCATATTTAAATTACATCCATATTTAGAAAAGCATGGTAAAAATTCATCTTTAGTGGCAATGGTTGTTTTCGTTTTTTTATCTACTAAATTTCCGTTTAATTCCATTAGATCATTTTGATTTAAAAAGTTCTTGTAATTTAAATGCTCCATATACCCCTTCTCTCCCAAATATTTTTTTATTGTTTTTGATGTTTATAAAATAATTTTATCATACAGAAAAAAATCTTCAAGAGATTTTTATGACTTTTTTCGTTTTTTATATTTCTTTTTTTTTATATATTATTACAATTAATTTTCTAATTTTATTTTTACTTTAATTTTTGTTTTCTTCATTTTTTTAATATTTTTTATAATTAAAAATGCACCCCTTTTCGGGGTGCAAACTTTTAAAGCGTCTTTTTATTTTTCATATTTTTTTTCAAGTTCTTCTAAGAAATCTTTTTTAATTTCTTCTTTTTCTTGTGGTTTTAAATCTGAAGATTCTTTTTTATTTTCTGAATTTGGATTCCATTTATCTTGCCAATCATTATTTTTTTCTTCTTTTGGTTCTTCCATTAATTCATTATTTATATATTCTTTTAATCCACTAACTTGTTCTTTAAGACCTAGTTTTTCTACTACTTTAAGTTTTTCTATTTTTTCTACCATTTTGTTTAGATCTAATTCTTTAGCTAATTTTTCTAAATCTTCTTCGCTTTGAATATATTTTACATCTTTAGCTTCTTTTAATTTTTTATATTCTGCATCATTTTTTTCATTATTATTTTTAAATAATATATTTCCTTTTAATTTTAATTCTTCTTGTGAAAACATTTCATTTTTATAATTTACATCTAAAACTAAATTTATTGATTCAATTTCTTCATTATTTAAAGTAATTTCTACTTTTTGTTTTTTTAATATTTTTATTGCTTCTTCACTATCTTTTTCAATTCCAGTTTCAAGACTTTTTATAGCTTCTTCTACTTCCTCACCTGCTTCTTTATCTTCCATTTTTGAATCTGCCATTTTAGCCATAGTTTTAATTATATCTTTTAAAATTTCTTTTTGTTTGTCTTTCTTTAATTCTCCTGCTATTACTTTTAATGAATCATTTAATTTTTCTACATTCATATTTTTATTCATGGCTATTTCTTTTTTGTTTCCAAGACTTTTTAGAACAAAAATATTTCCAAGTTCAAATTTTATTTTATATGAGCTGTTAACTAATTTTATAACTTTTTCAGATATTTCTTTTGTGTATTTTTCATTTTCTACTACTTTATCTAAAACTTCTTTTATTTCTTCATTTTGTGTTCCTATTGTTTTTTCTAAAATTGCGTTTTCAGATACTAAAGCTTTATCTCCTTTTATATTAGCTACTAACTTTAAAACATCTTCATTATATGAGTTAAGACCTAAACTTAAATTGTATTCATCATTACTTTCTTTCTTTGTATTTATTTTAATTGTTGAATTATTAAATGTTTCTATAAATTTATCTGCATATTCTTTTGCTTCACCAGATAAACCTTCAACATTTATTTTTCCAGAAATTTCTGAATTTTTATTATCTGAATTTAATTCTTTTAAATATGCCTTTTCAAGCTTTTTGTATGAACCAAGTTTGAAGAATACTGGAATATATTCTTTTTTAATTATATTTGCTTTAACAAGCCCAAACACAGTTCCTACTAAGATTAATACAAGAATAAGTAAGAATATTAAAAATTTAAGTAAAGGTCTTTTCTTTTTTGTTTTTACTTGTTTAAAGTCTTTTACTTCTTCTTTTGCATCAGCTACTTTTTCTTCAACTTTTTCTTTAACTTCTTCTACTTTTTCTTTTGCTTCTTCTTTTAAATCTTTTTCCATTCTTTTCTCCTTTTTTTAATATAAATTTATTATAACACAAAAAAATAAATTTTATATATTTTTTATTGATTTATTAATTTATTTTATTATATTTATATTCATTTATATCTATTAAATTATTTTTTATATTTGCTTTTACATTAAAATTATCTGAATCTACCCAAACATTAAATATTATATATATTACGCTTTTCATATCTTCTGTAATGTCTAGTTTAAAGGATAAATCGTTTATTTTATATTCTTTTTTCCCATTTTGTATTTCTTCTAATATAACTTTTTTTACTTTTTCTTGTATATTTATTTTACTTAAATCTGCGTCTTTTTTTACTCTATTGTTTAATATTTTATTTATATCTTTTATTACTTTATTTATTTTATTTTTATTTCTTATATTCTTTGAATCAATTACTGCAGATATTTTCTCTTGTTCTTTTTTTGTTTTTTCTTCTTTTAATTCTTGTATTTTTAAATTAATTTTAGATTTTTCTCTTTCTTCTATTTCCTTTTTATTTAAAATTTTATTTTCTGCACTCCTTATATCTTCAAAACTTTTTATCTCTAGTTCTTCTTTGCTAGAAAGCTTTATATCTTTGCCACTAATATATGCTTTTTTAGTTAATAATTTTAAATTAAATTTTTTAAAATCTAAATTTAATTCAACTTTTTGAATTTTGTTTTTCTTTTTTGTTTCTGTATTATAGCTATTTAAATAATATATTATATTTATATTATTTAAATTACTAAAACTTTCTTCTAGTTTTTCTAAATTGTTTAATAATTCTCTTATTTCATTTTTACTATATTCTTTGAATATATATCTTGGTTTTCTATTTAAATATATGTATAGATATTCGATAATATCATTTTGTATATTTTCATTATTTTTAATTTTTTCTATTATTTCTTTTATTTTTTCATCTTTTAAATTTATATTTATACTTATTTTATCTTCATCTCTTTTTAAGTTTAAAACTTTATATATATTTTCTTTTATCTTTTCATTATTAATAACTTTTTTTAGTGCTTTTAATTCTCTTTCATAAGAAAACTCTCCATATTTTATTTCAGGATTTATATTTGTTTCATCTTCATTTTTAAGAAGATATTTAATAAATTCATTTTCTTCAATATTAGTATTTTCTATATTATTAATTTTATCTATTACATAGTCATAAATATAATAATTTTTTAAATATTTTCTAAAACTATCATTATTTGTTTTTAGTTTTTTATTAAGAATTAATGAATCATATATAACTGTATCTTCATCTACAAAAAAAGTATTTGTAAAAATAGGTTTATTATATGCCCACAAATTAATTTCTTCTTTATATTTTTTCTTATCTATATCTTTTCTTTTGTATTCAAGTTTTATATTTTCTAATATTTCTTTGTATTTATTAAGCTCATCTTTTCCTTCTTTTTCAGTAAGAAAAAAATCTGTATTTTCTTCCACATATTCTGTATAACTATTTAATTTATATTCATTTAAAAGATCAAAAATATCTGAAGGTTTGTCATTGTACAAAAAAGAAGTATTTATTTTACTATCAAATATTTTAAAATCTATATTAATAAACCTAAATCTAATAAGGACAAATAAAGTTATACATAAAAGCAAAATAAAAACAAATATAAATTTTAAAAATCCAGACTTTTTTTCTTTAAGAAATGCCTTTTCCTTTTTTACAATATCTGTATAACTTACTCCGCTTTTACTTACCATCTTAAAGTCAGAAGATTTATATTTTAAATTTTCTTTTTCTTCTTCCTCTTTTAATATTTTTTGAAGTCTCTGGCCTTTTTTTATTAATAAGACTTTTTTGCCTTTTTTATATTTTCTTATTGCCTTCATCTTATATATTTTATAAATATAAATTTAATTCTTCAATTAATATAAAAAAATATAAATAAAAAAAGAATACAAAAATCAAAAGAGAGAAAAGAAGAGAAGAGAAAAAAAATAAAGAAAATAAATAAAAAGATAAAAAAAAGAGAAAATAGGAAAAATCCTATTTTCACTTTATAATTCCATTTGGTATATAATTCATCTTCTTTCTATGTCTAAATACTATTCCAACTAGAGCAGTAATTCCTAAAATTACAACTAAAACTTTCAAATTAGCACTGCTTCCAGTAAATGGAAGTGCTAAAACAGCTTTAAGATTTACATCATATCCAGATATTGTAGTTATATATCCCATGTTTAAACTTTTCTTTTCTAGAGAATATGAAATTAAATTTCCATCTTCATCTGTTTTTGGAACAGTCATTTTTTTAGTAAATCCGCTTGCATTTTCTAAAATAATTTCTTCTTTAGTTATTTTCTCACCTATTTTTTTAACTAAGTTTACAGTTATATTATCTAATGTTATTGGTCCATCACTTTTAGCAGATATATTTATTTCCATTTCTTCTGGTACATATGTTACTGTTACTTTGCCAGAGTTGACTTCTACTTTATGTCTTCCTTCAGTTTTTTCAAATACAACTGTATATTCATTTAGTTTGTTTGTAGTATTGTTAAACATATCTACATCTTTTAAAGTTACAAAAGTTTCATTTGGAGCTTCTTTTTTATGTTCAAGTTCAACAAACATATTTTTTACTTCAGTGTTTCCATTCATTAGTTTTAAGTTTCCTGAAACTTTAAAATCATCTGCGTTTTCTCCTAAAGAATATTCTACAGGTACTTTATAATCTCCTGCTTTTGGATAAATTATAGCTTCAATAGAGCTTACTTTTGCAAGATCTATATATCCATTTTTATCTGCTCCTATTATTTTATATGTACTATTTTCAGGTAGTCCTGTTATTTCTACTTTGTACTTGTTGTGAACTAAAGTATATTCTGCATCAATTAGTTTATTTGTTCTTATTTGTCCTGAATATATTGGAACTGTTGCATTTTCAGAAACATTTTTATTTGCTAATACATTTATTTCTTTTATTTCTGGATTTTTTATTATATCTTTTCCATTTAATTCTGATGAAAGATTTATTTTTATTTTTTCATCTGTTTTTGTTAGATTTGTTGCTTTTATTTCTAAATCTTTTGGCTGTGAGTTTACTTTTAAGATATCCCATGCATTATCTTCTCCAGGTGCCTTATAATATGAAATTTTTGGGTTTATAAAAGTAACAAAACTCATCCAAGCTAAATTACTCTTCTCATTCCACCTACCATCAGAATAAGTATTAATAAAATAGTCCCAAAATGAATTCAAGCCATCCGAAGATACATATGCACGATCGAAATAAACATTTGAAGAGTATGATCCAATCGTAGTAGTAGCTAATCCATAATAATGATTAAAATTTTTCCACATCAATTCTTTATACATGGTTTCTTGTATAGAATTTTTGCTCCAATAATAATATCTATTTTTTGCTTTTATATCTTGTTTTGATGCTTTTGCTATTGTTTTATCTTCCCAGTTTTGAGTTAAGCCTTCTACTTCTCTTTGTGGAAAATATATATTTAAACTTGCTATATTTCCATAACCTACACCGTAATTAGAAGATATATCATTATATCCTGCTTTTATTTTTGCTTCATCTATTCCTAATTTTTCTTCTACATCATCTAATGTTAATGTTCTTGTTCCTGATTTGTTTATTTTTTCTATATCATTTGGTTCTTCACCTATTTTCCAGTGTGCTGTATCACCTGTGTTTTCTAAACCAGAACCTACTTTATATGTGAAGTTTGGATTTCTACTTGTTGAATTTGTAAAGCTTGTATTTTTATTTGCACCATAACCATGTCCA
>ERZ1673752.4712-NODE-4712-length-11006-cov-4.594101_pt1 | contig 11006 bp, 10 predicted proteins | sample MGYA00580195_ERZ1673752 | MGnify/ENA primary metagenome ERZ1673752 (study PRJEB41218, sample SAMN15661744) | gut metagenome | host: Homo sapiens | place: Canada: London | collected 2015-08-20/2019-03-30 | study: EMG produced TPA metagenomics assembly of...
TCTCGGCGTCATTTATCATATTTGCAATTACATTAATCTCCGCATCCAAGGATTCTGGCAGAGTGAAATCTTGCATTAGATTACAACCTCCAATTTTACATTGGCATTTGTTGCCCCGTATAATTTAACTGTAACTTCGTAGTCGCCTGTCTCTTTGATTGGCGATTTTAAATCGATTTTCTTTCTATCTATGTCAAGGCCAAGCTCTTCCTTGATGGCGTCGGCAATTTCTGGACTGTTTACAGAACCAAATAATTTGCCTGAGCTCCCGCCCTTCCATTTGATAATTATTTTTTTCTTTTCCAAAGCCTTCTTCATTTCTTGGGCCTCGGCCTTATTTTCAGCGTCAAGTCTCTTTAGTTCGGCTTGTTCAGCTTCCCATTCTTTCATATTTTCAGGAGTTGCCTCGATGGCTAAGTTTTGTGGGAAGAGGGCGTTTCTTGCATAACCTGGTTTAACTTCCTTGATCTCACCCTTCTTGCCAATTTTTTTAACATCTTCAATTAGTATTACTTTCATCTTTTTCCTCCTTTATATAATCGTCAATTGCGTCTTTAATTTTTTCTTTAACTTCGTCAATGGTACCCTCAACCCTTGCACCTGCTTGGGCTATGTGGCCACCACCACCCAGAGCCTCCATGATAAGTTGGACAGAAACCTGTCCCATGGACCTGGCACTTATGTGAACCATGTTATCAATCTTTGCCATTACAAAGCTGGCCTTGACTCCCTCGATTTTTAAGAGGTCGTCGCTGGCTTGGGCTGCGGTTAAAATCGCCTCGTTGCCTTCGTTTTTGGTCATGGAAATTGCAAAGTAATCCTTGTAAATTTCCGCAAATTCAACTGCCTTGGCCTTGTTGACGAAGGTTTTAAAGTCGTCTCTAAATAAGAGTTTGACTTCTTCAGGGTCTGCGCCCATACGAGTTAAGAGGCCTGCAGCTTCAAAAGTCCTAAGGCCTGTTTGAGTTGTAAAGTTCTTGGTATCCAGCATAATCCCCGCCATAAGAGCCGAAGATTCAAAATGAGACAGCTTTTTGTCATCTATCATGTATTGGAGAATTTCTGCAACCAATTCACTGGCAGATGAAGCGTGTGGTTCCAAGTAAACAAGGGCAGGATTGTCTATAAATTCGTCCGACCTTCTGTGGTGGTCGATAATTACAATATTGTCCGCCTTCTCACTCAGCTCTTTACTAGGCGATAAGGATGGCTTGTGGTGGTCGGTTAAAATCAAGAGGTCGCCTTTTTTAAAGGATCTTAGGGCCTCATCAGGACTGATAATAGAATCGTACATGGCCTTTGATTCAGCCTTCATAAGATCCATTATGGAAGTGACGGCTTCTGTGTCGTCATCCAAAATGAGTCTGGCGTTTTTCCCTCTGAGTTGGACTATAGCCATGATGCCCACAGCTGATCCAATGGCATCCATGTCAGGGTTTTTGTGGCCGGATACGTAAATATTTTCCGCTTGGTCGATAAGTTCCTTGAGGGCGTAGCCGATCACGCGAGCCTTAACCTTGGTGTGCTTTTGCACGGCCTTGGTCTTGCCGCCAAAGTATTCGTAGCCGTTTTCGCCCACGCATACAGCCTGGTCACCCCCACGGCCAAGGGCAATGTCGATGGCAGATCTGGCCTTGACGAATTTTTCGTTTGGATTTTCGCCCAGGTCGCAAACGCCAATTGAAAGTGTCAGTGGAATTGTGTTTTCAAATTCCAACTCACGGATGGTATCTAAGATATTAAATTTCTTGGCCTTAATCTTGTTAAAGGAATCCCTATCAGCAATTACCAAGTACTTGTCGTTGTCATATTTTCTAACGATTGCATTGTGGGAGGTAAAGTAGTCGACGATTGTCGTATCAACTGTTGAAGAAATTTTTGTTCTAAGAGCCTCGTCTCCGCCAGTTTTGGCCTCGTCAAGATTGTCTACAAAGACAACCATAACTGCAAGAGCGTCTTGGTTGTAGGCTTTTTCAAGCTCACGGTTCTTGGTCACATCTAGCATGTAGACGATGTACCTGTCGACCTTGCCGTGGTCCAAAACCTTGTCGCTCCTCACCAAATAATACTTGTCCTTATAAGATATATTAAAAGATTTTTGTTCCTTTTCGAGTTCGCTAAGGTTGATAGCCGGAATTAGCTCGTTTAATTTTGCATTCCTGTCAATTTCCCCAACAATTTCACTAAAAGGCGAGTTTTGCCAGGTTATGACCCCAGACTTGTCGGTCATGACAAGTGGGTAAGGCATGCGAAATATAGCGTGCATGGTAACGGATTCAAACTCTTCAGACTCCTTGGACTTTTCAGATTCCAGGGCCTTTATTTTTGTATCGTGTTCTCTGATGTCATAAGTAATTAAAAATGCAAGCGTGACAATCAAAAGACCTGCGACTATTGGTTCCAAGAAAACCAATATTACAGTGACTACAATTGCCAGTAAAATATATTGATATGAAAAACGAAAATATTTGTTTACTCCAAATTTCGTTAACTCCCAAAAGTTCTTCATAATTCCTCCTATATATAGCTTTATTATACAATAGAGGCTCTTTTATTTCAAGCAAAAAGCCCGCCATAAATTAGCGGGCCCCTGTGAATTTATATTTCCATTATTTTATTTATTATATCCTGGTCAATGTATTTTCGGCCAGTCTTTCTTCGAGTAATCTCCATTAGTTCAAGCTTGGTTATGTCGTGAAAATAATAGCCCTTTGATTTTAAAATATTTTTTGTGATTTTTATAAAGTCCCCATAGTCCTTGAGCTTCAAGATATCGATCAAAATCATGCCTTCGATATTTCTTAAACTTAAAATCCTGATGGCCTCAATCAAAAGTTTTTCATTTAAATCCAAGTGGTTGAGGTCGCGATTGTAGGACTTGGAGTAGTCGTCTGTGTTAAAGTCCACAAAGGTAAAGTGGTCCTTACTGTCTATGATTAAGCTACCTTCTTCACACTCTATAATCCTTCCCGTGAGCTCAGGCGTATTAGCCATAGCCCTTAGCATGGCCGCGTGATCGCCCAAGTCCTCCTGGTACTTTTCAATATATTTTTCGCTTTCGCTCGCTTCCCTGTAGACGACTTTTGGTATGGGGAGTCGTGATTGTTCTTTTAAAATTCCCTCCCAGGTCGACTTGAGCTCTCTCGCCAAATCTGGGTCATCAGCTTTTGATTTTACAGGGAAGCCTGTGATTTTTTCCATGGGATTATTATAAAATTCTTTTCCAAGTGGAAAGCCGATTGCACCTTTTATTTTTATTTTAATATTCCTATCCAGCTTGTAGCCCTTCTCGCCCGATGGTTTTTTGCGAACATTGAAAAAATAATCCTCGCCCGCCTTTAGGTCGGCCGCATTGTAAAAACCGTCCTCGCCGTCAAGTTGTATAAAGGAAAAATTGCGGTTGGCATCCACGCTTTTTACCCGGGCGTGGACTATGGATCCAACTTGAATTTCCTTATTATTCTCTACAAAAATACGACGAACTTTGTCGTCGTATATAATTGTATAGATTATTTTTTCTTTGTCATCTTCGATTTTAAAATACATTATTCCACCAACCTGTTTTCAAATGGCATGGAGTCTTTGACTTCTTCCCTGTTCATGCCAAGGTATTCTGCCATCAAATCTCTGGCCATAGGTCCTGCATTTGAACCAGTGCCCCCTTGGAATAGGATGGATGCGACTACGACTTCAGGGTCGTCAGCCGGTGCATAGGATACAAACCAAGCGAAATCATCGTACTCGAGTCCTGTCGTCGGATTTGTCCCCTCGCGCTCGGCGGTCCCTGTTTTTGATCCCGTGCTTACAGGAAAATCTTGGAAGAGCCTTCTCGATGTACCAGACCTACTTACAAGTTCCATGCCGTGCATGAGTTCCTTGTAGCCCGCAGGATTTTTAATATCTATTTTTTCGCCTTCCCTGGTCGGCCTGTAAACATCTTTGAGACCGTCATCGGTCTTGACCGAATTCAAAAGGGTGGCCTTGTTTTTGATGCCGCCGTTTACCAAAGTCGAAACATACTTGGCCATCTGCATGGTCGTAAGCGAACTTGCCCCCTGACCAATGGTTACGTTGATGGTATCTGCCAGTGACCATTCGGCCTGGTTGATGTAATCGTATTTGATCCTATCAGCCAGAGGAATCTTTTGGCCAGGCACAGTTTTTTCTGAAATATAACCCATTTGATCAAGTCTATTTACAATTTCGCCCTTTGTTAGGCTCCTGCCCTCTTCGGCCCAGTTGGCAATATTTTTAATATCTTCTTCTATTTCGTCTGCGGTTTTTTCATCTTCAAGGAAGTCTTCTATATTTTCTTCCAAAAACTTCCTCAGATAAAATTTAATTGTTCGGACTTTTTTCTCAGGTTCTATAACCTCACCCACAGCCTCGCGGGGAATATTAATTTCAATACCCGTTGGCTCGTTTAAACCGAAAGTCTTGCCAGCTTCTCTAATGTCGTCAATATCAATCCTGGCTGACAAAGGCTTGTTGTTTAACCTTTGGTTGACGCCCAAGGCTAATGAATAAAAATAATAGTTGCAGGAGTGCTCGATGGCATGAGCCAAATCCACATCTCCGTGGCTAGCGTGCGACAAAGTCCAGGCCAAGCAGTTAAACTTGGTGTCACCAATTTCTACATAACCGCCGTCGTAAATTCTTTCAAAAGGGTCTAGGCCATTTTGCAGGCCTGCAAAACCAGTTATCATTTTAAATACAGAACCTGGTTGAACAGCTGTCCCCGTTGCAATATTTAAAAGTGGACGAGCGGCCAGAGGATCGTTTTCATCCTTAGGGTGAAGAGCCTTCCAATCCGTTTCTGAAATTCCAGTTGAAAATAAATTGGGATCGTAAGCAGGATATGAGGCACTTGCCACCACCTCGCCAGTCTTTGCATTCATAACTACAACAGCACCTGCGTTGGCGTGGATAAAAGGCCTGGTCTTATCAAGGGTCCCGTCCATTTGATAGTCACCCCACTTGCTCTGCCAGACGCCTTGGGTCCGCGTGAGCTCCAAGGTCCTCTTCAAATAATCTTCGGCCATTTTTTGCAACTTGCTATCAATGGTCAAGTAAAGGGTGTTGCCCGGCTTGGCCCCAGTCACATTTAAAACGTCAATGGTGTTTCCAATATAGTCGACCTCGACCATTTTTTCCCCATTGGTCCCGTGCAAATAATTTTCAAAATATTCTTCAACCCCAGTTTTTCCTATGAATTCATTCTTGTCGTAGCCGCCTTCGTTAACATACTTTTCAATCTCGGCCTTAGAAGAAATCTTGCCCATGTAACCAAGTATGTGGGCCAAGGTGGTCCCCTGCGGATAATACCTGATAGGCTCAACACTGATGAGAACGCCTACATCTTCGTCTATATTCTCTTCAATCTTGGCAACGGTCTGATCTTTTATACCGTAAGACAAGTTGATGGGCTTATAAGCGCTCTCGCCTTGGAGATAAGTCAGCTCGTAAATATTTAAAATCGCCTTGGCCTCGTAATTGGAAATCTCCTCTGGAATCTTGTAGGAGTCCTTGGCCCTTTCAAACAAGTCTTCAACTGATGGAAGACCGTCTTTCATTTCAGATTTTTTGAAAAATCTGCCGTATAAATTTTCGGTGTCAATCTCCGATGTAAATTTAATTTCATTGGCCACAGAAATCCTAGGGTTGATGCCTTGGCTCAAAAGTTCAGCCTGCACGACATTTCTAATGTCCTCTTCCAATAAAAAGCTGTCCAGGTCAGCAGGAGTTAGAGACCCGATCAAGGTCTTTAGAGGATCGCCCTTAACTTCATTTATAAAGCGGAAAAAGACTGATTTTTTATCCTGGCTAATGTAAATATCTATATTTTCATTTTTCCCCTGGCTCCTAGACTTTTTCAAAAGCATTTCACCTGGAATTAGATCACCGTCCTTGTAGGTTTTTTTGAGGATACCTTCCAGGGCAAAGTTCCTGGCCAAGTATAGATAAACTTCCTCAGCAGTGGAATTTATATCCAAACCATCGTAAGCGTTCACAAATTTTACCCGGTTTTCGTAGCCTTCAATTTCGCTCTTTATGGCAATTGACAGCATGCGAATATCGCCCAGCTGTTTGTGGTCGCTTGCTATTTGAAATAAAATAGCCCTCGCAATCGGATGGTTCATAATTTTTCTCATAATATTTGTATCGGATTTAATAATATTAATCATCAAATCATCAGGGCTTAAATTTTCGTCAAAACCCTTTTCCATCAAAAAGTTTTTAAGCCTGAGCTCATTTGCGACAAAGTTTCCGTCTTCAATTGTAACTGGCAGGTCAACATACTTGGCCTTAACAGCATTTAGGGCCCTATCTTTAACGGAAAATTTGTAGTGGCCCGGATATTTTTTCAGGTCCATCTTGCCATTTATAAATTCCCTTAAGATATCTTCGTTTTCAAAGAGGGAAATCATATATTCAGTTGGACTCTTGTCGGTTGTCAGATACTTGTCTGGATTCTTGTAGATGTAGACATTTAAATCCATAGGAAATTCGCCTTGGTAAAAGGCCCCGTCCTCTTCCAAATACCTGATCAGCTTCAAGAGATTTTCGTTACGCTTTTCCTTGTCCCTTTCATTTAAGAGTCTGTCCTTTTGAATTTGAACAGTAAAGGCCGGGATATTGCCTGCCAAAAGTCGGCCGTGGACGTCTCTGATCTCCCCTCTGGGAGCAGTTGTGTAGACCTTCCTAATCCGCCTTTGGTCTGCGACTTCCCTCATCTCATCGCCCTTAATTATAGTCAGATAAAACATCCTGGCAAGGAGCAGGGCAAATAAACCCAGGACTACAATAAGTACTAGGTCCAACCTATTTTTTACGTTTGCCTTGTTTTTAGACTTCAAAAAAATCACCTTCTGACAAGATATAGCTTGGTAAATCTACTTGCAAAAATAGAATATATCATCATGATTGGAATCTCCAAAGAGAAGATTGAGTTTAAGAGGACTTGGAATTCCAAACCCTCGCCAACAGCGTTTATAATTAAAAAATACAAAAATTGGTAGAGGGTCCCGGCAAGTAAAGTCAAAGTCAAAACGACAAATACCGACCTGCTTGTAAAGGTCTCTGCAAAGCCGGACAAAAAATACGCCAGGGCAAAGAAAAGTAAGGTCCTTGCGCCAAAGCCCTTGATAAAATAAAAATCCAAGACCAGACCAGCCACCAGGGCAAATATGCAGGCCTCTTTTCTCTCGCACATAATGGCTATGGCGATTATGAGGGGCAAAAATAATTCCGGAATTGCAATCGTCGGGAAAAGGCCCGGCAAAAATCCAATTTGCAGTATAAGTGTAAGGGCAAAAATTAATACAAAATACATTAGTTCACCACAAAAACCTTGGTAATATTGCGGGTGTCAACAGCTGGTTTGATGTAAATATTTTTCTTTAAATTGCTTTCGTCAGTTTCGACTCGGTCGACCACGCCAACCATAACGCCTTCCTTGTAGACCTCGCCCATGCCAGATGTAAGAATGGTGTCTCCCACAATTATATCTGAGTTACGGTCGTACATATAGCCCTCAAGGAGGCCGTTTTTCATGCCCGTAATAATGCCGCCATCGCCTGACCGCATATTCTTTATGGCAACCTTATTTTTTTCGCTATTAATAGTCGTAACATTTGCATAGTCGTAGCCGATTTCAGAAATTTTGCCAACCAAACCCTCGATTGCATCGCCCTCTTCACCAGCGGCAACTACAATCGTGTCGTTTAATTTCAAACCTTGATGAGACCCCTTGTTTATTTTAAATAAATCAAACCAATTGCCAGGCGCCCTTGCCACAATTTTTACGGGGACCAGGTCGCGATTTGTAGTCTCCAGGAGTTCGTATTCACGCTTGATGGCCTCGCTCTTTACAATAGTCGAGTAGAGCTTGCGGTTTTCCTCTTCCAAAACAGCAATCTTGATGCGGAGCTTGTCAACTTCTTCGGTATCTTGGGTCTTAAAAAGTTTTTTGGCACCGCCATTTATCTTTAGGCCAGCGTCCCTAAAAAAATTGCTGACAGGACTGATGGCCTTGCCCATCAAATTTAAAACTTTGAAATTGGACTTGACCAGCTTAGGACCAGCAATAGTAATCCCAATAAGGGCCAAAAATATCAGCCAAATTATTAATTTTTTATAATTTCTATTTGAAAAATTCACTTACATATCACCATTTTCTTTAAAAGAATAATAAGAGTTGTGGCCCACCACAAAGTGGTCGAGCACGTTTATCCCCAGGATTTTACCGGCATCTGCCATCCGCCTGGTCAGATTGATGTCGTCCATGGACGGGCGAACATCGCCTGATGGGTGGTTGTGGGCCAGTATAATCGAGCTAGCCCCCAGGTCAATAGCCTTCCTAAAAACTTCGCGCGGCATAGCTATAGTCTGATTTACAGTTCCCTTTGAAATTTCATCTTCGCCAATATATTTATAGGCCTTTTCCTCTTTAAAAAATTCTCCAAAGGCCTCTTCGGACGAGAGTTTAAAAAGCTCTTGATCCTTCCTAATCAAAGAATCAATCTCTTCGTTCTTGTTATTTAAAAGCAAGACAAAAAAGTGCTCTTCATTGTAGTGGGAAAGCTTACTTACCAGATATGAGCCGACTCTTTTGGTCGTTACAAAACGCTCAATGTCCACCTTGATTTCCTCTTGGTAGACGCGTTTGGATAATTCAAAGCTGGCCATTAGAGTCGCCAATTTTGCAGGGCCAATCCCCCTGATCTTGGCCAGGTCCTTTTGACTCATGGAGACGACCTTTCTAAGAGACCGCCCATTCATCTCATAAAGCATATTGGCCAAATCAAAAACAGAGTGTTTTTGCGAGCCCGTGCCAATTAAAATCGCCAGAAGCTCTTCATCACGCAGGTCTTGGACCCCGTTTTCCAAAAGCTTCTCCCTGGGCAGGAGTGAATCGTCCTTTGTAATTTCTATATCTAAATTTTCGGCATCCTCTTTTAATATATCAGAAAAATCAGTAAATTTCATTTTAAACCTCATACAAAAAACCTATCCAAAACATCTTTTCTCTCCAGCTCATTTATAATGAATCCAATCAAAGTCCCCATGAGAGTCCCCACCAAAGTTATATAAGGCAGGTAATAAAAATACACAAATGAAGAGAGGACCAGATAGCTGGTAAAGACCTGGACTAAATTATTTATAAAAGCCCCAATCACACTTACACCCACGTAAGAAATCCTTGGAACCATTTTCATAGCAAGGCTCATAAGTAAAATTGCAGCCAGACCCGATGGGAAAGAATAAATAAATGAAGTCGGTGAACCCGAAAAAATTGCGACTAAAACCGATTTTAAAGCCGCCACCAGCATGGCCCGAGACACGGGCATGTGGATAATTGCGACCAGCAAGACCACGTTTGATAGGCCCAATCTCATACCTGGTATGGGCACGATGGGCGTTACAATAATTTCTACAAAGGAAACCATGGCAGCTAAAATCGCCAAAGTTCCAATCAAAGTAATATCTTTAACCCTCATTTTACAATCACATCCGGATAATTTTCATCGACCTCGCCCTCAATAGTCACCAGCAAGTGGTTGGGCAGACAAATAATACTCTCGCCAACCCTACTTATCTTACCCTGCTTAACGTCAAGCTTGTTTGGGCAAGAAGCGGAGAGGACTTGGACATAGTCGGGCCCAATCTCCAATAGATTGTAGCCATAAGCCGTCTCAATTTTTTTCTCAATTGTCTCATTTGAAAAAGACTTAGTATATAAAACCTGGCCATCCACCTTTACCACAACCTTGGAACCCTGTTTCTTTGGCATGAAAAAAATCCCAAGACCAGATAAAATTAAAAAACCAATAATAATAAATAAATCAAATCTTGTAAGCTTCATAATTCACCTAGTATAATTTTACCATATTTTGCCAAATAAATATAGACCAAGGCCGGTGAAATCTTAAAATCTATAAGGACAAAAAAATAAAGATTAATCAAAACCTTTAAAAAATAATTTGCGTAAAAATAAATTGATAAGATTCGCTACAATCTCGTCCTCGCGACATCGAGCCTGCTCGTACGAGGTGTCCACAATAAAGTGGACGGTACATGGCTATAAAAACATCCATAGTGTAAGGGTTATATTTATTTTTGACATTTCGTAAACAAATTTTTGTAAATTTTTATTTATATTCATATTTTTTTAATTTTTTTGTTTTGTGTTTTATTACAAGGGGTATAATTTAATCAAGTGAAGTGTATATTATGTTTTATTTTATTATTGTAATTTATGCGGCGCTTGAATTTATGATTATTCTAAAAAATCAAATTTATTTAAGGAGGTTCTTGTATGAACTATTGGGTATTAATTGGCGTACTGCTCATAGTTTTAGGCTTTGTACTTAAGCTTGACGTTGTAGCAGTTGTTCTTATATCCGGTTTGGTTACTGGTTTGATCGCTGGTATTCCTTTCTTAGAAGTGCTGGATATAATTGGCAAGGGTTTTGTTAACAACAGATACATGTCACTTTTCTTCTTGTCCTTACCTTTGATCGCTATTATGGAAAGGTATGGTTTAAAGGATAGGGCGGCAGAAGCTATTCAAAAGATGAAATCAGCAAGTGCTGGTGGCGTGGTGGGTCTTTATATTTTAATTAGATGGGCTGCAGCTGCTTTGTCACTCAGACTTGGCGGTCACGTTCAATTTGTTAGACCACTTATTTTACCTATGGCTGAGGGTGCTGCCACAAAGAAGGTTGATCTTTCAGAAAAGAGACTAGATGAACTCAAGGGTTTGGCTGGTGCTGCAGAAAACTACGGAAACTTTTTCGGACAAAATATTTTCCCTGTAGCTTCCGGTGTACTTTTGATTCAAGGTACTCTTAACCAAGCTGGTTACGATGTTACAAATGGCGACATTGCAAAGTCTTCAATTTTAGCTGGCCTTGCTATGTTGATTCTTGCTCTCTTGCAATGCTATTTGTTTGAAAGAAAATTAAGAAAGGACATGATGCGTAATGTTTAAATTTATATCTGCA
>ERZ1673752.4717-NODE-4717-length-10989-cov-4.964606_pt1 | contig 10989 bp, 10 predicted proteins | sample MGYA00580195_ERZ1673752 | MGnify/ENA primary metagenome ERZ1673752 (study PRJEB41218, sample SAMN15661744) | gut metagenome | host: Homo sapiens | place: Canada: London | collected 2015-08-20/2019-03-30 | study: EMG produced TPA metagenomics assembly of...
GCGTCAACGGTGTGAATTACAAGATCCGCCGGGGCGTGGAGGTGGAGGTGCCGCCTGAGGTGGCTGAGGTGCTGGAGCACAGCCAGCAGCAGGATGAGTACACCGCCGCCCGCATCGCTGCAGCAGAGACTGCGGCCCAGTAAGAGAAACGCGGCCCGGCAGAAACGGCAGAGAAAGGCCGCCGCTGCCGGGCTTTTTTGGAAAAAGCGAAAGGAGGCTTTTTATGACGGTAGGAGAAGCGATGGAGCGGGCTGAGGAGCTGCGCCCGGGCAGCCGTGTCGCGGCCCGGACCCGGCAGCGGTGGCTGTGCGAGGTGGACGGGATGCTGCGGGAGCGGTTCTTCCGCCCCAGCGGTGCCGACAGCCGGGAGGGCGTGGGGGCAGACCTCGCGTGGGACGACGGCCTGCGGGACGACGATGTGCTGCTGGTGCCGCCGCCCTTTGACAGTCTGTACCCCCACTACCTGTGCGCCATGACCGACGCTGCGCTGGGAGAGAACGACCGCTACGCCGGGGAGCAGGCTCAATACAACAGCATTCTGGCCGAGCTGGCCGGGTGGCTGCGGCGGAACTACCGGCCCGCACGGGGCAGTAGGTGGCGCTGGTGAAGGAGGGGTGACAGATGATCCTTGCGAACCGGAACGGCCTGAAGAACACCCGGAATATGCTGCGGGTGTTCGGCGGGCTGAACGAGACGTACAGCTGCACCGAGGCGGAGTACAGCGCGGGCATCAACTTTTCGGCCCGGAACTTTCCGGCCCTGAGCACCCGTCTGCCCCGCCGGAAGCTGCGGGAGACGGCAGAGCTGAACGGGATGTATCACCTGAACGGCCTGCTGATGGTCTGCGGCACCCGCCTCATCTACACCCCGGACGACCCCGACGAGCTGGAAGTGACCCTAGAGAACGCGGTGGAGGACGGAAAAAAGGCGCTGGTGGGCATCGGGACAAAAATTCTGATCTTCCCGGACAAGCTGGCCTTCGACACCGTCAGCCGGGAGGTGGGCGCACTGGGGGCGGTGTGGTCGGGGGCAAACGCCAGCGTGGAGTTTGCGCCCTGCGACGCTGAGGGCAGGGTCTACGAGGTGAGCGGCAGCGGCCCTTCGGAGCCGGAAAATCCGAAGGACGGCCAGCTCTTCCTCCGGGTGGAGGACCCGGAGAAGCCATGGAGCAGCGAGAGCACGCTGGAGGTGTACAGCGAGGCGTCGGGCAACTGGTCGGCGGTGGTGCTGGACTGCTGCCGCATTTCGGCCAAGGGCGTCGGCGCAAATTTCCGGGCTGAGGACACCGTAGCCCTCAGCGGCTCGGGCGCAGAGCAGGCCGGGCAGTGGAGCGGGCTGGACGGCGACCGCATCGTCTGCGACGCCAGCGAGGACGCCCTGCGGGTCAAGGCCGACCCCGGCGGCGAGTGGTTCTATGGCCGTCTGACCCGCACCGGCGCAGCGGTGCGGTGGGTGAGTCTGGACGGCAGCGTCAGACGGGAGTTCGTCTCGGCGGAGACGGTGAGGCTGGAGCGCCGGGTGCCGGACATGGACTATCTGACCGAGTGCGACAACCGGATATGGGGATGTTCCAGCAAGGAGAACGTCATCTACGCCTGCAAGCTGGGCGACCCGTCCAACTGGTTCTCTTACCGGGGCATCGCCGCCGACAGCTATGCTGTGACCGTGGGCAGCGACGGGGCGTTCACCGGCGCGGCCACCTGCATGGGATATGCACTTTTCTTCAAGGAGAATACTCTCCACAAGCTCTATGGCTCCAAGCCCTCGGATTTTCAGCTGAGCAGTCTGCGCTGCCGGGGCGTGGCAAAGGGCGCGGCCCGGAGCCTCTGCGTCATCAACGAGACGCTCTACTATCTCTCGCCCGACGGCGTGATGGCATGGGATGGAAGCATCCCCACCAAGGTCTCGACGGCCCTCGACCCGGCCCGGCTGCGGAACGTGAAGTCAGCTCTGGGCGGTGCGTTGGATGGGCGGTATTACCTGCATCTCGTGCGGGGCAGCGGCGAAGCCCAGACCGTCCGGCTGCTGGTCTACGACACCGAGCGGGGCTTGTGGCAGGAGGAGGACGTCTGCTCCTACGAGATGACCGGCAGCGGCGGACAGCTCTACCTCTGGGATGGCAAGGCGGTCTGGGCGGCGGATGCGGAGCGGGAAGAGAACTGGCAGCGGGCCGACGGCCTCGAAGAGGGGGTACGGTTCGAGCTGGTCAGCGGGGACATCGGGCTGGACCGCCCAGAAGAACAGTATCTTTCCCGGCTGACCCTCCGGCTCGAGGCCGAGGCGAAGAGCCGCTTCGAGCTGGCGGTGAGCTATGACGGCGGGGCGTGGGAGACACTGGCCCAGAGGACGGCCGACGGGCGGCGCTGCTTCGACATCCCCTTCGTGCCCCGGCGGTGCGGGAGCCTGCGGCTGCGGCTGAAGGGCCGGGGGCAGATCACCCTGCGCAGCCTGACCCGGACGAGCGCCGCCGCGAGAGGCGGCATTCTGGCACAGGAGGTGAACTGATATGGCAAGTGTCACAGGGCTTTCGAAGATCGGCCTGCCCCATCTGAGCGAGAACATGGACGCGGAGGATGCCCGTGCCATCCGCAACTACTTATACCAGATGCAGGAGCAGCTGCAATATGTGCTCTGCAATCTGGACGTGGAAAATATGTCGGAATCGCTGCGCACCCGGCTGAACAGCATCCAGTGAGAAAGGAGAAGCTATGAGTACCGAGAAGAAGAAAGAACAGCAGCTTTTGGAGGAGCTGAGCGCCCAGCCTGCGGCCCGGTCTTCCTACAGCACGGCAGGCCTGAGCAGCCGCAGGGAGGTGGAGAATGCGCTGGCAAAGGCGGAGTACAGCCCCAGCCAGAGTGTGACCGACGCGGCGGCCGACCTGAAGAACTGGCAGCAGAACCGTCCGGGCCAGTACGAGAGCGCCTATCAGGGCCGGATCGAAGACCTCATCGGTCAGCTGCTGGGGCGGGACAGCTTCCAGTACAGCTATGCACAGGACCCGCTCTACCGCCAGTATGCCCGGCAGTATACCCAGAACGCCCGCAATGCCAGCGCAGATGCCGCCGCACAGGCAGCGGCCCTGACCGGAGGCTACGGTTCGAGCTATGCGGTCAGCGCGGCGCAGCAGGCGTATCAGCAGCAGATGGGTGCCCTGAACGACGCTTTGCCCTCCCTCTATCGGCTGGCGCTGGACACCTACAACAGTGAGGGCGACGATGTCGTGACCCGCATCGACCAGCTCAATGCGCAGGAACAGAACGCACAGGCGCGGTATAATGCGGAGCTGTCGGACTACTATAGTCAGCTCGACCGGAAGGGCAGCGCCTACAACGCCGCCTATGAGCAGGACTATGGCCGCTATCAGGACTATCTGGGTCGGCTGGACACCCTCTACGGCTATTACTCCGCGCAGGAACAGCAGGCGCGTGCCAAACGTCAGCAGGCATTCAGCAATGTGCTGAGTGTTCTGGGCGTCATCGGCGACGCGGTGCAGCTGGCCATCACCGGCACCACCGGCATCGGCTCGCTGATGGGCAGTCTGGCGAATACCGGCTACAATATGTATGCCAAGGACCGCGCCTATGAGGCCGAGCGTGCTGATGCTGCGTGGAGCCAGCAGATGCAGGAGAACCAGCGGCAGGACAGTCTGGCCCAGCAGAAGTACAAGAACGAGCTGGCCGAGCGGCAGTATCAGGACGCCCTGCGTCAGCAGGAGTTCAACAACAATGTCACCAGCGAGAAGCTGAACATTGCCAAGGGCGAGTGGGCGCTCAAGCAGTCCAAGGCGGCCCAGAGCGCCCAGCAGGCCGCGGCAAATGCCGGGGCAAAGAGTGCGGGCGTCTCGGGCGGGGAGCCGGTGCTGGCTTCGGGGGGCATGGTCGTGCCCTACAGCGCCGCACGCCTCTATCGTCAGGGCAGGAGCGATACGGCCATCCGGAGCGAGCTGCTGAAGGAGGGCTACTCCAACGAAGAGATCCAGAATATCCTGAAGCAGCTGGGAAGCTGAGGAAACGAAAAAAGGCCGCAGCACGGAACACGGAAGGGTGTTCTGGGCTGCGGCCTTGGTCTGGTTTGGGATGTTTTGGAGCTGTTTATAAAGTGGAGGAGGGAAGCGGCCTACGAGTTGCGGCACCCGGCATCCACTGCACGGGACGCCCCACGGAGCTACCACGGTAGACATTCCTACAGGTTGGTTCGAGTCCCACTGGGCACCCCACGGAGCTACCACAGTAGACATTCCTACAGATTGGAACCCGCGGGCTAAGCGACAGCCCACTGGGCTGATCGCTTACCTCGCCTGCGGCGAGGCCGCCCTGTTCTCGTCCCACTGGACGCCCCACGACAGAAAAAGACCCGCAAGCATATGCTCGCGGGTCTTTTTAGTGGGGTGCCCAGTGGGACTCGAACCCACGGTCTCCAGATCCACAATCTGGCGCGTTAACCGACTACGCTATGGGCACCACATCAATGCGCCCGAAGGGACTCGAACCCCCGGCCCACTGCTTAGAAGGCAGTTGCTCTATCCACCTGAGCTACGGGCGCACGTTGTTATCCCATTGGGTTCTGATATGGTTCGCAGCTGTGAGTCGAAGCACGCTGCGAGAAGTATAATACCATAGCCCAGGGGTTCTGTCAAGGGAAAATCAAAACTTTTTTGCACTTTCTTCAAAAACTGCCTCACAGCAGCCACATCCCTGCGAAGCCGAAGGCCAGCCCGAAGGCTGCGCCGGCCAGCACATCCCGGATGAAATGCACCCCGGACAGCACCCGCAGCAGACAGATGAGGGCGGCGATGGCCAGCATCCCGACGCCGACGGCGGGGTAGAAGTAGAGCCACACCATCCCAAGGACGGCGGCGCTCAGAGCGTGGCGGGAGGGGCAGGAATTGCCGCGGGTGCTTTTCGGGACGAGGGGGACAAAGCCCGGCTGCTCATAAGGGCGGGGAAAGTTGAGTCTGGCCCGCAGAAGAGTGCCCATCCAGAACGCCAGCCCCGGCACAAGGATGGCTCGGGCGATGACCTGCATAAAATCAAGAGCGCCGCCGCCCCGCCCGACACGGAGCATCGCAAACCACCGGAGGTTGAGCAGCAGAAGGAGCGCCGGATAGCAGACGAAGGGCACGAGGGGGAGCCAGCGGTTGAGCAGGATGATGCCCTCCCGGAGGGCGGGATGCCCCTCGAGCCAGTCGGTCAGCTTCTTGTATCGTTCCGGTGTCATGGTGCTTCCTCCCTGAGAAGATCAGTCAAAGCAGGTGTTGAGGTAGTTTTCCACATCAAAAGGCTCAGGCGTGGAGTCCTTGCGCAGGTAGAGGGGGTGATGGGGGTGGCCCTTCTTGCTGCGGGGGCCGAAGGTCACCCACGGGATGTCGCGCTCCCGTGTCAGGGCCACCATCTCCCGCATCAGGCCGGGCAGATAGGCCCGCTTTTCGATGAGGGTGCCCCATGCAGCCCACATGGTGGGCTCGGTCTGGGCCAGCACGGCCCGCAGCCAGCGGAGGTTCTCGTCGCAGAGGGCGCGGTCGGGGGTCTTGTCCATATCGTTGGGGTTCGTGGCCCGCTGGGGGTAGACGTTGAACATGATCCAGCTGTCGAAGCCGTTGGCACTGGCCAGACGCTCCACGCTCTTCAGGGTGGGGTCCAGCGCGCCGGGCTGGGCGGTGCTGGGGTTGATGCCGATGCAGACCAGCGGGCGGCGGCCCACCCGGCCCAGCACATAGCGGTAAGGCTGGTAGGTGTGCGGCTCGTAGTACCAGATGCCGCCGGGGTATTCGCCGGCTTCCAGCCGGGGGAGAGCGTCACAAAGCATAGATTACCTCGCAAAAAAATGGATGTTTCCTTTATCGTACCTTAAAATTTGCGGGAAAGCAACACCTTGCGGCGAGAAAGTCTCCCATATTTTTGATTTTCATGCTATACTAATCCTGTGAAGCTATCCCTCTTCATTTGCTGAAAAAGCAGAAGGAGTTTTATCTATGATGGAAGATTACCGCAGCGCCCTGCGTGCAGGCCAGCGTGCCTACCGGGCCAGTGTGGCCCGGGGCCAGTCGCCCTATCTCGCGGTGCTGGACGAGATCATTGCCGACGCAGACATCGTGGCGCAGGAGCCTCTGGGGCTGGTGGACATCCCGGCCGAGAGCATCGTGGGCACCAAGACCGCCGGACGCCACACCGCATTTGCCTCCAACTTTATGCCCCTCCTCGAGGACGACACCGAGTTTGCCGTCAAGTGGTCGAACCTCTGTGAAGCCCATCTGGAAGAGGGCATCCATACCCCCATCATTGCCTTCGAGTACATGAACCGGTTCTATGTACAAGAGGGCAACAAGCGGGTCTCTGTCCTCAAGTATTATGAGGCCGTCAAGATCCCCGGCACCGTCACCCGGCTCATCCCGGCCAGAAACGACACGCTGGAAAACAAGCTCTACTATGAGTTCCTTGATTTCTATAAGCTCTCCCGCATCAACAACGTCAGCTTCTCCCGGCTGGGCGGCTATGCGAAATTGCAGACGCTGGCCTGCAAGGCCACGGGTGAGGCGTGGACGGAGGACGACCGGCTGAATTTCTCGGCCCTCTACACCATGTTCAGCCAGCAGTTCTATGCGCTGGGCGGCGGCTCGCTGGGGCTGACGCCGGGAGATGCTCTGCTGGTGTATCTGTCGGTGTACCGCTATGCCGACGCCTGCCAGTCCACCCCCACGAAGGTGCGGGAGAATCTGGCCCGGCTCTGGGATGAGGTGAAGATCCTTGCCGAACCCCACGCCGTGGAGCTGCTGCTGGAGCCGAAGCGCAGCGCAGAGCCGCTGCTGAGCAAGCTGAACATCTTCAGCTCCCGGCCCAGCGAACTGCGGGTGGTCTTCCTCCACGAGCACAATGCTCAGACCAGCGCGTGGGTGCGTGGACAGGACAAGGGCCGTGCTGCGCTGGTGAAGGCGTTCCCCGACAAGCTCTTTGTCAGCTGCCGGGAGAACATCAACCCCGAGGTGGATGCCGAGCAGGTGCTGGAAGAGGTGGCCCACGACCATGCGGACATCGTCTTTACCACCAGCGCCCGGATGCACACCGCCTGTCTGAAGGTGGCGGCTCAGCACCCCAAGACCCGCTTCCTCAACTGCTCCCTCAACGCACCCCATCCGCTGGTGCGCACCTACTACCCCCGCACCTACGAGGTGACGTATCTGCTGGGGATGCTGGCGGGCATCGTTTCCCGCAGCGACCGGGTGGGCTATGTGGCCGCGAACCCGGTGTACGGCGTACCGGCGGCCATCAACGCCTTTGCACAGGGCGTGCGGGCTGTCCGGCCCGAGGGCCGGGTGGTGCTGCGGTGGGCCTGTCTGTCGGATGAGAGCCATCCGCAGGACTTCTCCGACCGGAAGGACATCGAGGTCTTCTACAGTCAGGACTTCCGGGAGCCGGAAGGAACCTACCGGGATTACGGACTCTGCCGCCGCCTGCCCGACGGCGTATTGCAGCCGCTGGGCCTGCCGGAGTGGCGGTGGGATGTCTTTTTCACCGAGATCGTCCGGTCGGTGTTTGCCGGGACGTGGGACAGTGCCCCCGGCGGCAGGGCCATCAACTACTGGTGGGGCCTCAAGAGCGGGGCCGAGCGGGTGGAGTACCCCATCCGGCTGGGCAGCGGCACGGTGCAGCTGCTCAGGATGGCCGAGCGTCAGCTCTGCGAGGGAGAGCTTCAGGTCTTCCCCACCGAGAGCTACAGCCAGAGCCATGTCCTCCACCATGCGGCTTCCGGCATCTATACGCCCAAGGAGCTGATGGAGATGGACTGGCTGGACGAGTGCGTGGAGGGCGAGCTGCCCAGCTACGACGCACTGGACGCCAAGACCCGGGGTCTTCTGAACATCAACGGTCTGGACATCGTGAAAGGGACGCCGCAGTAACAGGCGATGCCTCAAGGATAGAAAAGAATGGAGCAAAGCAGCGTGAAAATACTTGCGATCTCGGATGTCCCGTCCGAACTGCTCTGGGACGAGAGCGTCCGCAGGCGGCTGGAGGGCATCGACCTCATCCTCTCCTGCGGCGACCTGCCGAAAAAATATCTGGAATATCTTACAAACTTTACCGCCGCCCCCATCCTGTACGTCCACGGCAACCACGACGGCAGCTACAAAGGGGCAGAACCCGGGGGCTGCATCTGTGTGGACGATGCAGTCTATGTCTGGAAAGGCCTGCGCATCATGGGGCTGGGCGGATGCAGCCGATACAATAAGGAAGACACCTTCCAGTACACAGAGGGCGAGATGCGGCGGCGTGCCCGGCGGCTCTGGCTGGCGGCCCGGCGGGCCGGGGGAGTTGACATCCTGCTGACCCACGCCCCCGCCAGCGGACTCAACGACGGCACCGACCGGGCGCACAAGGGCTTTCAGGTGTTCAACGACCTGATGGACCTGTATCAGCCCAAGTGGTTCATCCATGGGCATATGCACCTGAATTATGGGGCGAATCTGCCCCGGGTCTGCACCCGGGGCGGCACCACCGTCATCAACGCCACCGAGCGGTATGAGTTCGAGATCCCCGACCCGGTGCAGATACCGAAGCGGAAGCTCTTCGGGAGAGAATGAGGAGACAAAACAATGGAGACAGAACGCGCATTGCAGCAGCTGGAATTGCTGCAGAAAAAATTGTACGCCTATCACTGTGCAGACAGCTCCCTCTATCTGGATGCTGTGACCACCGCGCCCAGCGGCACCGCCGAGGGCCGGGGCGTGGCCATGAGCATTCTGGCCGGTGAGAGCCAGAAGCTGATGACCTGCCCGGAGACGAAGGCCCTGCTGGACGAGCTGAGCGCCCGCGCCGACGAGCTTGACCTTGTCCACCGCCGGGAGGTGGAAGAGCTTCGCCGCAGCTGTGAGCAGCTGACCCGCATCCCGGCCGAGGAATATATGGCCTATAAGGAGCTGTGCAACCGGGCGGACGATGTCTGGCACAAGGCCAAGGCGCAGGACGATTTTGCCCTGTTCTGCCCGGTCTTACAGGAGCTGGTGGACTACAACCGCCGCTTCGCCGGGTATTATGACGCCTCGAAGGCTCCCTATGACGCCCTGCTGAACGAGTACGAGCGCGGCGTGGATATGGAGAAGCTGGACCGCTTTTTTGAGACGCTGCGGGAAGGGCTTGTGCCGCTCATCCGGAAGATCGGCGAAAAGCCGCAGATCGACGACAGTTTCTTGTATCAGGAGTACCCGGTGGCACAGCAGAAAGCCTTTGCCGACTATCTGATGGAGGTGATGGGACTCGACCGCCGTCACTGTGGTCTGGGCGAGACCGAGCACCCCTTCACGCTGGAATTCAATAATAAGGACGTCCGCATCACCACCAACTACGACGAACACAACGTGGCGTCCTCCATGTACTCCGTCCTCCATGAGGGCGGCCACGCCCTGTATGAGCTGGGCATCCGGGACGATCTGCAATATACCTGCCTCGCGGGCGGCGTCTCCATGGGCGTCCACGAGAGCCAGTCCCGGTTCTACGAGAACCTCATCGGCCGGTCGCGGCCCTTTGTGGAGGCGGTCTATCCCAAGATGCAGGCATTCTTCCCCCGGCAGCTGGGCGGCGTCAGCGCGGAGCAGTTCTACCGCGCGGTCAACAAAGCCCAGCCCAGCCTCATCCGCATCGAGGCCGATGAGCTGACCTACTGCCTCCACGTCATGGTGCGGTATGAGATCGAAAAGCAGCTCATCGGCGGCACGCTGGAAGCCAAGGATGTACCCGCCGTCTGGGCGAAGCTCTACAAGGAGTATCTGGGCGTCGAGGTGCCCAATGACCGGGATGGCTGCTTACAGGACAGCCACTGGTCGGGCGGCTCCTTCAGCTATTTCCCGTCCTATGCGCTGGGCAGTGCCTACGGTGCCCAGATGCTGCGACGGATGGAGCAGGATGTGGATGTCTGGGGGGCGGCTGCGCGGGGCGACCTTGCGCCCATCACCGGCTGGCTGCGGGAAAAAGTCCACCAGTACGGCGGGCTGATGGAGCCTGCCGATGTGGTGAAGAACGCCTGCGGAGACTTCAGCCCCGAGGATTATATCCAGTATCTCACCCGGAAATACACTGAGCTGTACGGCTTATAAAAACAGGAAAAGGCGTCTGCACAAACGGATGTGCAGACGCCTTTTTTGCAGTGGAAAGCATCACAGCTCCAGCTTGCCGGAGACCTTGTTGATGACATAGTAGGCAGCGCCCTCTTCGGGCTTGACGTAGACCTTGCAGGACTGGACGCCCACCTTGTGGGTGGTGCGGTAGTCGGCCTTGGCGCGCTCGACGACATCGGTGATGTTATACTGACTGGTGCCGAATTCAACGTAGACCTCCGGGGTGAGCGGGGGGCGGCCGCGGCGCTGTGCGGTATCGGAAGCCTTGCGCTTCTTCGGCTCTGCCGCAGGAGTTTCGGGAGCAGCGGCCGCTGCGGGGACAGCAGACTTTTTCTCAGACATAGCGTATACCTTCTTTCCTGTATTCCTCTGCAAATGGAAAACGCGGATGATTTCCGGGCCGGAAGCTGTAGCTCGGTCTGCCCGGCCATTTTCTGAATGTGCCAACGATTCAGGGCACTATACTTATATAATAGTTATTTCTTTGACGTTTGTAAAGTGTTTTTTGGAAAAATCATCCGCTTTGCCCGGTCAAATGGGGGCCAAATTCCGACAAAACGAGGAAGATACAGAGGGAAAAAAGAAACTGGCGGGATTTGTGCGAGTCTCGAAGGGCTATCCGGAAGAACAGCGGCGGGAAAAAGCAGAAATTTGCCGAGTTGCAAGCTGCATCTTGATTTTAGGCGAAGAATCCGCTATAATATCTATGTTATCCATACAACAGAATGCGCCGGTGTGTCGGAATGGCAGACGAGGGGGACTCAAAATCCGTTTCGTGTTTTTTCGTGTCTGTGCGAGAAATTCACGAGTATTCGTTGAATTTTGAGAGTTTGTCGAAGCAGGATTTCTTACATCCCTCCTGAACATCCCTCCAATCTTCAGA